>ERZ825159.3217-NODE-3217-length-11950-cov-11.183691_pt1 | contig 11950 bp, 10 predicted proteins | sample MGYA00519932_ERZ825159 | MGnify/ENA primary metagenome ERZ825159 (study PRJEB31778, sample SAMEA3449191) | human gut metagenome | biome: human gut; feature: human-associated habitat; material: faeces | place: United Kingdom | collected 2010/2012 ...
ATCTCATAAGGGCAAAAATAAGGGAAACTACATATCATTTCACTAATGGACAGGCGGGAAAGCCTATAAAATGGGGAAAGTTAGAGGAATAATTATATAAATTCCAGTTTAACGAGGAGGTGATTTACATGAAAAAAAGTATATCAAGGATTATCGGTGTGATAATGCTGATTGTAGCTATTGTATTTATAATGTTTGCATTAAACCATCCAGAAAAGAGTTTCCCTTGGAACAATACAATTACGTGGTTACTGTATGGTGTATATTTTCTTGTGGCAGTAGTGCTGCTTATTGCTCCTAAAATAAAGAAGTGAGAAATTCCAGTTTGATGGAGTGACAAATTCCAGTTTGTAGCGTTGAAAAATTGTAATATTACATAGAACATCTGTCAGAAATGGCAGGTGTTTTTCTTTTGTTAAGGAGCAGAGATGCTCCTTTTTTTGTACCCATTTTTTAGGAGGAGGTGAGAATTCATGGCAAATCGTATACAGGGAATTACCGTAGAAATCGGTGGTGATACAACTAAATTACAGAATGCCCTTAAAGGCGTGAATGGACAGATTAAGTCCACTCAGTCACAGTTGAAGGATGTTAACAAACTGCTGAAACTGGATCCGGGCAATACGGAACTTCTGGCACAAAAACATAAACTGCTTGCTGAGGCTGTTGGCGAAACGAAAGAAAAACTGACAACCTTAAAGACAGCAGCAGAACAGGCAAATACAGCACTTGCCAATGGAGAAATCTCACAGGAACAGTATGATGCTCTTCAAAGAGAAATAGTAGAGACAGAGCAGGATTTGAAGAACCTTGAAACACAGGCAAATCAGTCAGCTACAGCTGTCCAGAAGATAGCCACAGCCGGAGAAAAGTTAAAGACCACAGGAGATAACATTTCTTCTGCCGGACAGAAATTATTACCTGTTACAGCAGGGGTGACAGCGCTCGGAACAGCATCAGTTACTACGGCTGCCAATTTTGAATCTTCCATGTCGCAGGTACAGGCAACAATGGGAATCACAAAAGATTCCATGTCGAAAGTAAACGGGCAGTCAGTAAATACAATGGACACCCTTTCCAAGCTTGCAAAGAAGATGGGTGCAGAAACTGCATTCTCTGCATCAGAGTGTGCAGAGGCTCTTAATTATCTGGCTCTTGCAGGATATGACACACAGCAGATGTGTGATACTCTGCCAACAGTACTTAATCTGGCAGCTGCGGGTGATATTCAGCTTGCATCTGCATCGGATATGGTAACGGATGCCATGTCAGCTCTCGGTATGGGAGTTGATGAGGCAGGAACGATGGTAGACCAGATGGCTAAGACAGCATCAACCACAAATACATCTGTGGCACAGTTAGGAGAAGGTATTCTTACCATTGGTGCAACAGCAAAATCCATCAAGGGTGGAACAGCAGAACTGAATACCGCTCTTGGTATCCTTGCCAATAATGGTATCAAAGGAGCAGAGGGTGGTACGCATCTTCGTAACATTATCCTGTCATTGCAGAGTCCGACCGATGCAGCCGCCAAGCAGATGGAGGCATTAGGTATTTCTGTATACGATTCGGAAGGAAACATGAGAAGTCTGAATGATATTCTTGGAGATTTGAATACCTCTATGGATGGCATGACATCAGCTGAAAAGTCAAATATCATCAGTACGATTTTTAATAAGACAGACCTTTCTTCCGTAAATGCTTTACTTGCCAATACGGGAAGTACATGGGATGACCTTCAGCAGAAGATTACAGACAGCGGTGGGGCTGCACAGCAGATGGCAGATACACAGCTTGATAACCTGCAAGGACAGATTACCATATTAAAATCTGCCCTAGAGGGACTTGCCATTTCGTTTGGAGAACTGCTGATGCCTGCCATTAAACAGATTGTGGGATGGGTTCAGAAGTTCGTTGATTTCCTGAACAGCCTTGATGAGGGAACAAAGAAAACTGTTGTCACCATAGCACTTCTGGCGGCGGCTCTCGGTCCTGTACTGATAGTCATTGGAAAAGTGATATCGGCAGTAGGTACGATCATGACGATTGTTCCAAAGATTGCCGGAGTTATCAATACAGTTAAGGGAGCGTTTGCAGCACTTAATACGACAATGCTTGCAAATCCAATCGTTCTTATTATCGCAGCCATAGCAGCACTTGTGGCTGCCTTTATTTACCTCTGGAACAACTGTGACGGATTCCGTCAGTTCTGGATTGACCTTTGGGAGAATGTAAAACAGGTTGCAATTACTGTATGGAATGCAATCAAGGAATTTTTCTCACAGGTGTGGGAGGCAATCAAGACGATTTTCTCTACAGTATTTGAAGTGATCAAAACACTTGTCACAACTTATTTCAATCTGTACAAGACGATTATCGAGACTGTCATCAATGTGATAAAGACGGTTATCACAACAGTATGGGAGGCAATCAAAGGTGTGTTTACCACAGTCTTTGAAGTGATAAAGACCATAGTGACAACCTACTTTAATATATACAAGACCATCATCCAGACAGTATTGACGGTCATTCAGACTGTGATAACAACAGTATGGAATACCATAAAAACTGTGATTACCACGGTGCTTAATGCAATCAAAACTGTATTTTCTACGATATGGAATGCCATCAAGACAATCATCAGTGCAGTAGTCAGTGGTATCAAGGGGCTGATTACAGGAGATTTTACTGCCGTAAAAAATTCCATTACCACGATAATGAACACGATCAAGAGTACGATATCGACCATCTGGAATACCATCAAATCTACGGTTTCCACAGTACTTGGAGCAATCAAGAGTGCTGTAACATCTGTGTTCACAGGTATTGTGAATGCTGTCAAAGGTGCAATGGGAAATGTGTTAAATGCAGTAAAGACAGGATTTTCCAATGTGAAAAGCCATATCACGGGACTTGCTTCACAGGCATTCACATGGGGTAAAGACCTCATTATGGGAATTGTGAATGGTATTAAAAGCTGTATTGGTGCAGTTGGAGATGCTGTTAAGAGTGTGGCTGATAAGATCAAGTCATTCCTGCATTTCTCTGTGCCGGATGAAGGACCACTTACGGATTATGAATCATGGATGCCTGACTTTATGGGAGGCCTTGCAAAGGGAATCGAAAAGAGTAAAGGTATGGTGGCAAAGGCAATCGAAGGTGTATCGCAGGATATGATAATCAGTCCGAATGTAAGCGGAATGGAGACCGTTGCAGGAATGCAGAACTCCGAACAGTCATCTGCAGGGATTGCAAGCATGATGTCAGCAATCACATCTGCGATTAAGGACGTGAAGGGTGATTCTGGAGATATTGTTATCCCGGTATACCTTGGTGGAACGATGCTTGATGAAGTGATCGTATCTGCACAGCAGAGGGCAAATCTGAGAAGTGGAGGAAGATAAGCATGGCATTTATACAGTACTTAAAATTTGATGAAACGAATCTTCCTCTGCCGGATTCCTATGACCTTGATATTTCGGCTGTGGAGGCAGATTCATCGGGAGAAACAGAAGCAGGAACAACGCAGAGAGATGTGGTAAGGACAGGAGTTATTTCCATAGCAGTTTCTTTTTCTGTTTCTCCTAAGTGGTTAAAGATACTGACAGCATACAGTAAAAGGTCAAAAATTGCCGTGAAGTATTTTGATACGGAAGAATTGAATCTGAAAGATGCAGAAATGTATATTACAGGATTTAAGGCAAAACTTGAAAAGGACACAAGTTACAAAGGATTGTGGACGGTGTCATTTACATTAAATGAGTATTAGAGGAGTGGTTTTATGTACCCAGTTTCAAAAGAATATCAGAAAGCCATTAGTGAGTCATCACGTTCATTCTTTTGGACGGGGACGATTACCACTAAGGCAGGCAAAAAATATACATTTGGGAATAAGGACATTGTAAAGGGTTCCGGCTATATCAGCAGACAATGCTCCGGCTCGTCAGAGATTGAACTCGGCTCTGTGTATGCAGCAGAACTTGGAATATCCCTTTTTTCGGACATTGACAGATACAGTCTGGAAGATGCGTCTATAACGGTTTCTTTTCATCTGAAGGTTGGTGATGCTTATGAGGAAGTTCCGATGGGGATTTTTTATATTGCAGAGGCAAACAGGAAGATAAAGACACTTGAGTTAAAGGCATATGATGCAATGCTGAATCTGGATAAGAATTTCAACAAAGGTCTGTCGAGTGCATTCCCGTATGATTTCTTATCCCTGCTTTCCAAAGCGTGTCATGTAGAACTGGCACAGACAAAAGAAGAAATAGAGGCACTTACAAATGGAGCAGAACTGCTTGGCATATACCAGGAAAACGATATCGAGACATGGAGGGATTTTTTATATTATCTGGCACAGGCACTTGGATGCTTTTCTACTATAGACCGTGATGGAAAGCTGAGACTTATCCCATACGGCATTACTGATAATAAGACAGTAGACAGCAGACACAGATTTTCAAGTACATTCTCCGATTTTGTGACAAGGTATACTGCAGTCAGTTCCACAAATAAAAAGACAGACATCGCAGAGTATTATTCGGTAAAGCCGGATGATGGTCTGACGATGAATCTGGGGGTAAATCCATTACTGCAGTTTGGCTTGGAAGAAAAGCGTAAGAGAATTATAAACAATATTCTGTCTGCAATTACTATAGTAAATTATGTACCGTTTGATTCGGACACCATTGGTGACCCAGCTCTTGATCTGGGAGATGTCATCAAATTTACGGGTGGTCACGCTGATGAAACAAAAAGGTCTGCCATCACATCCATTGAAACAAAGATAAATGGAAAGCAGACGATAAAGTGTGTTGGAAAGAATCCGAGACTTGCAAGTGCCAAGAGCAAGAATGATAAAAATATTGCAGGGCTTGAGAGTTCCATGAATGAGAACAAACTCAGCATATACACTTATGTGAATGCTCTGAAGATTGGGGTTGGTGCTGAGAAAACATCCATAGTCAATATAGAATTTGCTTCCGGGGATGAGACAAATGCAGAATTTCACGCAGAGGTCATACTGGATGTAAAATCCAATGCCGTAAGCAGGAAGGTCGATGCAGAAACAACGATAGAGATTGGAGAAGAAAACAAAGTTATTTCAATTCCTGTCAGCTGGATGGATGATGGAAAGACCCTTCTAAAGGCATATTATGTGCTTGATGGAAAGGAAGTGGAGCAGTTTCATCCATCGGAGACATGGTTTAGCGGAAAGCATCTGCTGAATCTGTATTATCCGATCATAGAAATGAAAGCCAATGAACTTCATACCTTTGAGGTGCTGATAGAACTCACAAATGGAACAGCAACGATTGAACCACAGAATGCAATGGCAACCATATCTGGACAGGGACTTGGTGCGCAGGAAAGATGGGATGGAAGAATTACAGTTGATGAAGAAATTAAGATGGTTGAACTTTCTGGACTTCCTACAAATACGATTCATGACAAGGTTGTGGCTGCACTTATTGCACCGAAGAAAACAGGCATTACACAGCCTATTGATTCCATCAGAATGACGGGACTTATGGTGCCAGAGTTTTATGATAATATTTCCTTCTTTGTACCGATTGTAAGGGATGTAATTGAAACGGCTGACAGGGATAAGATGGAGTACCAGAGAGCCTATGTGGAGGACGATAAGCAGTTCCTGCTCCGCAAGAGTTACTGCCTAAGCGGTGGAAATTATATCACCATGGACAGGGGAAGAGCCATCAGTCTTACAATTGATACAGAACCTTTCCAGGAATTGACAGATATTAAAATACAGCCTTTTGAAACTGCGCCATTTGTGAATAAGCATAAGATAAAGGCAGGAATGCTGGCAACGAACCATTATACCAGACTTTCATCCGGGCAGATGGTACTTATCCAAGATTACAAAGAAAGGATAGTGGGAGTTGTGGATGAACTGGATAAAGGAACGATGGCATCCTTTGATCTTGGATTTGATAAATTTGATGAAGTAACGACATTGGAGGTGCATAATGGCTGATTATGTTATGTTGGAAGATATATTTGAAACAACAGAAAATATGACTGCCCTGCGGGATAACAGTTATAACGATGATGGTACAGATACGGTGGCAGGTGTTGACTGGTTTAAGTTCCGGGAAACAACGGCTGCCAATTTTTATGTCAGCGGTAATACATGGATTGGAATAGGACAGAACTCAGAACAGCTTAAGATCAGCCGGAGGGATGCTGACCTTTATACGCTGAAAAGAGAGGAAGGGACACTGCTTTCAAACTATAAATTCTTCCGTATCAGATGGGAGGGGTATAGCGTTCATGGAAATAACAATGCCTCGACCAGACTTATATGGGATGCATTATTTTTTGATACAGGGGATATTGTCCTGTATTTTATTGAAGTTCCGACCTCTGCATCCAATATTGGGGAATGTGTTCTTTGCACAAAATCAAAGAACATATCATTCTCGATTGCAAAGGGAAAGACTGTTACATTCCTTCATCAGGACGATGTTGGAAATGAGTATGAATTGTCTGATGAGCCGCCTGTATTTTTAGACCCATATAACCGCAGATATCTGTTTAAGGATGGAGAGGGAGTGCTTTATACCATTGCAGATGATGCACTTGCTCCTCTTGAAGAAACGGAACTGACTGCAGAATTGTTTGAAACACATGGTATTCCAGACCTGCCGGATGGAAATGTACTTCTGGGACTAAAAAATCCAACCATCCTTTACTGGCATGATTCCTATAACCGATTCCCGGATATGAAGATCAGTTACAAAGGAGTACCGAAGCCACAGGTGATTTATTCCGAGAATGTTGATATGTCAGATGCGAGCATCCTTGGAATAGAAAAAGTTACCTGCGACTGCGATGAGAAATGCCTGTTTGCTGTGTCCTTCGATAATGGAGAAACATGGCTCGGCTATGTAAATAATAACTGGGTAAAATTCACGGAGGAATCATCCGGGATGTCCAAGGCAGCCATTGAAGCAATCAGTTCTGATGCATGGGCAGAAAAAGCAACAACGGGAATGATAAAGTACAGATTTGTATTAAGCGGTGCAGATGGGTTTATCACAAATGTGATCACAGACTTTTTGAATAGGGAGGAATAGTCATGTTAAAAGGAAAAAGCGTAATTGAACTTACGGATGTGCATACAGGTAAGAAAGAGGTGTATGAGGATACCAACCTTGTCACGGATGCAATCAATGCCATCCTTAATTCTAATATTTTAGGAATGCTCTATGACAACACATCTTTTGATGGAGAAAATGGAGAAAAATGGATGCTGCCAATCATAAACAAACTTACGGGTGGCATACTGCTGTATCAGGAACCTTTGGAAGAAAGGGTCGATAATCTGTATGCTCCGTTTTCCAATCCATTGATTGGATATGCATCAAGTGATGCAAATAATACAACGGATGTCAGAAGGGGCAGCAGAAATCTGACAGAGAGCAAGAGAATTGATGGCGGGTATAAGTTTGTCTGGGATTTTGCTACATCACAGGCAAACGGCACAATATCTGCAATAGCCCTTACGAACAGGATAGCCGGAATCGGACAGGAAAACGGCAACAATTATCTTGTCCGTATTGGGCAGTATGCATCACAGAATAATGCATATAGTGATGAAAGTTACAGACCCAATAAGAGAACTTACATCAAAGACGGATACAGACTTGAGCTGATTACAAGAAATAATTCAAAGACCGCTCTGCTTAAGAGGGTGCCGGAGGAATATCTTCATGCCGGACTTGTAGAGAACTTGATTTCACAGAAGGCTTTTGATGCCTCAGAGACTACAGAAATTGATTTAGGTCATTATCCGTACTGGATTCATAGAACAGGCTCTCCGTCAAAGGGAGAGTATGACTGTCCGAATGAGGATAATGCAAATATCAGAAGTCATATTTTTCATGGTGCAGACGGCTGTTGGTATGGAATCGCAAGAAAGACTAATCAGAAGTATTCATACACATATCGTGATACAGAGCAGTTCGACCATGTCAGCTATGAATTCTATATGGATAAGATTGAGAATGGCAAGTGTACATCGCAGAAGATTTCAGTGCCAAGTGGTGTGAGTGATTTTTACAGCATCGGCATGAGTGGAAAATGGCTGATGTGCGTGTCGAGTGATAGTAGCAAGCTGTATCGGTTGGATACCACAAATGTTGCAAATCTTGAGAGAGTTACGGATTATACCTACAACAATAGTAATGAGTATTCCTATGTGGTAGATGATGATATGGTAATCAACGGATGGTATTTTGAAGATGGAAAGCCTGTACAGAAAATTGGCTCTATAGGTTATCAGAGTTACTATGCATGGGGTGTTAACCAGATGGCAAGGTACAAGACCTATATGATAAAAGAATGGGTTTATAGTTACAACGGCTATAGGAATTATAAAGATCTGTATCTGTATACACCATATCTTGCAACCATCAATAATCTTGATACGCCTGTTATTAAGACGGCAGATAAGACCATGAAAATCACATATACATTGACGGAGACAAAAGAATAAACAATTTTGGAATCAGGCAGTTATCCATTATGGGTAGCTGCTTTTTTCATACAAAAATTTATAAGGAGGACAAGACGATGAAGGAATTCTGGAACGCAGTACAGTTTGTATTCACGGCTGTAGGTGGATGGCTTGGTTACTTTTTGGGAGGATGTGATGGTTTGTTATACGCATTAATTGCATTTGTGGCCATTGATTATATCACAGGGGTCATGTGTGCAATCAATGACAAGGCATTATCGAGTGAGGTTGGATTTAAAGGCATCTGCCGAAAAGTTCTGATTTTTCTCTTAGTGGGAATTGCAAACATTCTTGATTTGAATGTAATCGGGACAGGCAGTGTGCTTAGAACAGCAGTGATCTTCTTCTATATCTCCAATGAGGGTGTAAGTCTCTTGGAGAATGCATCCCATCTGGGGCTGCCTGTACCACAGAAGATTAAAGCAGTATTAGAACAGCTGCACGACCGTGCAGAAGATGACGAGACTGGGGAGGAGTAATCTTCCCCATTTTTTATGCAGAAACGGAGGATTTTATTATGAGTGAAAAGACAACTAACTTTATTAACACAATCGGAGTGCTTGCAAGAAATGAGTTCCTTTCAAGGGACAGATGGGTTCTTCCATCAGTATGCATTGCACAGGCTGCACTTGAGTCTGGATGGAATCTTAATGCTAAGACTTTATTCGGAATAAAGGGTAAAGGTTTTACAGCGACAACAAGTGAGTACTATGATGGACATTATGTTCAGATTCAGGATTCATTTAGAAGCTATCCAAATGCTGCAAGTGCAGTAGTAGGATATTATGATTTTATCACAGGTACACCAAGATATGCCGGAGTGGTCAATAATGCAGACTACAGAGATGCGGTTGATAAGCTGATTTATACAACGGATGGCGCACCATATGCAACAAGTCCTACTTACATTAATAATGTAATTTCGATTATCGAACAGTATAATCTTACAAAATGGGATGTAAGAGACACAAAGCCTAATACATCAAATAGCGGCTCAACAGCACATAATGTGGGTGAGAGAGTGAATTACCATACGATCTATGCATCTTCTGATTCAGAGCAGGCATTATCACCTCTTTACAAGGAAGGAACTATTACAAGAATTGTAGCAGGAGCAAGAAATCCATATCTTCTTGATGACGGTACTGGTTGGATTAATGATGCCTGTATTGGAGAGAGCAATACACCTTCGGTATCAGAGGACATCAGCGTGGGGGACAAGGTTCGTGTGTTGAATAATGAAACATACACAGGTGGCAGTTTTAGAATTTATTATGATGAATATGATGTTATTGAGGTTAAAGGTGACCGTGTTGTTATCGGTATTGGTGATGTAGTAACTTGTGCCATTAACAAGTGCAATATTGAAAGAGTATATAAGCGTCAGGCTCGGAGGGAGAAATCCTTCTGAGCCTTATTTTTTTTGCCTTGAGATAGGAAAATAGCTGTTTTCCTTACTTCCTCATTTGAAGGTGATAATAATTTTTTTATATTTCTTCCCGCCCATTTTGCTTTTTTCTGTCCAAGGGATAGTGAAGGGAAAAGGATATATTTTCGGTCAATCACTTAAAAAATGCCCAGCGAATAGTGAAGGGTATACGACTTAACGATGAACTTATAAAAGTTATTCCCTTCAAATTCGATGGAGGTGAAACAGCATGAACGATACACAGCGACAGCAGATAAAGGAACTCAGAGGCAAAGGGTACGGATACGGAAGAATCTCACAGATGCTTTCTTTAAGTGAAAATACCATAAAGACATATTGTAGAAGGCACGGACTTGGAGGAGTAGTGGCAAACCCTGCACCCATTGACGGAGAAGTGCATCATTGCCTTTGTTGTGGCAAAGAGGTGGTGCAGCCGGGAGGACGGAAAGAGAAGAAGTTCTGCTCGGATAAATGCAGAAATAAATGGTGGAACAGCAACCTTGATAAGGTAAATCGTAAAGCCAATTATGAGTTTATATGTCCACATTGTAAAAAGCCGTTTAGCGCATATGGGAATAAGAACAGAAAATATTGCAGTCATGCCTGTTATATCGAGGACAGATTCGGAGGTGCAGAATAATGAATGAATTAGCCAATGAAGCAAATAAGAAGGAACCAATAGTGCCTGTGTATGAAAAATACACTCTTACAATCAAAGAAGCAGCATATTTCAATATTGGAATTAAAAAGATGCGTAGATTGGCAGAAGAAAACACAGGAAGATTTTCTGTTTTTTGTGGAAATAAATTTCTGATTATCCGTCCGAAGTTTGAGAAATTTATTGATGATTCTTCAGAAATATAATCTGCTGAAAGTAGTTATTTATCTGCCAAAAGTAGTTGATAAATAAGTGGTTTAGAGTGATATATGTTATACCTCAAAAGAGGGATTTTAGCTGAGAAAGGGGCAAAGAATAATTGAAATCAAAAGTTGGTGACAAGGATACCATGACAGTTCAGGAGGCAGTTATCTATTATAAACTGAGCCGTAGAAAATTTTATGAATTGTTGCATCAAGAGGGATTGGAATTTATAGCCTTTTATTATAATGGCAGGAGGCTGATTCTGAAAAAAGAGTTTGAAAGATATCTGAAAGGACACCCAGAAATACGAAGGAGGGAACGAGCATGGCAGGAAAATCAGGATTGCGAAGAGACTCAAAACACAGAGTTCTCCGAAGGGGCGAATCAATAAGAGCAAATGGAAAGTATCAGTTTAAGTATCATATAGGCGGGAAACCACATTTTGTTTATAGCTGGAGATTAGAACCAACTGATCCGCTCCCGGTTGGTAAAAAACCATGTCTTTCTCTGAGAGAACTGGAAAAACAGATAGGTTATGACCTTGATAATCGATTGGATCCGTTGGGAAAGAATATTACTGTAAATGAATTGGTGGAGAGATATCTTAAGACTAAGGTGGGAATGCGACCAAACACATTAGCTAATTACAATTTTGTGAGAAACATTCTTAAAAATGAGCCTTTTGGAAGTCAAAAGATATCGAAAATAAAGACATCTGATGCAAAGTTGTTTCTGATAAAGATGCAGCAGGAAGATGGGAGAGGGCATAGCACGATAAAGACAGTGCGAGGAGTTCTTCGTCCGGCATTTCAGATGGCTGTGGATGATGACGTCCTTATGAAAAATCCCTTCCAATTTGAATTAGCCGGAGTGGTAGTTAATGATGCTGTCACAAGGGAAGCAATTTCAAAAGATCAAATGCGAAAATTCTTGAAATTCATACATGATGATGTGGTTTATTGTAAATATTATGAAGTGGTTTATATTCTTTTTCACACTGGTATGAGAATTTCGGAATTTTGTGGACTTACGATGAGGGATATTGATTTAGAGAAAAGAACTATCAATATTGATCATCAGCTGCAAAGAACTTCCAAAAGAGAGTATGTAATTGAGC
>ERZ825159.3219-NODE-3219-length-11947-cov-6.696687_pt1 | contig 11947 bp, 8 predicted proteins | sample MGYA00519932_ERZ825159 | MGnify/ENA primary metagenome ERZ825159 (study PRJEB31778, sample SAMEA3449191) | human gut metagenome | biome: human gut; feature: human-associated habitat; material: faeces | place: United Kingdom | collected 2010/2012 ...
TCCACATAGATGCCCTTTTCAAACTTGTCCCAGAACTCGCCCGTGAAGGCGCGCTCCGTGCCGCTCTCCTGCGTGACGCGGTACTGCTCCGCCGTCAGCTTGTCCCGGATGGACTCCGCCGCGGGCTTCTGATAGTCACCCGGGTCGATGCGCAGCCGGGAAAAGAGCCCCATCTCCGCGCGCGGGATGTGGCAGTAGCCGTTCGGGTTCTTTTCGAGGTAGTTCTGGTGGTATTCCTCGGCGGGATAGTAATTCTTGAGCGGGCCGATCTCCACGAAGAATTTCTCGCTGCGGCCGCGCTCGATCTCCGCGATGCGCTTCACCGTCTCTCTCGCGCTTTCGTTGGTGAAGTAAACGCCGGTCTGGTACTGGCTACCCCGGTCGTTGCCTTGCCGGTTTTGTACCGTGGGGTCGATGACGTAGAAGTAGGCCAGCAGCAGCGCGTCAAGGCTCACCTGCTCGGGGTCGTATTCCACCCGCACGGTCTCCCGAAAGCCGGTCTCTCCCTTGCAGACGGTCTTGTAATCGGCATCCGCCTCGCAGGTGCCGTTGGCATAGCCGCTCTCGGCGTCGATAACGCCGGGGATGGACTGCATCAGCTGTTCCATGCCCCAGAAGCAGCCGCCCGCCAGATAGATGACATTGTCTGTGGTATCCATATAGGTGATCTCCTCGTCGGACCGGTCAAAAGCCGCTCCGTCCATGTTTGCTTCCTGTCCGCTCTTTTCCTTCGGCACAGTCTGCTGCCCGACAGCGCAGCCGCTGAGCAGCAGCACCGAGGCGAAAAGCAGTGCCAATACGCTTCGATACATCGCGTTTCCTCCTTTCAGGGGAAGCGGGGCTCACTCCGCCTCTTGCCCGCCGAGGGCAATGCAATGGCGCACAGCAGGCGCTTTTTTAAATCTCGGGTCAGCCCGCGTCGGCGGCGATGGCCTGATCGATGAGGGATCGCAGCGTCTCCGCCTGATTCTTCTCGGTGATGGCACCCACGATATCTACGCATTTTCTATGCTTTGTGCAGAGTAGTGAGTGCGAGTGGATTGCGGTTTTAAGGGTCACGAGAGGAACGCATCAATTTTCATTGGATTTCCTCTCCAAATGGCTCGAAATCAGTTTGAGGGAAACCTCACGTGGGTTCGAATCCCACCCGCTGCGCCAAAAATAAGACCATCTGCCTTTGGCAGATGGTCTTATTTTTGGGTTCCGCTCCCTGTGGTCGCTCCACCCCAAGGAAATCGAACATGCTCGGGGCAAGTGAATTGCCCCTGCGCCAAGATCTTGCTGCGCAAAATACTTGTGACGGCGCACCCGCGCCGCCCCACCTTGTGGGGTCCCGGTTCGGTCGGCATCCATACTGATATGCCATGACAAAATGCCTGTGATGTTACAGCATCACAGGCATTTTTTGCGAGTATCGGCGTGGCGTGACGCGCTGCCGGCATTGCGCGGCTGGGGTACACCGGCTCGCCGCTGTCTCCGGCCGTATTTTCGGGGGCAATGCGGCGAGCGGTCATCACGCGAAGCCGTATTTGATTTTGACACGCTCAAGCTTATCGAGCATCGGCTCGGTGAAAAACCAGAGGAAAATCACCGTGGAGATGGCCTGCACCGCATCCATTGCAAAGCCGGAGGCGCAGTAGACCGCAAGACTCTGCCACGTCAGCGCGCCTGTGGCGAGCAGCGCGGAGTAGGCGTTGAGCAGGATACCGTAGACGGCAAACGCGCTCACTACGCCGAAGACGCAGAGCGTCCCCCGATTTCTCGGCGCTCTGCCCCTGTGGAACACCAGCCCCGCGAGAAAGCCGCACAGCCCCATGCCCAGCATCTGCCACGGCGTCCACGGCCCCTGCGAAAAGAGGATGTTAGAGACCAGCATCGTCGCCGCGCCCACGAGAAAGCCCGTCTCCCCGCCCAGGGCCGCGCCCGCAAGGATCGTCAATGCCAGCACGGGCTTGCACTGGGGCAGCATGAAAAAGGCCGCACGGCCCGCCACGCCCAGCGCACAGAGCACCGCAGTCACGACCAGCTCCCGCGCGCGGGGTTTGCGCCCCTCGAAGGTAAGGAAGAACGGCAGCATGGCCTCCAGCACCATCAGCAGCGAAACGGCGTAGTAGCTCCGGTCGCCCAGCAGCTTGGGGCCGAACACCAGCGTCAGGGGGATGAGCAGAAGGGCGACCAGAGCGGAGGCGGCCGTGCGCGGGGAAAGCCTTCGCTTTTCCGGCGGCGCGGAGGGTGTGTCCGCCGCCTTCGGCGGCTGCGACGGAGGCTCCCGCCGCTCTTTTTTCGGCGCTTCCCTGCCGCCGCAGGCGGCAATGACGTCCTCCGCCGTCACGGCTTCGGGCAGCCGGCCGCGCGCCATGCGGTTCGCCGCCGTGGTGTAGAAGCGGTTGAGCGCGAAAAACTCCCGGGGCGCGCCATCAGAGGCGATGGAGCCGTCGAAAAAGAGCGCGCAGCGCTGCGCGTAGGCGGCGCAAAATTCGACATCGTGGCTGACCAGGACGACGGTCACGCCCTGCGCGAGCAGGCTTTGCAGAAGCTCAGCCAGCTCAGCCTTGAAGGCCGCGTCCAGTCCGCGCGTTGGCTCGTCGAGGAGCAGGATATCGGGCCGCGTAAGCAAGATCTTTGCCAGCGCCGCGCGCTGCTGCTCGCCGCCGGAAAGGTCGTAGGGGTGACGGTCCAGCAGCGTTTCCAGCTGGCAGAGTGCGGTGACATAGGCGAGCATCGCTTCGTCGGAGGTGACCTCGGCAAGGTCCTCGCGCACGGTTTTTTTGGCAAAAAGCGTCTGCACCTCCTGGGGCAGGAGCGCCGTTTTGCCGGTGACGCGGACCTCCCCGCGATAGGGCTTTTGCAGGCCCGCCAGCAGCTTGAGCGTGGTGGATTTGCCCGCGCCGTTGCCGCCGAGGATGGCGAAAAGTTCGCCCCGCCGCACCGTCAGCTCCAGCCCGCGCAGCACGTCCGGCGCGTCCGGCGTATAGCGGAACCACGCATCCGAGACGGTTACGACCGTCTCCTCCGAGGGTGCGGGCAGCGGGCGCTCCGGCAGGCTTTTGAGGGGGTGCGAGGCGGCAAAGTCTGCTAGCCAGTCCCGCCCCTCCCGCACGGAGACGGGACAGGGAAGGTCGTTCTCTACCGCCGCCCACACGCGCATGGCGGCGGGCATGGCGCGGAACAGCTCGTGTCCCGCCGTGCGCAGCTGCGCGCCCACGGCGCGGGGCGCGCCGTCCGCGAGGACCGCCCCGCCGTCCAGCACAACGGCGCGGTCGGAGAGGGGCAGCGCCTCCTCCAGCCGCTGCTCGGAGAGCAGCACCGTCGTCCCCAGCTCCCGGTTGACCCGTGCGAGCGCGGCGAGAAAGTCCGCCGCCGCGATGGGGTCAAGCTGTGCGGTCGGCTCGTCTAAAATGAGCACGTCCGGCTGCAGCGTCAGCACGGCGGCCAGGTTCAAAAGCTGCTTTTGTCCGCCGGAGAGCGACGCTGTCTCGCGGTGGAACCAGCTCTCCATGCCGAAAAAGCCCGCCATCTCGGCGACGCGGCGGCGGATGGTGGGCGTATCGTACCCGAGGCTCTCCGGCCCGAAGGCCAGCTCGTGCCAGACCTTGTCGGTGACGATTTGGTTTTCCGGGCTTTGCTGCACAAAGCCGATGCGCTCCGCCTGCTCGCGCGGCGAAACGTCGGAGAGCAGGCGGCCGGCGAAAAGGACCGCGCCCGAACGAACGCCGTTGGGCGCGAGCGCGGTCTTGAGCTGGCGGAGGAGCGTGCTTTTGCCGCTGCCGGAAAGCCCGCAGAGCGTGACAAACTCGCCCGCGCAGAGCGTCAGGCTCACGTCCCGCAGGGCGGGCGCGAACTGCCCGGGGTAGGTAAAGGTCAGGCTTTTGACGCGATAGAGCTCCATGTGCGCGCCTCCTTTCTTTGCAGCAGCACCGGCGTCAGGCAGAGCAGAAAATACGCGAGCAGCACGCTCGCGGAATACGGCGTCAGCACGCCGCGCGCCGTGGGATAGTAGCGCCACTTCACGCCGCCGAGCGCCCAGCCCGCGGCGACGTAAGCGCCGCAGAGCGCCAGCCACAAAAGCAGCAGCCTGTCGCGGCGGCTGTAGCGATAGAGGGAAAAGGCCGTGCGGCCCGGCAGTCCGTAGCCGCGGCTTTTCATGCTGTCCGCCGTCTCCACGGCGTTCTCAAGGCTCCATGTCACCATAACGGAAAAGACCGTCACGGCGCTCTTGAGCTTTTGAAGCCGGCCCTTTTCCGCGTACAGTCCCATGCCCCGCCGCGCCGCCGTCACCTCCCGGAGCTTTGCCTGAAAGCGGGGCACAAAGCGCAGCGTCATGGAGAGCAGGAGCGAGAGGGCGGGCACGACGCGCCCGAAAAGGTGCATGAGCTTGTCCGAGGTCATCACCGTGTTCCAGCAGGAAAACCACAGCACCACGGCGGCGAGCATCGCCGCGGCGGCAAAGCCGTAGGCGATGGACTCCAGCGTCAGAGGGTTGCCCGAGGGGAGATAGGCCAGAATGGTCGCGCCCTGATGGTTGAAGGCGAGGTTCACCAGCGCGGCGAGCAGTGCCGTCGGCGCCAGCCACAGGGCGGTGCGCCGCACCGCCGTGCCGCCGTTTAACTGCGCGGCACACCAGAGCGCAGCGCAGAGCGAGACGGCAAGGCAGAGCGGGTGCAGGAAAAACATGGAAAACGTCAGTACCAGCACGAAATAGAGCAGATTCACCGCCGGATGGCAGGCGAGAAAGGCGTGATGCTTCATGCGCCGAGCCCTCCGCCGACATCCGCGCCGAAGTCGCAGGTGTAGACCCACTCGACGGTGTCGCCGTCCGCGAGGGTATAGCGCGAGCAGCCGTAGTTGGGAAATTCGCCGTTCACGCGGTACATCCAGCCCGAGCCCTCGCCGCAGTCGAACTCGTAAAGGTTGCCGATGCCCTCGATGTAGGCGGACTGGTAGACCGGCGTTTCGGAAAACTCCATGTGTATTTTGTTCTCGCGGCACACGCGCTTGAGCACGTCAAATATGCTCTCGCCCTCGGTAAATTCCACTGCGGTCGGAGCCAGCAGAACGCCGTCCGCAGGGATCAGATCAGCCTTCTCCGCGTTGAGCCGGTCGAGATTTTCCAGAATCGCCGCGCAGGAGATGGAGACCGTACACGTCGGCACGGTGCTCTCCGGTGATGCATCGGGTTTGTTGGAAGAGCTGTCCTGTGAGTCGGAGCTGCCGCCTGTCGGCAATGCGTCGGAGGCGTTTCCCTCCGGCACACCGCTTTCCACTGGCTGCTGTTCTCCGACTGGCGGAGCGGCAGGAGTCTCTGCCTCCTGCCGTTCGGTTTCAGAGGGAGCGGACGTGGCGGGCGCATCCTGCGCCGCATCGGGCGCGGGCGTTTCGCTCTGCGCCGGCGTGGGTGTCGGCGTCGGCTCCGTCGTTTGTGCATTGCAGCCCGCAAGAGTGAATATCAGTGCAAGCGCCAGCAGCGCCGCACAAAGGCGCTTTGCCGTTTTCATGTCCGTCTCCCTCCTTTCGTTTCGGTGCTGCTATGCCATCAGGCGGCAGGCTGCGTCAGCGCCGCCATCCGGTAGAAGCTGCTCTCGCCGCGCTCGGCGCGGACGAGCGACGCGAGGGCGCAGACCGCCTGCTCGCTTGCCATGAGATTCGTTTCCCCGCCGCGCTCGTGGCAGAAGCCGCCGTCCGCGTTCTGATAGGTCAGCAGCGCGTCGAGCACGCTGTGGCCGTTCTTCACGAAGCGGCTGTCGTCCGTGTCAAGGCCCAGCGCGTTGAGCGCAAGGAGCACCTGCGCGCAGCTCTCGGCATTCTCACTCCCCCAGGAAGAGAAGCCGCCGTCTGCATTCTGCATGGCGCTCAGGCACACGAGCGCGCGGTCGACTGCGGGCCGGACGCTGCTCTGCTCCCGATACTTCGCCAGCGCCTGTAAGGCCATGGAGGTCAGGTCGGGATCGGCGTCCTCGCCCATGAAGCTCCAGCCGCCGTTTGCAAGCTGAGCGGCTAGGATAGCATCCACATACAGCTGCCGCGTCGCCTGCGTGCTTGCCGCCGCGTTCTGCGGCATGGGATAGTCGCGGCTGTCGAGCGCGAGGAGCGCGTAGATCACGCCGTTCACGCCCTGCGCCGCCGTCTTTTCGTAGTCGCCGAGCGGAAGTGTCAGATCAAAGCCCGCGACGTCCCGCGCGTCCTTCCCGAGCGCGGAGAGCGCGAGAATGACGCGGCTGTACTCAGTGTACTTGCGTTCGCTCAGCACGCCGTTTGCTTCGCGGACGGTCTGCTCGAGCGCGGCGTAATAGTCGGTGAAATACGCGGTTTCCGTGTCCGCGCCGCCGCGGGCGAGGGCCAGCACCGTCCACTCGCCGCCGAGACTGCCGTAGCGCGGCGCGCTCACGGCGGCGGTCAGGTAGGCCGACGCACGGTCATAGGCGGTCTGCGCGGTGCTCCCGCTTACGGCTTCCTTGGGCAGCTCACAGAAGCGCCGGAGGATGGCCGCCAACTGCGCGCGCGTCGCGGTAAGCTGGGGGCTGAGCGTCGTTTCGCCCGTGCCGTTGAGGACACCCTTCATCACGCACCAGTGCATCGCCTCGTCCGCCCAATCGCTGATGCTGGCCGCATCGTCATAGCGCAGTGGGAAGTACCACATACCGGTAAAGCCCTGCCCCTGCGTTTTAATATAGCGGTAGAGGATCGCGGCGAGCTGCTCGCGCGTAATGGCGTCGTTCGGGCCGAAGCTGCTCTCGGTATAGCCGGTAACGACGCCGGTCGAAGCTGCCCAGCGCACGGCCTCGCCGTACCACGCGCCCTCGTCCGCATCGGCGTAGCGCATGGCATAGTTGACGACGGGACTGCCCGCGAGACGCCAGAGAATGGTGACGATCTGGCCGCGCGTCGCTGTGCCGTCCGGCGCAAACTCGCTCTCGGACACGCCGGTCATAAGACCGTTTTCATAGACGTACTGCACCGCGTCCGCGTACCACGCGGCAGCGGGAACGTCGGCAAAGGACGGCGCATTTTCCGCGGCGCGAGCCGCGGACGGCAGAAGGCCGACGGCCAGAGCGAGAGCTGTCAGCAGAGAGCATAACTGTTTTTTCATTGGAGGTTCTCCTTTCCTTGTAAGCGCCGCTCACGGGGCGATCTCCCCGGGCGCTGCGGTATGTCAGAACGGCAGGATGCCCATGAAATACTCCACGGCCAGCGCCACGAGGACGACGAGCGCGGAGATCAGGAAGCCGTGCACCATCGGCGCCGCGCCGGATTTCTTCATTTCGGCGAAGCTCGTGTTGAGTCCAACGGCGGCGAGCGCCGTGACCATGAGGAACTTGCTGACCTTTTTGAGCGCCGCCGCGGCTGCCGCGGGGATCACGCCCACGCTGCTGAGCACCGCCATGGCGAGAAAGCCGAGAATGAACCACGGGAAGACGCTCTTCCACCTGATCTGCACCGCGCCGCCGGACGCGGCGGCTTCCTTTTTCTTCAGGTGCATACTCACAAACGAGAACACCACCACCGTCGGGATGATGGCGAGCGTGCGCGTGAGCTTGACCATGGTGGCGAAGTCGCCCGCGCCCTCGCTGAAGGCATAGCCTGCGGCGACGACGCTGGAGGTATCGTTGACTGCCGTGCCCGTCCACAGGCCGTAGGCCATGTCGGAAAGGCCCATCGCGCGGCCCATGATGGGAAAGAGCACGATCATCGCCATATCAAAGAGGAAGGTCGCGGAGAGGGCGTAGGCGATGTCGCTGTCCTTGGCGTCGATGACGGGTGCGACCGCCGCGATGGCGCTGCCGCCGCAGATGCCGGTGCCCGCGGAGATGAGGTTCGAGAGCTTCCAGTCCAGACCCAGTGCGCGGCCGATGAAGTAGCCGCCGCCGAAGCAGGTAAGGAGCGTAAAGAGCATGACGGTCAGCGACATTCTGCCGACGTTCAGGATGGTCGTGACGTTCAGGCTCGCGCCGAGGAGAATGATGGCAAATTTCAGGATCTTCTTTGCCGTGAACTTCACGCCGGGCGCGGTGGTCTTGCCAGGCTTGCGGTAGCCGTTGATGAGCATACCGATGAACATGGCGATGACGGACGCGCCGATGACGTCGAACGGCAGCAGCGCCTCGATGCCCTTGGCGAGCAGAGCGATGATGAGCGCGAGCGCGAAGCCCGGCGCGTAGCTTTTGATTTGAGCGGGAATGGAGCGCATGGTGATCTGACCTCTCTTTGCCGGTAGTGATTTCTTTTGAATTTGCCTTGCAGGCCGCGCGCACTTCTGCTATGATCTTTGGCAGAAGCACAGCCAAGGAGCAGAGGAGCACGATAGCTATGATAGAGAATTATGCAGAAAAAATCAAGCACGAATCCAATGGATTTATCCGGCACAACGGGATCCGCATCGTTTCCGTTGATGAGGAAAGGAGCGTGCTGAAGGCCGAGATCACCGAAAACAGCCGCAACGTTTGGGGCAGCGTCCACGGAGGCTTTCTCTACACGATGGCGGACACCGCCGCCGGAGCCTTTGCGCGCATCAAGTATGGGCGGCGCAATGTCACGCTCAACGGCTCGATGAATTACCTGCGGCCCACCACGCACAGCAAGACGCTGACGGCGGTCGGGCGCGAGATCAAGGTCGGCGGACACGTTGGTTTTTTTGAAGTCAATATCACCGACGACACCGGCGCGCTCGTCGCCTGCGCGCAGATAAATATGTATTTTCTGGATTGAGCGGCCCGCTTGCGAGTCACGCTCCGCCATACCGGCAGGGTCGGGTACAATGCCCGGCCCCGTTTTTCATTCCACCGCGCGGAGAAAGGATAAAGGGAAGATACGCAGCGCGTGTCTTCCCTTTGCCTTATATTGCCTTATTTTTCCGCTGCGCGGTGAACAGGCGGACGACGGATGAGACGAGCAGGATCGCGGCGGCGATACTGCCGGCGATGCCTGCGGTGGCGAAGCCCCGCTGGAGGGCGAGCTGGGTGCTGCCGTTCAGCCCGAGGGACATGGTGTAGTAAATACCGGCGCCGGGCAGCAGCGGTACGGCGGAGATGACCTGATACGAGGTGACCGGATACTTGCGGGCGCGGGCCATGCCCTCGGCATAGACGGCGGCGACCGCGGCGGCGATGAAGTTCGCGCCGTAGGGACCGAGACCGAGCTCGCCGCACAGCAGATACGCCATCCACGTCACGACGCCGCCGAGCGCGCACAGGCAGCGCCCCCAGCCGTGGACGTTGAAGAGGATAACAAAGCCGGTGCAGGCGACCGCGATGGCGATGGCCTGAAGCCAGAAGGGATAGGAAAGCGTGCTGGCGGCGGTCTGGCCGTAGAGGGAGGATGTGATGTGCCACGCGGCCGCAGTGCCCATGGCGATGGCGAGCGCCGAGAGGAGCACCTGCACGATGCGATTGACGCCGGAGTTTGTGTCGCCGTAGATAATGTCGCGCATGGAGTTGGTGATGAGCAGACCGGGGACCAGGATCATCAGCGAGCCGATGATGACCGCGTCCGCATAGTCGACCAGCCCGAAGGCGGCGGCGAGGTAGGCGGGCACCGCCATGGCAAAGGCGGCGGCGATGGTGCTGAAAAAGGGGTTGGTCTCGAGCTTATCCATCCGGCGCGTGACAAAGCCGATGATAAGCCCCATCAGGCCCGCCCACAGGCTGTCGCGCAGGGTTCCGCCAAAGACGGGGCAGAAGCCGGACGCGGCAAGAAGATTGCCAAGGTAATAAACGGGAACGGAATAGCTGCGGCGATCGTTTCTTGTCTCCTCCAGCCATTGCGCGGCAACGGCGGGGTCGGGCGTTTCGGCGCAGATGCGGCGCGAGAGCGCGTTGAGCCGCTCGACCGCGTCAAGATCGTTGCCGTGGAAGCCGACGCGCTTCATCACCATCAGCGGCTTGCCGTTGTCCGCCTCAAGGCTGACCATGACGCAGTTGGGGATCGCAAAGGCCTCGCATTCGATGCCGTAGGCCGCGAGCACGCGGCGCATCGTCTCCTCGATGCGGAAGGTCTCCGCTCCGGCGGCGGCCAGCTCATAGCCGATCTGCGCGGCCATATCCGTCAATAGATAATAGTCCATGAATATCACTCCTGCCGCCGTTTTGTGGAACGGCGGGCATTATCTTACTGCGAAAGCATTCCCCTGTCAAGAAGAGAAAACACCGCTTAAAAGGCGGTGTTTTGCGCGCTGTGACATTTTTTCTCCGCAAGCTCCAGAAGCGCCTGGCGGAAGCCGTATTTTTCCGCGAGCTCCCGCGCGGCGGAAAGGTTCCTCTCGCCCACGCGGCGGTCCTTGACGCAGCGGAGCATGAGGTTTTTCGGCGAGTGGGCGAAGTCGATGAATTCGATCACGTCCACCGTGTAGCCCATGTCCTCGAGCACGGCGGCGCGGATGGAATCGGTCAGCAGCGCGGAAAAGCGCTCCTGCAAAAGACCGTGGCGCAGCAGCACGTCGAAATCGCCGCCCTTGTGGATGGTGGCGTTGATCTCGTGCTGGCAGCAGGGAACGGAGAAAATGTGCTTCACGCCCTTTTCGACGGCGTACCAGAGGGCGTAGTCCGTGGCGGTGTCGCAGGCGTGGAGCGTGACGACCATATCCACATGGGTGTCCGCGAGCGTGTCGCGCGTGACGTCGCTCACGACGAAGCGCAGGCCGTCGTAGCCGTACTTTTGCGCGATGGCGTTGCAATGCTCGACCACGTCCTCCTTGAGGTCGTAGCCGAGGATGGTCGCCTTCACGCCGCGCTTGACGGTGAAATAGTAGTAAAGAATGAACGTGAGATACGATTTGCCGCAGCCGAAGTCGAGAATGGTGATCTCCTGCTGCTCCGAGGCGCGGAAGGCGTCGTCCACCAGCTCGATAAAGCGGTTGATCTGCTTGTACTTATCATACTTCGCCTTGACGATGCGGAGGTCCGGCGTAAACACGCCGAGGTCGACGAGCGCGGGAATGTTCTCGCCCTCGGCAAGGATGTATTCCTTTCGGCGGTCATGCGCCTTCGGCGCGGCGGTGCGCTGCGCCTCGCCTTTCGCGGTGCATTTGTAGCTGCCGTTCGTTTTGCGGATGTACTGGCGCGTCTCCGTCTCGGTGCAGAGCACGGCCTGAAGATAAAGACCGTCCAGCTCCTGCGCGAACAGCCCGGGCAGCTCGCCCTTCGTCACGTTGCGGTGCGTGACCTTCTGCCCCTGCTGGTATTCGAGCTGAAAAAACGCCTTGCCGCGCAGCGACAGCGGGCGGATGGTCACCCTGGAGCAGCCGATGCGCGCGAGCGGCTGAGAAAGCACGGCCTTGGTGAGCGTGTCGAGCCGCGCGGTGAGGTCGTCCAACACGATGCTCATGCGCCAAACCTCTCTTTCAGGGCAAGATGCGCGGCGTAGAGCTCGTTTTTGCTGTAGGTGTTGTTGTCGTCCTTGAGGAGCAGCTTGATGGCGTCCTTGGCGGTGCAGTCGCAGCGCACCATGCAGTCCACGAGCAGCGCCTCGGGCGAGGAGACGTGCTCGACCTCGGTGATGAGATAGTCCTCCTCCACCTCGCAGAGCAGGACGTATTCGCCCTTATCGTAGCTGCCCTTGGCGAGCAGTTGATCGCGCACCTCGGCGGGCGTGCCGCGGAAGGTCATCTCGTGGAGCTTCGTCATGTCGTTGCACAGGCACAGCCGCACGCCGGCGTGCTCCGAGATAAAGAACTCCACCGCGTCCATGATGCGCTTGGGGCTTTCGTAAAAGCAGTAGGTGCGCGTGTCGCCGCGGCGCATCATGGCGAGCGCACGGCGGCGGTCGGCAGCCTCCCGCGGGAAGAAGCCGAAGAAAAAGAAGGTCGAAAGGTCGAAGCCCGAGATGGACAGCGCCGTGACCGCGGCGCAGCAGCCGGGCACGCCGACCACGCGGATGCCCGCGTCGATGGCGGCGCGGATCAGCTCGTTGCCGGGGTCGGAGATGCAGGGCGTGCCCGCGTCGGTGATGACGGCGA
>ERZ825159.3222-NODE-3222-length-11939-cov-2.999916_pt1 | contig 11939 bp, 12 predicted proteins | sample MGYA00519932_ERZ825159 | MGnify/ENA primary metagenome ERZ825159 (study PRJEB31778, sample SAMEA3449191) | human gut metagenome | biome: human gut; feature: human-associated habitat; material: faeces | place: United Kingdom | collected 2010/2012 ...
CCTTTACGGTTTTTAGATTCATAGAACTCGTCAGGGATTACAGAAAACATGGTTCGCAAGCCGGGATTATTGGTCAGATATTCTTTGGCTATATCATCGGTAAGGTTCTCATTCGTGTAAACACGTGGATCACCGAACACTTGAATCACAGCTCCGGGTTTTAATACAAATTTCGATTTCTCTTTCATCTTCTTGTTCCTTTTTAAATAAGTGAATGTTTCAATCAATGCGTCTCTATGCTTGTCCTTGCAGTTACATTTCCGAACTTCTTTTTTCAAGGATTCTTTATAGAGTTTCTCGATCGTTCGATGATCCTCCTGCGATAGGGAGTTTATTCTCCCTATCAACTCGGAGGATAATTTCATCGCTTCTTCATAGGTCATACACTAGAAGAAGGATTAACCAACGAATTAATCATCGCCAGCGTCGCTTCATAACTGGTCTTGAACAAATAAACTTCTGCCACAGGGCTTTCAGTTTCAGTCATGGTAACCTGCCAGCCACCTTGTGTATCCGAGCTATACGGGTCACGAGTCGCTGCCGTTGCGAACATGCCTTGTTTGATACCGAAAACTTCAAAGGAACTGTCTCCCTTCGCACCTTGTGTGGCACTAAGATTCTTCCATGTGTTTTCGAGAATCACGACATACTTACCATTGAACAAGGGGTCTATCACTGTTTCAGCAATCTTGGGACCTTTGTTCAATATCGTAAATTGGACATTTTTAGTTACCGTATTGGAAATTGTTCCAACGGCCAGTTCAGAGGTAGATCCTGTATATGGCGTATTTCCTCTTTGAACGATTTCATAGGCCTTTTTCCCGTCTTTTAGAACAAGGTCGGAAATCGTATTCGCACCAGAAAAGGTGGTGGCCGTAAAATCGATGTCGTCCCAGTTAATAATTATTCCTTTGTGCTCATACCCCTTTGTAATAGGATCGTTACAGTTTGGAACTATTCCTGCCGAAATCAAACTAACACAGTCTGTTGCCATTTCATTTTCCTTTCTTAAAAAATTATTTAGCATGCTACTTGAACTAACTCATCTTCTGCTATTAAAGTACCGAGGTCTCCTGTTGAATAAATTTGAGTTTGTCGTTTTTCACGATTGAAGAAAATATCCAAATCTGAAATCAATTCTCCGGGAGCCCCCACAAGTAAATTCTTCGGCGAAGTGTAAACAGCTCGGTGAGGAATGTTCAACTTCGTCTTATCATTTTGATATTTTTGAATCATTCTATCCCAAATCGATACGGAATAAATAGGAACACCATTGTATTGCGCCATTTGAACACCATCGAAGATAACTTCCCACGGCATTATCGTGCTGTAAGTCTTCTTCACATCTTGCGTCAATGCGTCTGCCAATGATTTTGTCATAAAAATAGCTGCCCCGTCAAGGGTAGAAATTCTTGGGTCTGCTTCCATCAACATGGAGTCTACTATGCCCGTTGCAACACCGGATTCTAATAATTTCGATTTTTGAAGGGCTGCCGTTGTTTGCGAATTTGCCGCAATTGCTGTTTTCTGAGATTCATTATCTGTAATTATTGCAAACAGTCGTTTCCAGAATCCATCGGTAACTGTAAACAAGTTGGTATTAACCCCGTCTGTTATCTGCCCACTTCCTCCGGTTATATTCTTTGCGTCCTTGTCTCCGAACCAAATTAACCGCCACATCATATTTATCATGGCCTTTTCCAATGCCGGGCGATAGACAACATTCATATATTCGATAGAGGTCATGTCGCCCTTATCCGTGCCTGTTTTCAGCGTATATTCGGCTACTGTACCCATAATATCGTCATAACAGAGCTTTAAGGGTATTTCCCATTCTCCCAATTCCCACTCTTTTTCGTTCGCCTCAATGGAAGCAGATACATAAGTAGGATTACAACGATTCGTTAGTTTCGTTCCGACATCTTCCATATCTCCTATGAACCCTAATTTCTTACCGTTTCTCGCACTAGTCATCAATGTAAATAGTGCTTCAAGGCTTTCGTCCTTGAACGTTGTCATCGGAATTAACTCCTGCAACGTTTTTATCGCCCCATTATCAGGGGTCAAATCTTCAAAAGTTCCCATAATAACCTAAAAAATCTATTAATATTACCTATTTTCTTTTTCGCTTTTCAACCTCATGGGCTTTCGCTCTCTCTTTCCTCTCCCTTAATTCCTTTTCAAGGACGTTTTCCTCTGCTACCGGCTCTTTCTTTCTAGCCGGATTTGGCTTAGGGGGCACATAATTGCTAGTCGTCACTCTGTCAAGCCATTGTTTGCCCCCTGCCGCTTTAACTTGGGCTAGAATAGCAGACTCCTCGTCGCTTTTTCCCTTCGCTCTTTCTGATTCCAACTCCGCTGTAAGTCGAGCAATCTCAGCTTTAAGTGCTTCCACATCTTCGCCTCCGTCAGGGACTGCTTCACGAATCTCGGTAATCACGCCGTCAGATACGATAATCGTTCTCCCATCGGGCATCAACCATTCCCCGTCAGGGCTGGCGGCATCACCTACCTCCGGGTCTCCTTCTTCTCGTTCTACTGTCAATACTTGCCCGTCCTCAGTTTGTAGCTCGATGTCTTTTGCACCTGACAAACCGAGTGCTTGCGCCAACACATTCAGCGCATCTTTCAGATTCTTTTTACTCATGTTTTTTTTATTTTTGTTTGTATTGGAAATAGCCGAAATCGGCTCGATTATTTCCGTTATGAATCCCAAATCCTTAGCTTCCTGCATGCTTATATAGCGTTCCTCTTTCATCAGAGTGGAGAGAACTTCCCTATCAGCCCCGGTGCGCTCCACATAGAAGTCAAGAATCTTATTATCCTCCGACCTCAAATCATTAGCTTTTGCTTCCAGTTCTTCCGCCGTGGCATTCTCTATATAAAAATCACAGAAGCGGGTATTGTGAATCAGAAGCCTCTGGTTCTTATATCCTTTACGTACCGAACCTGCGAGCAGGACTATCGTCGCCATAGAGGCGCACACCCCGTCAACCACCGTTATTATTTTTTTGCCGGTCGCCCTCAATTTGTCAACGATAGCCCAGCCCTCGGCTACATCGCCGCCCGGACAATGAATGCGCACCTCTATCGAATCGTCATCTTCCGGTATCTGGCTTACAAAATCGTCTACATCGATGAAAGAAACTGCATTGTCCCCGAAAAACTGCAATAATGCTTTTTCAGACTCGTTCGCTATTTGAGAATATATTTTTAATACCATTATCCAATCATTGGTTTATTCCAAATTTACGAAGGAATAACCTATCAAACAGAATGATAAGAAGGGATTCAACTGCACGGATTTTGCAGTAGTTTTTTAAGGTATTACAAAATATACAATGGGAAATGATTGATATAATAATGGCCGCCCCATTAAAAAGGGACGGCCTCTGTCTTAATAAACAGTCTCGCCTCTCGGCGATACAATATCCTAAAAAGTGGCTGCTGATAGTTCTTTTGAAATCTTGACAACTGCCTTTCTTATCTTATCATATTGTTTTTGACCGGCATTCGCAACACCAGATGTGTATTGTCTCATTAAAGAAGAATTTATCCCTGCCAATTCTGCAACTTTCGTTACATTCAAAAACGAAAAATAATTAAAGAACGACTGCATATCATATTTGTAAATAAATTCTAAGTTTGGTACTTCTTTTCCCTCCTCGGATAAAATTTCCGTTATCTCTCGATAAGCAGCCAACATATCTTCTTTTGCAGATTCTGCTGTTTTACCAAATCCAGACAAGCCAAAACCGGGCAAATCGTCCTCAACATAGCAAGAATAATTCCCGTCACTTGCTTTTTCCATAATTACCGTTACTCTCATATTTCTTTTTTTTATAAAAGGGGACAATATATTATTGTCCCCGTTGTCCTAACAAATTACTATCTAAACTATGAAAGCAGAAAGGTCAGGGGGATTACTCCCCCAAAAGAACCTTTCTCGCTTTACGTTCCATTCCGGTTGGAATTTCTTGTTTGCCATGCCTTGACAGAGCAAATTTTTTTTCCGTTTTCGGACTATACCAAATATCATGGTTAGCTCCATGCCGAAGAACGTAACAACCATTTGCGGTTAACTCCGCATAAAATTGATTGTACTTCATAATTTAAAAGATCGTTTGTTTATTAAGACAATACAAATATAGCATTTTCGCTATAATTCACAAAATAAATCCACTTTTTTATCCAATGTATTATTTTTTTTTAACAAAAAATGGCGCATATCCTCACGGACACACACCATTCGAAACACAACACATATAATTAAACAACGGAATCGAACTTTTTCAAGATGTAATAGAACTTTCTCGGCCTTATCTGGTACTCATCGCTCAATTTCTCGGCGATATACGATACTTTTAACCCTTCTCCCTTCATCGTTAGGAAACGCTTGTACATTTCAAGGTACTTAACATCGTCCAGATTGACTCCGGAGCGCCTCATCGCCTCCAATATGGGAAGGCTTATTTCTATACATTCGTGTACTTTCATGAATTAAACAATTAAATGGAACCTAAATTCTCTACCACTTTAACCTGTGAACCCACCTTGTTAATCTCCGTAACGGAAACAATCGGGTGTACATCTTGCATACCTCGTGCAATGGCTCGTGCAATCATCTCCTCACCGAGAGCCTGACTGCTTTTTTCCCGAACTTGTATGGGCACACCTCCTCCGGCTACATTAATAGCAGACAGTAGCGGAGCGAACATGGAGGTAGCTCTTGCTGTCATCACGCTCTCACCGTTAGACAACATAGCGGGTATGCTGTCGCTCGTTCCTGTTCCGGGGCCTTCTACAAGACCACCATCGGCAAACTTGGCCGAGTTGACAAGACCTATTGCTGTTGTCATATTGGATATAATCGCCGCAATTGTAGGGGCAAAAGCTATTATATTTTCTGGAAATTTTAAACCAGCGGCGGCTTCAATGCCCTTTGCTATCGCCTTACCCGTATTTATGGCTATCTCGGCAAGAGCAAGTGTTTTCGACAATATGGCAAACGCCTTATTACTCTCTCCAAGCTGCTCGAATAACCCCGATAGAGCTCCTGTAATTTGAGATGCCGCTTCGAACTTCGCTTGTTCTATTTCTATTTCCCTCTGGGCAAGTTCCTCTTTGGCATCCAAATATTCCTGCTGGGCTTCGAGTTGTCGGGCTTTGAACTCGGCATCGCTTTCTCCCTCTAACTGTTGTAAGGAATCAAGCCGTTTCTTGGCATTTTCAAGCTCAACTTGCAACTCATCTTCTCCGGCTATCTTTGCGGCGGCTAACCTGTTGGACAGTTCGAGTTCCAATGCTTCCATAGCTTTCTCTTGCTTTTTCCGCTCATGCTCCGATGTCATTTCGTCGAGTTTCTTTTGATAACGTTCCTCGATTAGTTGTTTCTGCTCAGCAGTCAGTTTTGTATTGGATAGTTCTATCTCCTTTTCCTTTTTGAGTTGTTCAGCTTTCAAGCTATATTCCTGAATTGTACCCTCTGTTGCCAATTGAAGCCTCTGCTCAATATAAGTAGCTTCTTGCTCTAACTTTTCCCGAATCGATTCCTCATTCACTTCTGATAATTCTGCATCTCTCTGCTTTTCCAAGTTGGCTATTGTGGCACTCATGGCGGCCTTCGCTTCGGTCGTTAGATTCTCTTCTGTTTCCATTCGCTTCCTTAAATCTGCTATCTGATCATCATAACTTGCATTGATGTCTGCTTTCTGTTTTTCAAAACTATCTTTAATTAGCGCATTTTCAGAATCACGGAGAGCACGCATAGCTGCAAGCTCTTTATCCGAACGCTCTTTCACTAATTGTAACCGTTGTTCCTCCTCTTGATTTAATTTAGTTTGAGCCTCTGAACGTTGTGAATATAACTCCCTTGTTTTTGTATTATATTCTTTTTGAACATTGTACAAATTAGCTTCTGCTTGTGCCAATTCATCATTCACTTCTTTACTATTTTTTGTTCGCTCAGCTTCTTTTTTAGCTATTTCTAATCTCTGTTTCGCTTGTTCCAACTCATTGTCTGCCATAGCTTTTTCCTTATCTATTGCTTCATTCAAGAATTGTATGCGTTCTTCGGCTGAATATTTATCCTTCTGAGCAGATTTCGCCCTCAAATCAGAGGCTTCCATACTTAATTTCGCATTCTCTACAAGGTCGCTCCTTTCTTTATTGGCTAAATCTAATTTCTGCTTTTCAAGTTCTATATAATCCTTTGAATTTTGATTTATGCTATCTCCTACTCCAATAAAATCCAAAAAAGCACCCACCAAACCAGTAACAGCTTGTGCGGCAGAAAGAAAAACATCTACAATAGATTCCACAACCCTTGTTATTCCGTCCATTGCCATTTTCAACGGAGCCAATACCTGCTGCAACTTAACATATTGTTCTTCGTTATTCTTTGCTGAATTTGCCAGTTTCAAGAATAATGCCGTAATGACACTTATAACAGCAATTACCGGGTGAGATTTAAGAAGATCAAAAGCCTTGCTTACCCCTATAACACCATTCCTTACAGCCTGAATTCCTGCAACAAGCTGATTGTCCCCAAATACGCTTTTGATTGCATTTTCATAGTTACCGACATTCCTGTTGAATCGACCGGTTGCCTCTTCTGCTCCTTTAAGCTCTTTTGTAACAGCATTAATCTTGTCTTGTAATTCTTTCCCTTTCGCCGAATCCCGTTCCGCCTTACTTAGATTGTCATATTCGGCAGTCAGATTGGATAAAGCCGCACGCAGTTGAACAAGTGAACCTCTTAAATCCGATTCAACTTTAATATTATTTTGAATCTCTTTCCTAAGAGCTCTTATCTTTGTAGAATATTCGGTAACATGTTGTTTTGAAATCTCCATTTCCCGATTATATTCTTCCCAAGAAACAGTCCCTTCCTTTAACCATTGGTTGTACTCTTTTTGCAAATTCTTTTCCCTTTCTATTTGGGTATTCAGCTCCATTATTTGTTTAATCGCTGCTTCTGTATTTGTTTGTACTTTAACATTGAGGATAATTTCTTTCTCTGCCATAACCTAAAACATTTATAGTATTCATAATAATTTAAGTAATTCACACTCTGAATAATCACCTTGTGACTTTATAGAGATAATAGCGAAAAATGCAGCATATCGCTCTATATATACAGGTATCGTGTAATCGATGTTTTTCAAATCTATCTCAGTAAGCCTGAATGTGTCCTTAATCACAAATGGCAACTTTATGAGGTCTTGATAAGAAGATAGGCCGAAACGTGATACCCGGTTTTGAAATTTAAGGTCTGAAAAGTCCAAACGGGCATCCTCCTTACCTTGACTGTCAAAAGAGATTACAAGCTGCATAATCCTATCCCCGCAATCTTCAAGCTCTATTGTTGTACCGTCTTCGCTCCATTTGAAATATGGAACAGCTCTCATGTCCCCATTGTCCCCACCAGCAGTATAAGGAAGTTTCACTAAGTCTTTTTCATGGTCGAGAGTCTTATTTTGTACAACCATATAACCATCGGCACTCTTTGCATTCTCGTTCTCCTCATAACGGAAATAGTTCTTCTGTGCAAAGTCCCCAAACGTGTACGAGGTCTCTTTGGCCGTCCACTCTGTCGGCACTAACTTCTTACTCCAATCGACCGCTTTGTCTCTATTATCTATTATCTTGTTTACAGGTATGAAAGATACTCCGGTATCGCTTTTTACGGCAAAAAGACCGAACAGCCAACATATTTGCTTTATGAAATCGACTACCGATATATCCGGCAGGTTAATACCAATAGGGTAATATTGGTTATAAGATACAGACTGAACATCTTCGCTAAAAATTTTTATATAACTTTTTATAATACCTAATAACGCCCCATTGTTTATACGTATTCTAATTGTTATATTACTATATCCTGTAATATCGAAAGGTATAACTCCTTTATAAGCACACAATCCAATATCATTTGAGCTAATTTGTAAACTCTTAATATATTGTGCATTTGAATAAAAGGCTAATTCTACCACATTAAGAGTATTATGTTTATTTGTAGAAATAAGGATGTCTAATTCCCAGTCAAGAGATGTCTCATATATTCTAACAACATCTCCGTATGTTTCTGTATTAGAAATATTTATACCATCAACTCTATTTATTTGGGTAAATTTTACATACTTAATATCACTATCAAGTGTGCCTGTAATATTCGCTTCAAAAAAATTATACTTCGAGCTTGCTTTCTGTGAGATGAGAGGCAAGTACAACAGTTCTATATATTGCTTATAGCTGCCCCAATCCATTGTAAGACCGTAATATGAGGCTATTTCCTCCAACAGCCTCATGCAATTTACGGACGGGTGTATAAATATCTTGTCTCGGTTGGAATCCACATCTATACCCGCATTATGACGGATATAACCGTGTGACAGCTGACCGTCAACCAGTCCGTTGTCGTATGTCGTAGAGCTGTTCCACGGCAAAGCCATATCGGCAAATTCCTGTATGCTCCTATCATCGTTCATGAGCTGAATAAATTTCTCACTCATTCCCCAAGTCAAGGACACATCAAACCCATCTTCGCTACACGATATAAGAACAGCATTTGCGTCAAATAGCTTTATCCCATTCCTGTAATACTCCGCATTGAAATAGTCCCTCATCATGTAGCTCTCATGACCGGCAACATCGGGAAAATCAAACAGCCGTATATTCTTATTCGTCCTCGGTAGTGTTATCGTATAGCTGTTCGAGGCTGTTATCTTGGAAATGTCCCCCAACAAATTGCTCTTGAAATTGAGTGTTATCTCACTGTCGCCCAAATCGACACTTTCACCCTTGATATATAGTTCCTCTTTCATATCTTTATTGTTAACTCTTCGGGTAATTCAATCTTGAAAACAAAATCTTGAAGTTCAGCACTCGTCCGTTCAAAATCCCCAGTCTGTACATTTACCTTTATAAAGGCATATTTATCTATGTCATAAACATACACCTCTGGGGAATATAGAACATCTTCTATATAACTATATTCATTCTTATCAGCCATCGGTACAGAAAGCGTGACAACACGAGTCGCTGTCTTATTTTGCTGAACGGAATTATCGACTAATCTATCTTTATAAGATAGTGTTTTATTATATTCTTCTCCATCAACTTTAAGTGTCTCTCCTTTTTTCTTGAAAAGGAAATAATTCCTTCCTCCCAATCTATTTAACCACATCAAATATACACCATCGGTGCATCCATAGGTTGTCACATAATATACAGTTTTACCACTATCCCATGTCTCTATAATAGGATAAAGAGAATCTGTATCAACGACTATTTCTTTATCGTTTTCAACATATACAAGATAAGATTTGCCGATCGGAATTTTTGGCTTATCCAAAAAGATACAGACGAGATTGTCGTACGCACCTTTATACTCTACTAATTCAAGTGAATTAGTCTGTACAAGTGCACCTTTCTTCAATAAGAAATTAACAGAAAACGGGAATTCAACAAACTGTTTAACATGTATTGGAATATTTGAAGAATTATATCTTTTATACGGCTCAACAGCTCCATATATGAAATTAATAACACCCATATCATGAGACTCTAATGAGTCTGATGTCTGCACATCGACAATAATCCTAAATTGTTTAGAAGTATTCTCTACCATACCTGCATACATGTGTGGGCTTAAACCTTCATACTCGAATAAGGACTGTAATATGCCTCTAATATCCTTTTTAAAATTAGTCTTATAATCAACGCTCCAACGTTCTTTGTAATCATTTGAAATGTGTGAGCAAGAAATAATAATGGTTATATCTTGCAATAAAGAACTATTTGCCTTTATATCAATTACAAATGGAGAGAAACAATATCCCATATTACTCATTTGTACTGTTGAATAATCTTTTTCGCTTGTCATAATCTTTCTAATATTTCCAATTTATACTCTAAATAAATTTTATCTTCTACCCGTTTAAGAAACTCATCTATAAAGGGAGTGTAAATGTCTGCTCGTCCTCCTTCCCTATATAGCTTCGTACCCTTTGTGGCTATCGTATGGCTTATAGCTCCCGCTGCCATATTCAGGCTTCTTTCCTCGACCGTATATTTCGGTTGCCAGTTCTCAGACGGTTGGCGAATGTATGGAACTTGCCTTACCGATATTCCTTTGTCAAGAATCCATTGCCTGATAATATCTACCATATTAGATGGAACGCCTCCCGCAGCCCTACCTTTCTCAACCGTGGAAAATGCAGGTCGCCCTAGTAAATAGGCTTCGATTTCCTTTTCATTGCCTTCTATATAGACCTCGATACTATCGGCCGTCTGTCCCGTTACCGTTGTTCCGGTAGCTCTCAACTGTTCTACAATCTTGCCTTTGAGCCACTCCAATTCTTCTTGTAGAATTTCCCTTATACGCATTTTCCTGTCGATTCTTTAAGATTCAAAGAAACTGATACTCCTGAACACTGTATCGCCATATCCCTGATTACATCATGGCAACTCCATGCGGTTATTGGTTCAAAATATCGGGTGTCGTTTACCCGAACAACAAATTCCTCAACGGCAGAACGCATTCGCTCTATAATAGTATTCGTATCTTCTCCTTCCGGATCTATTCCCTCATGGTCGAGAAAGAATAACAAAGGCTCTATATTCTTCTTCAACATTCCCGAAACGGTTATTTCTCCTCCTCCATTGATAGGCATTACATACAATACGGCAGGAAGTTGTTCCGGCTGTTGAAGCCACTGGTTCAAATGATATATATCTCCTATTGAGAAAGAGAAGCCCATAGCCTCTACGATCTCCCTTATCTTATCCTCCATCATTTTTTCTTATATATTAATTTTTGCAACCTCCTTTGATAAGCTACTACTTCGTTATCCATCTTCATGCATTGATAGATAACTACCCACGGCACACATTGAAGAACATAATCATGATCTATTATTCCCATACGTTTTGCATAAGAATCGACAATACCGAATGTGCCAAAATTCAACGATGTTACTCCTGCGGCTATCTCCTCCGATGAATAACTCATTGTTTCACCGAGCGCCTCAAACATTTTGGAAACCCTCTTAACCTCATCTATAATCCAATTTCTATATCCAGCCGTGACAGATATATCAGCTTTCAAAACTTCTTCCTCGGTAAGTCCCTCAACAATCTGCATTGGCTTTATAAATTCTTCCGAGGTCGTCTTTATTTCCATTAACTGCAACAATTCACCGTACATAATACCGTTTATGTCTTTTTTTAATGGTTTTCCTTTGAATGTAGAAACTCTTTTAGCTCCTTTTACACTTTCTACCGATTCTTCGGTTAAACATTCCATGATGGCTAAAAAATGAGCCGTCGTACATGTTTTTCTTTTTTCTCTTTTCATATATTTCCGAGTTTAAATATCTTCTTATGTTGTGGCGGTGTAAACAATCTATTGAGAGCTACATAGCGGATAGCATCTAGCGAGTGATTGAATAATTCGATAGGCTCATTTGTAGGTTCTCCATCATCTCCTTCTTTCCACTTATAATTTTTGCATATAAAATTTTATTATTCAAATTTTTATATTGAATTTTTATTTTGTTTGTAGTATAATCAATATAAGTATATTTATCAGTAAAGCGAGGTTAATTTTGTGAATTATTTCAGTGAACATAAAAAGGCTTTTATCGCAGGAATTATCGGGATTTTGGCGGCGGCGCTGATAATCTGCGTTTTTGTGCTTGCTCCGAAACGTCATCAAAACAGCGAAAACAGCAATGCGGTTCAATCGCAAGACAGCGGTGAAAACGTTAAAACGGACGAAAATAAAACGGGCGGAACAGACAAAAACACCGATAAAACCGACGGTGCAAAAACGGCTGAAAGTCCGCTTAAAGAGGGCGAAAGCCTTGAAAAGCTTGTGGACGATTTCAACACCCTGCCCGACGGCGAGGAAAAAGAAAAGGTGCGCAAGCGTC
>ERZ825159.3224-NODE-3224-length-11933-cov-2.742212_pt1 | contig 11933 bp, 9 predicted proteins | sample MGYA00519932_ERZ825159 | MGnify/ENA primary metagenome ERZ825159 (study PRJEB31778, sample SAMEA3449191) | human gut metagenome | biome: human gut; feature: human-associated habitat; material: faeces | place: United Kingdom | collected 2010/2012 ...
TCAATGGAAAAATAGAGGGGCTGCATGGGCTGCGCATCGACCGGGACTGCAACAGCCACCAGTACGATGTGTGCCTGACCGCGGATTTTGACGACCTGGCGGCGCTGAAGAGCTATAAAAATCATCCGCTGCATGTAGCGGCTTCCGACTTTGTGCATGAGGTAATGGCCGAGCGTTCGGCCTTCGATTTTGAGGTGTAATGCCCCTTTGCAACCGTCGGTTGCGGAAAATCCAACGAAAAGCGGGGGCCTGCCACCGCATTTTCCTCTATGATAGGATTACAAGATAAGCCACTATCCCGAAAGGAGAAAAATATGACACTGGGAGAGCGTATTGCATACTACCGTAAAAAAGCGGGTTATTCGCAGGAGGGGCTGGCGGAGCGGCTGGGGGTCAGCCGGCAGGCCATCAGCAAATGGGAGACCGGCGAAGCCACCCCCGACGCCGAACGCATCATCGTGTTGGCGGCGGCACTGGGTATTTCCACCGATACCCTGCTGCTGGGCAAAGAAGAGCCGGAACGCCCTTACACGGAAGCGGAAACGGTACGGCAGCCCGCCCCCACCCCGGAATGGCTGGATCATCTGCCCCGGCATATCGGGCGGCTGTTCCGGGAGAAAGGCTATATTGCCGGGTATATTGTGGCGGCGCAGGGGCTGGGGATCCTGCTGGTGGGGCTGCTGGCGCGCTTCGGCTTTGGCAGTATTCTTTCCATGCAGAACAGTGCGTGGGGCATGCAGGGCTTCTGGGACAACACGAGCGGTATGGGCGGCATGTCCGCCGCCTTCCGGTTCCCGATCATCTTTGCTGATATCCTCTGTATCCTCGGCGGCATCGTTATCATCGGTGGGGTGGCGCTGGCGATCATCTGGAAAAAGCGGGGACAACAATAAAGGAGCGGCAGCATGCACTATGTAATGGCTAAGGGGATCCTTTCCGCCGGGGGAAATATAAACCTGTACCGGGGCTGCACCCATGGATGTATCTACTGTGATTCCCGCAGCCGGTGCTATCACATCGACCATACATTTGAGGATGTGGGGGTAAAGCAGAACGCCGTGGAACTGCTGGAGGACGCCCTGCGGCGCCGCCGGGCCCCCTGCATGGTGGGGACCGGCTCCATGACCGACCCCTACCTGCCGCTGGAGGCGGAGCTAAGGCTGACCCGCCGGGCGATGGAGGTGGTGGAGCGCTATGGCTGCGGCTTTACCGTTATCACCAAAAGTGACCTGATCCTACGGGATCTTGACCTGCTGAGCCGCATCCAACAGAACGCCAAATGCGTGGTACAGATGACCCTGACCACAGCTGATGAGACTCTGTGCCGCAAGCTGGAACCGAATGTATGCACTACCGCCCGCCGCTGTGAGGTACTGCGGGAGCTGCAAAAGGCCGGCATTCCCACGGTGGTGTGGCTTTCCCCCATTTTGCCTTTTATCAACGATACCGAGGAGAATATCTCCACCCTGCTGGACCGCTGTGAAGAAGCCGGTGTACGGGGGATCCTCTGCTTTGGCATGGGGCTGACGCTGCGGGAGGGCAACCGGGAATACTTTTACACCCAACTGGATGAGCTGTTTCCTGGCCTGAGCGAGCGTTACCGCCGCACCTACGGCGACCGTTATGAGGTGACCAGTCCCCACAACGACCGGCTGATGCGGCTATTCCATGCACAGTGCGAAGCCGCCGGGATCCTGCACAATAACAACGCCATCCTTCAATATCTGCATGAGTACGAAACGCCGCTGCAGCAGCTTAGCCTATGGTGAGCCGCTGCGGCGGTTTTTTGCGAATTGGTGGGTTTCGCAAGCCGCAGGGCAAGCCGTCCTGCGGACGGCTTCGGCGGCACAGCCGCCGGGTTCGGCTTCGCCGAACCGCCCTGCGGGCGGCGCCCCTGTTTCTGCTGGAATTATAGCAGAAGCAGCATCCGCAGCGGCAAAACCGCAGAAGGTGTAAGGGCAAAAAACGCAGAAAACCGGGCAGCCATTCCGCTGCCCGGTATGCTTTTGGCGTGGGACAATCCCGCACCGCTGATTTACCACTGATGGAACGACTCCAGGTGCTTGGCATTTTCACGAGCCTTAGCGGCCAGCTTGGTGTAGAGGCCGTGCTTTTTCTCCTCCACCAGCTCCTGATAGCCCTTATCGATCGAAAGAAACTTTTCGTTTCTCGGCAGTGGAACATCCTGTTCCACCAGGATATCCTGAACTCGCCGGATATCCACACCACGCAGGCTGGTGCCCTGAGAAAGCGCCACCGCCGCGGCTACGCCGGCGGCCTGGCCAGTACCAACGCACTGGGGGATCAGATTCAGCCAGTCGATGGCCACATCATCCGCCGAAATATGTCTGCCGGGGCACAGCAAGCCTTCCACCTTCTGCGGAACAATGGCCCGGTAGGGGATCTCGACCGGTCCGCAATCATTGATGGAGCAGATGGTGCTGTGCCAGGCGATAACATCCTCAAACTCATGCGCAAAGGCCCAGTCATTCGCGGACATCACATACTCACCGGTCAGCCTGCGGCTGCACCTGGCACCCAGCTGCGGCGCAATATCATAAAGATATGCATTGCGGAACGCCATGGGGACAGCTTCCTTCAGATAGGCCAACACCTCCCGCATACTGGCGCGGGTCGCCATCTCGGTCTCGGTTTGATCCTTGATCTTGGTACAGTCCTTTTCGGCGTGCCAGTTATTGATCCAGCACATCTCATTGGAATTGGTGGGCAGCGGCATGGCCCGGAATCCGGCGACCTTGCTGATGCTGCCGCGCAACGCCGCAAAGGCCTCAGGCCGGGTACGCTTCCATTCCTCAAAGAGATCCCAATTGATGCCCGCGATGCGCCAAACCAGCGCCGTGGTGCTGGAACGGGTCTCCGCATCCGCCAAGCTGGCGAAGGGCGCGCCGGTTTGGGAGAAGATATCTCCATCGCCGGTTGCATCGATAACCGCCTTGGCAAAGATAGCCTGACGGCCCTCCTTACTCTCAAATACTACACCCTTTACAGTGTTCCCATCCATAATGGGACATACGCCAGTACTGTGGTACAGCACCTGGATAGACTGCCGCTCCTCCAGCAGCATCTTATCCAGTTCAATTTTTAGCTGGTTCGGTTCAAAATAGACCGAGCGTACCAGCCGGTGAGGGGAATCCTCTCCACGGCTCCAGCAGTCGTGGATTGCCTTCCAGCTATCGCAAAGAAGGGGATCGGTGCTGCCCATTTGGGCGCCCTCCGGGCCGCGCACGGCACCGGGGATGTGCTTCATGCGCTGGAACCACTCCTCCTGCAGACCCTTTACAAACTGTTTATCGTACCAGGAAAGATCCGGGACCATAATGACATATCCGCCGGTCACATCGCCGCCGGAATAGCCATAGCGATCCATCAGGATGATATTCCTACAGCCGGCCCGGGCCGCAGCAATTGCCGCGGAATGTCCGGCCGCGCCGCTGCCGATAATGAGTAGCTCGCACCCATCGTAGACCTTCAGCCAGCGGGCCTCTTCGTAATATTGTTTATCCATTGGTTGCTCCTTTTGTGTTTTTTCAAGAGCGTTCCTCCGCCGTTTCCTCATAGAACGCTCTGGCAAAATCGATCACGGTTTTGACAGCGGAAGTCTCCGCCCGGTGCTTATTCCATATCAGCGCCAGCGATACCGGCAGCGCCGGTTCAAAGGGGATCCCCACCACATTTGGGGAAGAAAAGCTGCCCCGGATCTGCACTGCACAGGCCAGGTCACGCTCCACAATGCTTTGCAGGGCGCTGATTTGGGAAAGCCGCATCACGATATTAGGCGGGCAGCCTATTGAATCCAGCCGGGAAGTAAGCTCCCGTTCCCGCTGGAGGTATTTGCTGAGCATAGCCAGCGGCAGCAGGCGCAGGTCCTCTGTTTTGATGCTTTTTCGCTGGGCCAGTGGGTTTTGCTTGGAAACATAAAGCACCTGCTCCGCCCGTCCCAGTGACAGAATATCACAGTTTTCGGTATCGTAGCAGATATCCGTTGTAAAGATAACATCGATCGAACCTTCCGCCAGCAGGGCCCTTGCTTCCAGATTATTTTTCTCGGTGGCCGCCAGCGTGATATTGGGGTAATTTTCGTGGAACTTTTGATAGAAATCCGGGAAAATTCTTTGCGAGGTAAAGGGGGTCAGGCCGACATTCACGATTTGGCGCTTCGGGCCCTCCGCCAACTGTTGGGCTACCTGCTCGATGGCGCAGATGCGGCCCAGCACCTCATTGATCCGCTCATAGATGATCTTTCCATCATCCGTCAGCTCCAGGCCTGTGGTGGTGTGTGTAAAAAGCACAATGCCCAATTCCTGCTCCAGCGCATTGATGGAGCGGGAAATGGCTGTACGGGAGATGAAAAGCTCATCCGCCGCCTTGGTCACGCTGTGGAATTCGCATACCGCCTTGAAATACCGTAGTTGTAGCAATGTCATTGTCTGCCCATCCTTTCCCCGCTGTACAGCAGGGGACCAAGCCCCCTGCTGTACATCAAGTCTATCAGATAATCCTCCGTCCGGCAACCGCCAGGACTGTTGTCATCTGTCGTTCTTGCTCAGAACAGCATCCCGCAGATAACCGGCAGCCAGATTGCCGAAAGCAGGCAAAGGATCACTTGGATGATTGCATTGGATTTTGGCATATCCGCCATTTCATAGTAGCCATAGCCGTAGGTCAGCAGCGGCACTACATCAATGGGGAACAGGAAGCAGCAGGTGGCGCACATTACGGTAGTGCAGATGAGCATAACAGGGCTCATATTGGCCGCAGCAGCAACCGCCACCAGCGGAACTGCCAGGGTAGTGACCAGCGTAGGGCCTACCGGCATGACAATAAGGATGAGGAAGCCGATGAGCGCCAGAACAAAGACAAATACGAAGTCGGAGGTGGCAATGGAGCTCAGATCCATAATGCTGGTGAGCCACTTTACCACGCCGTTGGTACGCAGCAGGCCGGTAAGGCCGATGAGGGTACCCAGCATGAAGAAGGCAGTCCAGTTGACTTCCTTAACGAAATCCTTCCAGCCAAAGACGCCAATGCCGGGCAGCATCATGATGCCAACGCCTACCATGGCGACTACCATGATATTGAAGAAGCTGAACCAGGTGCCCAGGATCCAGCAGATGAGCATAGCAGCGATGATCACACAGACACGAATCTCATCCTTGCCGATCTTCTCCGGAATCTCCAGCTTGCTGAGGTAATGATGGATGGCATCCTGGGTGAGCTCTGCGGGCTTAAAGACCGCGCGGATGATGAAGTAAGCCGCAATAAATGCCACAATGGCGATAGGCCCAAAGATAGCGACCCAATCCAGGAAGGTGACATTCACGCTAGCCAGGTTCTCCAGATAGGTGATGGCAATGACATTCACCGCACCGCCGGCGGGAGTGATCATACCACCGATCATGGAAGCGGTGGGCAGGGCGATGAGCATGCAGCGGCCGGTGCGCTTGCGCTCGTCCTCATTTTCATAGATGCTGAGGAAATCCAGCACCAGCGGGATGAACGCCGAGCAGGCGGCGATATTGGAAACGATGGAAGAAAGCAGGCCGCAGCACAGCATGATGGCCAGCAGAACAGTATTGACATTTCTGCCCGCTTTGGTGATGATGCCGCGCATCAAGCGGCGGGAAAGGGGCACTCTGGTCACGGCACAGGTCAGGCCAAAGCTTGCCAGCATAAAGAAGGCACTTTGGTTCTGGAAGCCAGCCAGCGCAGCCGCAGGCGTTTCCACACAGCCGCAGATATACATAAGCGGAATGACCAGCATGCACAGTACGCCGATGGGCAGACCGCCGGTGAGCATACAGACGATGGTAGCCAGCAGCAGGCCCAGCGAATTGCGGCCCGCCGCAGTCAAGGTCTCAGAGGTGGGGATAAAGAACATTGCCACGAGGATCAGGATAAAAAGCGCTAAACCAATATTATTTTTTACAGATCTGGTTTCTTTTGCGTTAGCCATTTATTTTTCCTCCCTTTCATTGGAATGTATATCAAATGATTCGATCAAAGGCAGAGATTTTCAAACAATGCGGTCAGGTTTGCCGCGTTTTCCAGCTGGGCCGTTTCGGCTATTACCTTTTCGGCCTTATAGTCGGGCAGGATGCAGTTAGCGCCCAGGCGGAAACGGTCCTGGATCTCCTCATCGGTCAGGCGGTAGCCATCCTTATTGGTGCCGCGGGAATAATCCACCGATTCGGTGTATACCTGACCGCCTACGGTCACCTCTACCCGGCCGTACCAGCTCAGGGGATCCTTGCGGCGCAGCTCGGCATACTCAGGGGCCACATGCATGGTCACCTTTTTGGCAAAGGCCAGCAGCCGCGGGTCATTCAGTGCAATTTTATCCTGCCAGGCTGGGCCGGGCTTGTACCCAAAGGCCTCCAGCGCCATAGCGATGGGTCCGCTGAACTGCACATCTACCTGATTAGCCACGGAATACTGATCGGGATTCGCCACAAAGGCCGCGGTATGGCAGTCGATCGCCTCGATCTGCTCCGGGGAGAAGTGGTATTTTTCCTGCAGAATCGCAAAGGCATCCAGCACACTGTGGAGGTAGCGGCACACGGGGTAGGGCTTGTAGTGATACTCGGTAAAGAACCAGCGGGAGCCCAGTTCCTCCACTACCTTTTCGGGGTCCCATACATCCGGCTCCCGGCAGTAAATATGAGGGAAGCCGTATTCACTATCCAGGGTATACTCATTTCCGGTATAGCCCAGCTCGGCCATCTCGGCCGCCTGCACCGCGCCCTGGGCCATCCAGGAAACCGGCACATATTTGATCATGGACTTGGGGGAGGTAGATTCCCAGTCGCGGCAGACGCCCAGTGAGCAGTAATAGGCCGCGATGCCGATGGCATTGCGCATCTGCTTCTCGTTCAGCTTCATCAGCATACCGCAGCCCACCGCAGCGCCAATGATGTGCTCATTGCTGTTGCCAAAGAAGTCCGGAGTCTTGCCGTATTTCATAATGGACTTTGTCATAATGCTAAGCAGCACGCGGGAAAGCCGCCGGGCTACCTCCTGGCCGACACACAGTGCCGCCAGCAGCTCCTTGCCGGTGGAACTGCGCTCCTCCGCCACTGCCAGAATGGCAGGGATCACGATGGGAGGCACATGGGGCACAGGGTCCATATCCAGGCCGTTCCACAGCTCCGCATTGCAGAAAGCCGCCACAGCCGCGGAAGATTTTCCGCCTACGCCGATCAGGCTGGCCGCACCATTGCTCCCCTGCCGGCGTGCAAACATTATACCGATCTTGCCCTTATCGGAAGCAATGCCGCCCAGCGCGTTTCCCAGGCCATCCAGCAGTACCCGCTTGGATTCATGGATCACTTCCGCCGGGATCTTATCATAATCGGCATATTCCAACGCAAATTTTACAAATTCATCGGTGACATTCCTCATATTGCAGTCGCCTTTCTTTCTTATGTTCTATCCATGGACAAATATATTGTATCTTGTCAAAGTTCATAAAATCAAGAAGAAGAAATGATACAAACTTGTGTAGTTTTTGTTTCATGGCTATAAAAAAGACTCTCCCCTGCGGAAGAGTCTCCTATTTTTATTCAATTTAACGGTTACCGGCTGGAATAATTGGTATAGCTGACAAAGCCGTCATACAGCTTACCCAGATATTCGAAGCTCTTGCCGGTACCGATGGCCACTGCCTCGATGGGGTTTTCGGCCAAATGCGCCCGGATGCGCACCCGGCTGGTGATGAGCTTATCCAAACCATCCAGCATAGCGCCGCCGCCGGTCATCAGCAGGCCGTTTTTTTCAATATCCGCCACCAGCTCGGGCGGCGTGCGCTCGAGGACCTGATGCACCGCCTCCATGATGCGCTCGACCATCAGCTCCATTATCTCCTTCGCTATTGCAAGGCCAAGGCCCGTGCCTTCGCCTGTATGCGCCCTGTCCGCCTTATAGAACCGCTCAAACAGATGGTCTATGTCCGCTTCGGCTATTTCGCCGGGGTTGGATACGCTTATGGTGTATTTATCATCGTCCTCGCCCACGCTAAGGTCAACCTCGCCCGATGCGCTGTGCTTTATGGCGTTGTCAAGCAGGGCTATGAGCACCTGCTCGCACCTGTCAGGATTGCTGTACGCCTCATGCTCGCCTTCAGGCATGGACACGGAAAGTGTTTTTCCGTTATCCTTGGCTATCGTGCTGTATCTGTCCGCAACGTCGTATATCAAATCGTTCACGCTCATTTTGCAGCGCGCTATGGCAACCGTGCCCGATTGCAGCCGGCTCAGTTCAAGCAGATCGTCTATCAGGCGCGAAAGGCGCATGGCCTCATGCTGAATATAACCATAGTATCTAAGCCTATCATCATCCTTTTTTACCAGCCCGTCGCACAGCGCATCCGACAGGCCGCGTATGGATGCGATAGGCGTTCTAAGCTCATGGGACACGTTGGCAACGTAATCCCGCCGCGTCTGCTCAAGCCGCGCCGCCTCCGTAACGTCCTGTATCATTATTATGGCGCCTTCGTTCTTGCCGTCCGTGCCAAGTGCGGATATAGTGAAGCGCAGCACGGCTTCCTTATAGCTTTGTTCCGTCCAGCGGCTCACGCCGTCGGAAAGCACCTGTTCAACCATGGAATGGAGCTCGCCATACATTGGCGAATCCTCTATGCTTTCGCCATGTGCGCAACCCATAAGCGTTACGGACGCGGGGTTGAACTGAATTATCTTTCCGCTTTCGTTAACGGCTATAACGCCCTCCAGCAGCCCGTCAAGCACGCTTTTCAGCCGGTTTCGCTCAAACGTAAGCGCGCCTATTGTGCCGCTGAGCGCGCTTGAAAGTTCGTTTAAGGAGTGGCCCAGCCGCGCCACCTCGCCGTCTCCTTTTTCAATAGCCCGCACGGAAAAATCCCCTTTTGTCATGGCTACGGCGGCTTCGTTCATCTTATTCAGCGGCTTTGTAAGCCCGCGCGATCCAAAGTACGCCACCGGCACCATTATAAGCGCCACCAAAAGCATGGCAAGCGGCAGCGATGAAGTAAGGTTACCCCAGCCCGTGCTGAGCTCGTCCATTGGCTTTACCAGGAACACCGCACCCATTATCGCGCCGTCGCTTGCGGTTATAGGCTCGCCTACCACGACGCCGGCCCTGCTGCCGCCCATCATTACCACGGCGCTGACCTCTCTGCCCGCCCGCAAGATACGGCGCTATCATGTTAGTGTTCGCCTCAAGCTGGTCGTTCGTAATGCTGCCGAAAAGTGTACCGTCGGCCGTATAAAGATACGGCGCAGCATCCCATATGCGCCTATCGTAATTGACTATGTTTTCAAAATCCTTGCGGCTCAGTATCCCTTCCATAAGGTCTGCCGCGCGGCTCGATATAAACTCAGCCCTCGGTACAAGTTCCTTCGTTTTCAGTTCACCATACTTCTTTATGCCCGCATAGCGAAAAACAAGCGCCGTAAGGGCGGCGCTCAATATAACCGTGAACAGCACAAGGCATACGGTTTTTATAAGCAAAGTATGCTTCATTATCTGCTTACCTCAAACTTGTACCCAACGCCGTAAACCGTTTTTATGCTCCAGTTTACCGTTCCCTCCGCAGGCAGCTTTTGGCGTATGCGTTTTATCTGCGTATCCACCGCGCGCGTATCGCCGTAAAAATCATAGCCCCACACAAGCGAAAGTATCGTTTCCCGTTCATATACCTTGCCCGGGTGCGATGCAAGAAGCTGGAATATCTCCACTTCCTTCGGCGTGAACGGCACACGCTCGCCTTTTACACGGACATCATAATTGTTTATGTTTATCTCAAGGTCGTCAAAGCGAAGCACCTGCTGCGGCTGCTCCTTCGCCATGGCAAGCCTTCTCAGCACCGCCTTTACCCGCGCCACAACTTCGCGCGCGCTGAACGGCTTAACTATGTAATCATCCGCTCCCAGCTCAAGGCCAAGTATCCTGTCTATCTCTTCTCCCTTTGCCGTTAGCATTATTATAGGCACGCGGCTTTTTTCCCTAAGCTTACGGCATACGTCCGTGCCGGAAAGCTTGGGCATCATTATATCCAATATTATAAGATCAGGCTTCTCCGTTTCAAATTTTTGCAGCGCTTCTTCGCCGTCCATCGCGCTTATATGTTCATAGCCCTCGTTTTCCAAATACATGCCAAGGGTTTCGTGTATCATTATCTGGTCATCGCAAATCATTATCTTCTGCGCAGCCATATCCTTTACCTCCCCAAATAGTGCTGTGTTTATGCTTGGATTATAATAAAAAAATTCCTCACTTTCAATACAGGTTCCCGCTTTGCCATAATTGTATTGAATTTTCGGCGCAAACGGCTATAAAGCAACCGCACCTGCGCTGCTTTTTACGGCTGCACGGGTGCGGATTCAGTCATTTATTCGATTTTACCTATCAGCGGCCTATCGTTATATCCTCAACGAAAAGGTGCTTCGCGGGCAGTTCGGGATGCATGGGCATCTTCTGCGCAGGTGCCGCTACTGCAGGCGCGGACGCGGGTGCCGGTGCTGCCTTGGGGGCTTCCGCCTTAGGCTCTTCCTTGGGCTTGGGGTTATTACGCTGCTCAAAGAACTTCATGGCCACCTGCGGGAACAGTGCATAGCTCAGCACGTCCTCTTCCTGACGCATAACGTCCTTTATCTCCTCGCGGTACTTTTCAAGCTCCGGCTTGAGCAGATCCGCCGGGCGGCAGGTTATAACTTCCGCATCGCCAATGGCCTTCTTGCGCACTTCTTCATTCACCTTTCCGGGCAGTGCGCCGTATTCGCCGCGCAGCAGGGCCTTGGATTCCTTAGAGAAGGTTTTGTACCTTCCGCCGGAAACCACGTTAAGCACGGCCTGGGAGCCGACTATCTGGCTGGTAGGCGTTACCAGCGGGGGATAGCCAAAGTCCTCGCGTACGCGGGGGATCTCCGCCAGCACATCGTAATACTTATCCTCTGCATTCAGCTGCTTAAGCTGGCTGATAAGGTTGGAAAGCATTCCGCCGGGAACCTGATATATAAGCGTGTTCGTATCAACGTTGAGCACCTTGGGATCAAGGAAGCCTTCATCCTTCAGCTTCTGCGCAACGCCGCGGAAATGCTTGGCGGCAACGGCCATCTTTTCAAGGTCAAGCCCTGTGTCGTACTCCGTGCCCTTCAGCGTTGCCACAAGGGACTCCGTAGCGGGCTGGCTGGTGCCGTTTGCAAGGGGGCTGAGCGCGCAGTCAACTATATCCACGCCCGCCTGTACGGCCATGAGATAAGTCATGTCGCCGGTGCCGGAAGTGTTGTGCGTATGCAGATGTATAGGCACGCTTATTTCTTCCTTCATGCGCTTTATCAGCGAATACGCATCATAGGGCAGCAGCAGATTCGCCATGTCCTTTATGCATATAACGTCCGCGCCCATCTGCTCCAGTTCCTTAGCCACCTTAACGAAGTAATCCTCGTTATGCACGGGGCTGATGGTGTAGCTTATGGCGGGTTCGCATATTCCGCCGTATTTCTTTGTATACTTTATGGCGGATTCAAGATTGCGCACGTCGTTAAGAGCATCAAATATCCTTATGACGTCAATGCCGTTCTCTATCGCCTTGCGGCAGAACTGCTCCACGACGTCGTCGGCATAATGCTTATAGCCCAGTATATTCTGGCCGCGGAAAAGCATCTGCAGTTTGGTATTGGGCAGCGCCTTTTTAAGCTTCCTCAGCCTGTCCCACGGATCCTCGTTGAGGAAGCGGAGGCAACTGTCAAACGTGGCTCCGCCCCAGCACTCCAGGGACCAATAGCCAATGCTGTCCAGCACTTCGCATGCGGGAAGCATATCTTCCGTGCGCATACGGGTGGCTGCCTGGGACTGATGCGCGTCCCTCAATATAGTGTCGGTAATAAATATTTTCTTGCTCATCCGGATTCCTCCTTGATAAGTTGCTTTTTATGTTA
>ERZ825159.3233-NODE-3233-length-11909-cov-3.744390_pt1 | contig 11909 bp, 12 predicted proteins | sample MGYA00519932_ERZ825159 | MGnify/ENA primary metagenome ERZ825159 (study PRJEB31778, sample SAMEA3449191) | human gut metagenome | biome: human gut; feature: human-associated habitat; material: faeces | place: United Kingdom | collected 2010/2012 ...
CATCACCATGCCGAAAATGTTCAAGGTCAACCTCACCGGCACGCTGCGGCCCTACGTCACGGCCAAAGACATCAGCCTCGAGCTGCTGCGCATCCTGTCGGTCAAGGGCGGCGTCGGCGCGATCATCGAGTGGGGCGGGCCGGGTATCGCGGCGCTGTCCGTGCCCGAGCGCGCCACGATCACGAACATGGGCACCGAGCTCGGCGCGACGACGTCCATCTTCCCGTCGGACGACGTGACGCGCGCCTTCCTCGCCGCCGAGGGGCGCGAGGCGGACTTTATCCCCCTTGCGAGCGACCCGGACGCGCGCTTTGACCGCATCATTGACATCGACCTCAACACGCTGCAGCCCATGATCGCCTGCCCGCACAGCCCGGACAACGTCGTCCCCGTGGAAACGCTCGCGGGCACGAAGGTCGATCAGGTCTGCATCGGCTCGTGCACGAATTCGTCTCTGTTCGATATGCTCAAGGTCGCAGCCCTGCTCAAGGGCAGGACCATCGCCCCGGGCGTGAGCCTGTCCATCTCGCCGGGGTCGAAGCAGGTGCTGACCATGCTGGCCGACTGCGGCGCGCTCACGGACATCCTCGCCAGCGGCGCGCGCCTGCTCGAGTGCGCGTGCGGCCCGTGCATCGGCATGGGCTTCTCGCCCAACTCCGGCGGCGTGAGCCTGCGCACGTTCAACCGCAACTTCCTCGGCCGCAGCGGCACGAAGGACGCGCAGGTCTACCTCGTGTCCCCGGAGACGGCCGTCGCCGCCGCGCTCACCGGCACGATCACCGACCCGCAGACGCTCGGCCCCATGCCGGCCGTCACGCTGCCGGAGCAGTTTCGCATCGACGACAGCGCCGTGCTGCCGCCCGCCCCGGCGGACGAGGCGGACGCGGTGGAGGTGCTGCGCGGGCCGAACATCCAGCCCTTCCCGCAGAGCAGGCCCTTTGCCGACACGCTCACGGCGGAGCTCGTGCTCAAGGTGGGCGACAACATCACGACCGACCACATCATGCCCGCCGGCGCGAAGATTCTGCCCTACCGGTCGAACATCCCCTACCTGAGCAAATTCTGCTTCGAGGTTTGCGACCCCACCTTCGCCGAGAGAGCCAAGGCGGCGGGAGACGGCATCGTCGTGGGCGGCAGCAACTACGGGCAGGGTTCCTCCCGGGAGCACGCGGCGCTGGTGCCCATGTATTTGGGCATCCGGTGCGTCATCGCCAAGTCCTTCGCCAGAATCCATGTGGCGAACCTGATCAACGCGGGCATTCTGCCGGTGACCTTTGAGAATCCGGAGGACTACGACAAGCTGAATCAGGATGCAGTCCTGACCATTTCGGACATTTCCGGCGGCATGGAGCAGGGCAGACTCGCGGTCACTGCTGATGATGGCTTCAAGTTTTATGTAAACTGCGCCCTGACGGAGCGTCAGAGGGCGATTCTGATGGCAGGCGGACTGCTGAACTACACAAAGGAGGGCGGACAATAATGAAGGAAATTACACTTGCCTGTGAGGCGTTTCAGAAGCTGCTGGAGGAGCAGCTGGAGAGAATCCGGAACATGAACGGGGAAAAGACGGATTTTTCCACCAAGAAGCAGGTTACCATCGGCGTCATTGACGGCGACGGCATCGGCCCCGTCATCACGGCGCAGGCCACCCGTGTGCTGGAAAAGCTGCTGGCGGAGGAGATCGCGGCGGGTTCCATCGTCATCAAGCAGATCGAGGGACTGACCATTGAGAACCGCATGGCCTGCGGCAAGGCCATTCCCGACGACGTTCTGGCGGAGATCAAGACCTGCGACGTGCTGCTGAAAGGCCCCACCACCACCCCCATGGGCGGCAAGATGGAGAGCGCCAACGTGGCCATGCGCCGGGAGCTGGATCTGTACGCCAACTGCCGTCCCGTGTGTATCCCCGAAAAGAACATCGACTGGATGTTCTTCCGGGAGAATACCGAGGGCGAGTACGTTCTGGGCAGCCGGGGCGTGGAGCTGCCCGGCATGGCGGTGGACTTTAAGATCACGACCGATCTGGGTACCCGCCGGATTGCCAGAGCCGCCTTTGACTACGCCAAAAACAACGGCAAGACCCACGTGGCGGTGGTCACCAAGGCCAACATCATGAAGAAGACCGACGGAAAATTCACTGCCATCTGCCATGAGGTCGCCGCCGACTATCCCGGCATCACCGTGGACGATTATTACATCGACATTATGACGGCGAATTTGTTGAAGGAGCCACTGCGGGAGCAGTTCCAGGTGGTGCTGCTGCCCAACCTCTACGGCGATATCATCACCGACGAGGCCGCCCAGATTCAGGGCGGCGTGGGCACGGCGGGCAGCGCCAACGTAGGCGACCGCTATGCCATGTTCGAGGCGATCCACGGCTCCGCCCCCCGGATGATCGAGCGGGGCATGGGGGACTATGCCAACCCGGCCAGCATCATCAAGGCTGCCGCCATGCTGCTCCGCCACATCTGCCGCGCCGATGCCGCCGCGCGTCTGGAAAAGGCCATGGCGGAGTGCAAAGTTGAGGTCAAGAGCGACGGTACTGCGGCCACTGCCGCACAGTACGCCGACGCTGTGATGGCGCTGCTGTAAAATTTGATATGGTGAAACAATCAAGGCTTCCCCCGGAGGGGAAGCCTTGATTCGTATAAAGGAAGACAAAATAAAAACGCCGCTGAAAAATCAGCGGCGGATTTATATGCCAGGATAATCAGACGGCGCGCTCAACCTTGTTGGAGCGGAGGCATCTGGTACAAGCGTACACATGGCAGGGGGTCCCGTTAACGACAGCCTTGACGCGCTTCACGTTGGGCTTCCATGCACGGTTGGAACGTCTGTGGGAGTGAGAGACCTTGATACCGAAGGTTACGCCCTTACCACAAAAATCACACTTAGCCATTTTCTAGCACCTCCCATCCGATAATGACTCGATAAATACGCCAATTCACAGGCGCTTAGATATGATATCAGATTTCGCGGTAAAATGCAAGTGTTTTTTTCAAAATAATTTGTTTTTTTGAAATGTATTGATATTCCCGCCCCGTACGGGTATAATGGTGGGGAAAAGCTTGCTTTCGGGGTGAAAACCATGACGGATACATACAGTGTGCCGCTGAAAACGCTGGTAAAGGAATTTAATCTGGAAGTCACCTATGCGTCCACGGATTTTGACGCCATCCGCATCACCGTCGAGGACGTGGCAAGACCCGGCCTTCAGCTGGCGGGCTATTTTGACCATTACGAGCCTATGCGTCTGCAAGTCATGGGCAACGTGGAAATGAGCTATGTGGACAAATTGCAGCCCAAGGAGCGGGGCGCAATTTTCGACCGGCTGTTTTCCTACAAATTCCCGGCGCTGCTCATCGCCCGGGACATCCCGCCCCACGCCGAGTGCCTCCAGATGGCGCAGAAGCACAATGTCACCGTCCTGCGCACCAAGGAAGCCACCAGCACCATCGTTTCCACCATCATCACCTACCTGAAAGCCGCGCTGGCGCCCCGGATCACCCGCCACGGCGTGCTGGTGGAGGTCTACGGCGAGGGCATTCTCCTGATCGGCGACAGCGGCATCGGCAAAAGTGAGGCCGCCGTGGAGCTGCTCAAGCGCGGCCACCGGCTGATCGCCGACGACGCCGTGGAAATTCGCAAGGTGTCCACAAACTCGCTGGTGGGCACCGCCCCCGAGCTGATCCGCAACTACATCGAGCTGCGGGGCATCGGCATCGTCAACGTGGCGAAGCTGTTCGGCATGGGCGCCGTCCGCACGGAAAACGAGATCAACCTGATCGTGAACATCGTTCCGTGGAACACCCAGGAGGTCTATGACCGGCTGGGTCTGGAGGAGCAGTACATGGAGCTGCTGGGGGTCAAAGTCCCCATGAATACCATCCCCATCACCCCGGGGCGGAACCTTGCCATGATTCTGGAGGTGGCGGCCATGAACAACCGTCAGAAAAAGCTCGGCTACAACGCCGCGCTGGAGTTCACGGAGCAGGTCAACCAACATTTCGACGAAAACATGGGAAGAAACACATGAAAGAGTTTACCATCGGCCGGAACGACGCGGGGCAGCGCTTAGACCGCTTTCTTGCGAAGGCAGTTCCGCTGCTTCCGGCGTCCCTGGCGCAGAAATATATCCGCATCAAGCGCATCAAGTGCAACGGCAAGCGTATTGACCGGGACACCCGCTTGCAAGAGGGCGACGTCTTACAGCTGTATATCAACGACGAGTTTTTTGACAAGCCCCGGGAGGACAACGCCTACCTCACCGTGGCAAATCCCAAGCTGAACATCGTCTACGAGGACGAAAACATTCTGCTTGTGGACAAGCGCCCCGGCCTTGCGGTGCATCCCCACGACGGCGCGGAATATGGCCGCACCCTGATCGACCGCATCCAATCTTACCTGTACCAGAAGCGGGAGTGGCGTCCCCGGGAGGAAAACGCCTTTACCCCGGCGCTGTGCAACCGCATTGACCGGAACACCGGGGGCATCGTGATCGCCGCCAAGACGGCGGAAGCCCTGCGGGTGATGAATCAGAAGATCAAGGATCGGGAAATCGACAAGCGATATCTTGCAATCGTGGAAGGAAGCCCCAAGCCCAAAGAGGGGAGCCTGAAAGGGTATCTCTTCAAGGACGCCCAGAAAAACCGGGTGTACGTCACGGACACGCCCCAGCCCGGCAGCAAGACCTGCCAGACCAATTACAAAACCCTCGCAACCGCGGCGGGGCTTTCCCTGGTGGAGTGCGAGCTGATCACCGGTCGGACGCACCAGATCCGCGCCCAGTTCGCCCACGCGGGACACCCCCTGCTGGGAGACGGCAAGTACGGCAAGCTGGACAAGCGCTTCGACCGGAACTATCAGGCGCTGTATTCCTACAAACTGACCTTCACCTTCACCACGGATGCAGGGGCGCTGGCCTACCTGAACGGCAAGTCCTTTCAGGTGGAAAAGGTGGATTTTGCGGAGCAGTATTTTCCCAATGTGAAAATATAAAAATGGCATCCCGGAGGGGGTGCCATTTTGGCGTATTTCAAAGGTTTTGCGGAGAAAAGGTATAAGGGGAAAACAGTTAACAAAACGGGACAAATCCAACAGTCAAACTGGAAGCTATTGAAGCCCAAACGTTTTTGCAGGGATATCAATTCCTAGCATTTTCCCAAACGCCAACGCCCATTTGACAAAGTTATATGATATTGACGTAATTATATTACCAGTTATAATATATCCCGCCTCAACCGGCTTGCTTAAATTGTCATCCCATCCAACCATTTCAGCTAAATCACTTTCTGAAAAACCTTCTTCAAAGATTTCTTCTTTGTTGATACCAGCCATGAATGGTTTTCCATTCAGTAATCCAGCCCTAACAAGTAACAGGGGTGCAATAGAAATGGCGCCTATTGTCTTTCCCTCAAACTTCTTGATGAAATCTATAATTCTTTCATTCTCAATAGCTTCTCTGATATCCATTGCGCCCGGCAATATCAAACTGTCGTACGCATCCAAATCTAGATTATCGATAGTATCATCAGGTAATACCGACAGCCCATCTTCACTTCTGATTGCCTCTCTTGTAATTCCAAAAACCGTAATCGGTTTTTCGGCAAGTGCCAGTATCTCAAGTACGGTGCTGATTTCAAAATTACAAAATGAATCGTATATCAATATGGCCGTTTTCTTCATATCAGTCGTCCTCCGTATTCCAATTTATTGAACTTTCATTCAGTATAGCACACACAAGACCAGATAGCAAGCGATCAGCGAGGGCACAAATCCTTTTTGACAGTCAAAATGGCATCCCGCCCGGGATGCCATTTTCCGTATGCAGCTATTGCCAGCCCGCGTCCTCGGATTCGGATTTGCGCTGGCGGGAGAGAAGCGCCTGAACGGCGTCCTTCACGTCTGCGCCTTCGTAAAGCACCTTGTAGGCGGCGTCGGTGATGGGCATATCAATGCCCTTTGCCTTGCCCAGCTCATAGGCGGATTTGGCGGCATAATAGCCCTCCACCACCGCGCCGACCTCCTTCATGGCGGTCTGGGGATCCTTACCCTGACCGATGAGGATGCCAGCCCGACGGTTGCGGGAGTGCATGGAGGTGCAGGTGACGATCAGGTCGCCCACACCGGCAAGCCCGGCAAAGGTTTCCTTTTTCGCACCCAGCGCCACGCCCAGACGGGCGGTTTCTGTCAGACCACGGGTCATCAGCATGGCCTTGGCGTTGTCACCAAAGCCGAGACCGTCGGTGATACCGGCGCACAGGGCAATGACGTTTTTCAGCGCCGCACCCAGCTCCGCGCCCACGGGGTCGGGGCTGGTGTACACCCGGAGGGTATCTGCCATAAAGGCGTCCTGCACAAATTCCGCCAGCGCCTGGTCGGTGCTGGCAGCCAGCAGACCGGTAGGAAGATTGATGCAGACCTCCTCGGCGTGGCTGGGGCCGGTGAGAGCGACAACGTTCTTGCCGGTCTCCTGGGCGACCACCTGACTCATGCGCAGATGGGTGCCCTGCTCCAAGCCCTTGGTGACGGAGACCACCACGGCGTCCTCGTCAATATAAGGAGCCACGCCCCGGCTGACGGCGCGCAGGGGGAAGGAGGGCGTTGCCATGACCACCAGCTTGCAGCCCTTGACGCAATCGTAATCGCCGCTGATTTTTAAGGCTTCCGGCAATACCGCCGCGGGAAGGCGGGGATTGTGATGGGTTTCCAGCATTTCCGGAATCTTGTCCTTTTCGTACGTCCACATGGTCACGTCGTGACCGTTTTTGCACAGACGGACGGCCAAAGCGGTACCCCAGGCGCCGCTGCCAACTACTGCTGCTTTCATGATTTGCTTCCTTTCCCAAAGAGATTGGTTTTCCGTTCCTCGCCGTGAATCAGGCGGAGGATGTTTGCCCGGTGCATGAAGACGCACAGCGCGCCCATGAAAATACCCCCGGCCATAACGTACACGTGGTCATGCTGAAAGACGACAAAGCCGACGGCGAAGGTGATGGAGGCCAGCACGCTGCCCAGAGAGACGTACTTCGTGATGAGATAGGTCACGAAGAAAACGACACCGATGAGCAGCCCGATGCGCCAGTCGATCGTCCATGCAATGAACCAGCCGCTTAAAATGCCCTTGCCGCCCCGGAAGCCCTGTAAGGCGGGGAAATCATGCCCCAGCATTACACAGACACCTGCAAGGGTCATCCCCTCCAGACGCAGACCGTAAGGCTCGAACATCAGTCCGCCCAGCAGACAGGCGAGGACGGCTTTGCCGACGTCAATGGCAATGACCATCGCGGAGCGTCCCGCGCCGTAGCTGCGGATGAAGTTGGTCAGTCCCGCGTTGCCGCTGCCATGGCTGCGCACGTCGTCGTGAAGCATGGCGCTGACGCAGATGGCACCGTTATGGTTGCCGAGAAAATAGGAGACAAGGGCGGTAATAAGAATTCTCTGGAGCATCATTCGTCCTCCTTGTCCCCCCGCTGCCGGATGGTGATACGGATGGGGGTGCCGTTCAGGCCGAAGACCTCCCGGATCTGGTTTTCCAGATAGCGCTGATAGGAGAAGTGGAACAGCCGGGCGTCGTTGCAGAAAATGACGAAATGGGGCGGCTTGGTGCTGGCCTGGGTCATGTAGAAAATCTTCAGGCGGCGGCCCTTATCCGTAGGCGGCTGCACCCGGGCGGTGGCGTCGGCGAGGACGCTGTTCAGCGCGCCGGTGGTGATGCGGCTGGTATTCTGGGCATGAACGTCCTGAATGACCTGAAAGAGCTTGTCCACCCGCTGGCCGGTGAGGGCAGAGAGGAACAGCACCGGGGCGTAGAGCATGTAGCTGAGGCCCTGACGGACTTTTGCCTCCATATCCCGCATGGTGTTGGTTTCCTTGTTCTCCACCGCGTCCCACTTGTTGACCACGATGACGGCGGCTTTGCCCGCCTCGTGGACAAGACCGGCGATCTTGGTGTCCTGCTCGGTGACGCCGTCGTTGGCGTCGATGAGGATCAGGCACACGTCCGCCCGGTCGATGGCGCTGATGGAGCGCATGTTGGAATATTTTTCGATGGCATCGTCCACCTTGCTCTTCCGGCGCATACCGGCGGTGTCGATGAAGCAGTATTTCCCGGTCTCGTTTTCAAAATAGGAGTCGATGGCGTCCCGGGTGGTGCCGGCCACGTCGGAGACGATGACCCGCTCCTCGCCGAGGATACGGTTTAACAGGCTGGACTTGCCCACGTTGGGCTTGCCCACGATGGCGACCTTAATGACGTCGCTGTCTTCCTCGTCGCCGGAATCCTCCGGGATGTTTTCCAGAACCCAGTCCAGCAGATCGCCGGTGCCGTGGCCGTGGATGGCGGAGGTCTCAAACAGGTCGCCGATGCCGAGACTGTAAAATTCGTACACATCGGGATTCACGGGGCCGACGGAGTCGCACTTGTTCACGGCCAGAGCGATGGGCTTGCCGGATTTGCGCAGCATGGTTGCTACGTCCTGATCGGCGGCGGTGACGCCGGAATGCACGTCTACCACCATGATGATGGCGTCGGCCAGCTCAATGCCGATCTCCGCCTGCCGGCGCATGAATTTCAGCATCTCGCTGTCCGTACCCGGCTCGATGCCGCCGGTGTCCACCAGAGAGAAGGTGCGCCCGCACCATTCGCAGCTGCCGTAAATTCTGTCCCGGGTGACGCCGGGGGTGTCCTCTACGATGGAGGTGCGCTGCCCTGTGAGTTTATTGAAAAGCATGGATTTGCCCACATTGGGTCGCCCGACAATGGCGACCAGAGGTTTTGCCATGGTAACACTTCCTTTCCATATGACGGATTATCCAGTTTATTATGACACATCTTTCCTGCAAAAGCAATGCAAAAAAGTGGATTCATACAAATTTAACAGAGCGATTTTGGTGAATATTGCTTTTGGAACACGCAAAATAGCATGGAAAAAGAGGAAGGCGCGACGCACCTTCCTCTGCTTTCCGCTTTTTGGCTTACTCAGCCTCGACAGCCACGACCTGACGGCCATTGTAGGTACCGCAAGCCTTGCAGGCTCTGTGGGGCATGACGGGCTCGCCGCACTTGGGGCAAACCGCTACGCTGGGAGCGGACAGCTTCCAGTTGGAGCCACGGCGCTTATCGCGGCGGGCCTTGGACACTTTACACTTAGGAACAGCCATGGTGACACCTCCTTGGTCAAACTGCTTTTTACAGCATTCATTTTGGACTTACTTCTCAAGAAGCTGCTTCAAAGCAGCAAATCGGGGATCCAGCTCCTTCTGGCAGCTGCAGGGGCCGTCGTTCAGGTTTTTGCCGCAGCGCTGGCAAATGCCTTTGCAGTCCTCCTTGCACAGCAGCTTGGAATCCAGACTCAGGACGAAAACCGTCCGTACAATATCGTCCAGATCGGCGCTGTCTCCCTCCAGAGGGAATACCCACTCGTCTTCGTTCTCTTCGTCGGCCAATTCCGTCACCAGAACCACATCGATGGGAAAGCGGACTTCCCGGCTAAAATCTCTGGCGCATCGGTCGCAGGTGCCGTGGATGCAGGTGGAGATCTCACCGGTCATCACAAGAACGCCCGCGGTGTTCCGCACCGTGCCCTCTGCCGCGACCGGCTCGGACACAGGGTAGCTGACACCGTAACAAAGATCACTCAGGTCAACGCTTGTGGAAAAGGAAACCGACGCGCCCGGACAATCAATGATTTTAGAAAGCCCCAGCAGCATACTTTTCCCCCTTCTCACAGTCGTGCCTAGATATTATATAGGCTTTTGCGTCATTTGTCAAATGATTTTTTCACAAAAAATATATGTTTTCGCGGGTATTTCTCCCGGACGGCCGAGGCGCGGAGGGACGGTCACTTTTTTCGGGCGACGACCACGAACCGGCCGTTCTCCGTCTGGTAGGCGCAGGTGACCAAAGTAAGAAACAGGTCGCCGCACTGGGCGGTGACGCCGGTGTCGTAGAGCGCATGTTCCCGATAATAGGCCATGGCCTCGTCGAAGCTGCTCTGGTCAGAGGTGTCATAAAACTGGTAGAATTTGAAATTTGTGTCGCTCTTTTTGTAGACCTTGTCGTAAAAGGCGGCCACGACCTCATATTCCTGTTCTTCGTAAAGGGTGTTGAAGGAAATCACCGGATTGCGCTGCCAGAAATCCTTCTGCTGGTATTTCAGCAGCGTGCGGAACATGCTGCCGTCCAGCATGTTGTGGGCATAGATGATGCGGTTGCCGCTTTCTGTATCACAGGCCGCGTCGAGGAAGGGAAGCCCGGCAAAACTGTAGGCAGCGTCAAAATTGGCGTGGAGATACCGCTCCGGTTCGTCGGGGGAGTACATGACGGGGTAGTCGATTCTGGTTCCCGGAATGGTAAGCCAGCCCGCAAGATCGGGATTTTTCTGGTACAGCTCCAGAAAGCGGGGAAGGATTTCCCGCGGCTCTGTGGGCGGCGTGGTCGCGGCGGTGGTGGGCGGGACGGTGGCTTGGGTGGGAACGGTCGTCTCCGCCGGGGCGGAGGTGGAGATTGGCGTGGTTTCCCGGGCGGTCTCCGCGGCCATCCGTTTCAGGGCAATCCGGTTGCGGAGAGCGGAGAACACCGTCACGCCGAAAATCAGCGCCGACACCAGCGCGACAACGACAAGAAGCCGGGAAACGGGAGAATTTTTCCGCCCCTTCTGATTCTCGGGACGGCGGGGGAGGTATTTCCCATTGTTTTGATTGGTCATGGTAGATCATCCTCTGAAAAAGGCGGTGACGGGAGTACCGTCACCGCCGTGGTTGGGGTTAGAGATTCTTTAGAAGAAGCGCTTCCTGGTGAAAACAGCCGCAACGCTCATCAGGCCGGAAAGAATGGCCACGGGGGCCATCACGTCGCCGGTCTTGGGAACTTTGTCAAGGCCGGTGTTCTCTTTGCCGCCGTTCCCACCGGTGGTGCCGCCGCCGGTAGTGCCGGACATCTTGTGACCGCAGCCGTCGCACTTGCCGTCTCCGCCATCGTCAATGTCAACATGAGGCGCTTTTCCGAGGGACTTTTTGCATTTGGAGCAAAACCACTCATGGGAATTGTCGTCTAAATCCTTGCAGATGGCCCAATCATGCACCTCGGTGCCGCAGATATCGCATTTGCAGTCACCGTCCTCGTCCGAACAGAAAGACCGATAACCGCAGCCGGGGTCTGTACAATCGTGTGAGCCAGGCTGGAAATGATGCTCAGTGTTTGTTTTGAATCCGCATTTGTCGCAGATACCGTCGTTCATACCAACATGCTCACCGTCGTCAATAATGGTATTACAATCTTTGCAGAGAAGATGGTGATAGTTGTCATTATAACTCCAGACTGTATGTTCATGGCTGCAATCAAATTTGTCAAAGCCGCAGAGATCGCATACGTTCCCAACTCTGTGATGGGGTTCTATGTCACTGAGATCGGCAAAACAGTCAGAGCAGTATTTGACATGGCCTTCACTTCCGGCAGGGGAGTAGGCTATGTTTTTATGCGCGCATTCCGGATTCGGCTCACTCTCACCACATACGGTGCATTTATGAGAGACAGAGTCAAAGGAGTGAGATTCTACCTTGGTCAGTTCAACGCTACAGAAGGTACAGTATTTGAAGTGGCCTTCGCTTCCAAGAGATAAATACGCCGTATCTTTATGGTCACAATAACTTGAATCCGGTGTACCGCATACGGTGCATCTGTGAGTGGCAGGGTTAAAGCTGTGGGGTTCAGGGTCGCCAACGGGTCCGCCGCAGAAAAAGCAATACCACACATGCGTAGTTGTGTCAATTTTCCAAGTAGCCATGTGACCTTCATGAGAATTCTCGGGTGTTTCGGGGTTCTTGGGTGTTTCGGGGTTCTCAGGGTTTCCAGGGTTCACGGGGTTTTCGGAATTCTCGGAGTTTCCCTCTGCTGCTGGAGCGGCGGG
>ERZ825159.3243-NODE-3243-length-11866-cov-10.251122_pt1 | contig 11866 bp, 14 predicted proteins | sample MGYA00519932_ERZ825159 | MGnify/ENA primary metagenome ERZ825159 (study PRJEB31778, sample SAMEA3449191) | human gut metagenome | biome: human gut; feature: human-associated habitat; material: faeces | place: United Kingdom | collected 2010/2012 ...
CGAATGCGAGTAGCGAGGCGTCGTACACGAGCACGTATGTCGGCTCGCGTCTGGCCTTCCGCGGCAAAATCGTCCGGGCGCAAAGCGTGGCAGCGTACAAGGCGATACGCGAGGTGGCGTAAGCGCAAAGCGCCAAAGCGTGGAGCGAAGCGACTAAAACGAAAGAACGGGATTCGGATGGTTTCCGAATTCCATTTAAAAGGTATTCAAATACCGGCGAAGCCGGCCGAATTTTTTTAGAATATTGATAGGGTAGGGGAATACAAAACTGAACTGATTTGAGGGTAAACGACCTCAATTTAACTATGTAAAGATAGTGATTTTTGTTGATATTTGCAAGTTATTTTTCTGTTATTTTTAGCTTAGAATTGACCAGTTCAAATGGAATAAAGAGTGCTTTAAATTATACGCTTCGTTTTGTGAAATGAACTTTTCATTTTGAAACGCGCGAACATTTCGATTTGCGGATTATAAATGGACTTGAAGCTACTATGCACATTATAACTACAGCAGGACAAGGAGTGATGAACTTGAACGAAAAGCCCGAATCAGCCGCAGAGTACTGTTACAATAAGAACAAGCGGAACAGTAACGGTAGTGCCGTGGATAGCAACGGAAATGTGATAACCGAAAATTCAAGTAGCGGATGGTTTCTGCCTGGTATCCGTCAATTAGAAGAAATCCTTACCTCATACTATAACACTTATCCGGAATTTCAAAAGCGTTTCTATTGGTCTTCTTCTGCAGCCAAGAGTGGACCAGTAGGATGGATAATTAAATATTATCCGGAAGATGCGACTTACGCCCGTGCAACTAAGGCTCTTGAGAAGGAAATGAATGTTTACAACGACGATGGTGAATTTGATAGAGATGATAATCCTACAAGTTATGCACTTAGTGATTGGGATTATACGTATGATGGGGAAAATGGTTATCATGGCAAAACGCCACGTACAGGTACATTCCTCCGTATCCGTGCAGCCTACATTCCGCCAAGTGGCGTAACCATCGAATGACAATCGTCGGATTTTAAGCCTGCTTCTTGTTCCATATCGCTGGCACGAAGTGGCCCATACATGCAATTAAAACAACTGAATCCCTCGCACATCGGTTTCCGTCCGTTGCGGGGGATTCTCTTTCTTTTCCCTCATATCGAAATTGACATTCCTTTCTGCCTGTGTATTGGTCAAAAGGGATTGAATGTCATTCTTTGAAAAAAAGTCCTCAAAAATAGTGGACTTTCATCTTTTTGCATTATCTTTGCTCCATGAGAATGTGACAAGAACATGGAAATCAAATTCGACAAGCCGTATTTGGAGGAGCTATATCTGAAAGGGAAAGCCTCTGACAAAAAGCATCGCTTCCAACCCCAGATTGTGGCGAAGTACCGCAAGACAATCGACTTGCTGGAATCTTTGGCTGTAGTAGAAGACCTTTACCGTTATCACTCGCTGCATTACGAGGCACTCACGGGCGATAAGGCCGGACTGGAATCGGTCAGGGTGAACGATCAGTATCGTATCGAGTTCAAAACGGAGAAGGTGGTTTCCGAAATAGTAGTCACCGTGTGCAACATCATTGAATTGTCGAATCACTATAAATAAAAATGAGTATGGCAACCTTGAAATTCGGCTACACCCCGACACACCCCGGCGAGGTGCTGAAAGATGAAATAGAATACCGTAAGATTTCGCAGCGTAGGCTGGCGGAGCAAATGGGTATCTCCTACAAAGTGTTGAACGACCTGCTGAACGGTCGTCGTCCGCTGACAACGACCACGGCCATGATGCTGGAGGCCGCACTGGATATTCCGGCCGATTCACTGATGCGCCTGCAACTGAAATACAATATGCAGCAGGCTAATAACGACCGGTCATTCATGGAGCGTCTGAATCAGATACGGAAATACGCGGCATTGTTGTAGAGAATCTTACAGGGTATCCCCTTTGCAGGACTTGGCGATCTGACGGTATTAAAGGATAAGGATTTCTTTATTGCGGATTGCTTATGCAACCGGAATGCAATAGAATATCTTGGTATTTGAAAAAGTTTATACTATCCTGATTTCAACCCCCTCGAATTCGAGGGGGTTAGAAAGCCGGACTAATGCCTTTACTTTGTTGCCGACAAAAAGAACTGCAATATACATAAGGTGATGGCACAAATGAATCTTATCCTTTTCGAGAACGTGCAGGATGACTTCTACGGTAAAGTAGGGACACCGGAGAGAGACGACACGAGCACAAAGTCGAAGAGGCTTTACACGCTTACCGTATCGGTGAAGCCATAAAAGCTGTACGCCTGAAACAGAACCTCACGCAGGAGGAAATTCCCTCCCATGTGGTAAAGACGAAATAAACCATACAATCAGTTGCACTTCCCCCACACGCAGACTTCCGTCCGCTGCGGGGGATTCCTTTTTTCAGTCCGTTGTCCCGCACCTTTACATTCCGTCGGACTATTCCCCTTATATCCCCATTCTCCTGCCATTCTCCCGGCAATCCCCGCCGGAGAGATTTTTCCATGCAAAGGTACAGCGGTCGTCCGTGCGTCAAGTACCGCTCCGCTAACCGGCTCATGGATTTTACGGCAGCCTTCCGCAAATCGAAGATGGCCTTTCAGCCCCCTCCTTGCCGTACCCGTCGGGTTGGGTATTCCATTAAATCCCCGGCCGTTTTCCTTGCCTTTCCGTCCTTTCCCCGCTGTCTGACCCGCATGTAAAATCAATCCCGACAGGGAAGCCTGAAGAGCTTCCGAAAAGAGGGAAATAAATAACTCGGATGTTTAATTTAACTTTATGTATTATGCACGCAAATGTTAATCTGATTACGGAAGGAAAAGTTTTGGACGAACAGGTTAAGACAAGAATTTTTGAGGCATTCCGGCAGTCATGTTTCTTGTTTGATGAAATAAGCGGTCAATGCGCCTATATGGGGTCGGTTCGTAAATGCGATGGGAAATGTCGCCTAATGCTACACTTTAAGCAGAATCTGGACAAATTGTAAATAGAAAGATATACTGGTTTTTAATCTTGACAAGATATGAGTATAATATGTACACGATGTGGCGGCACGCAGGTAGTATGCGAAGCCACAGTAAACCCTAACACCAAAGTGATAACGGAAATTCCCGAAGATGCTTTACTATCCGGTCGGTGTGAAACCTACAAGGCAAGAAGCGTCCTGACAGATGTGGAAAAAACAAAAGCCGCTATCGAAAACGGATTTGCCGAATTTGTCAAGGCAAACGGCAGAAAGCCCCATTATGCAAACTGTCAGATAGTGTGGAAAGACACCAACGATTCCGAGAATGTAAAAATCCGGTTGTCGGAAAACTGCGAAAGCGACGGGAACGACATGTTTTGTTCCTGCGACAGCCTCCATGCCCTCGAATCTTTGGCCGAGTTCGGAGAAGAAGACTTCATCGTAACGGAATGTTACAGGTTCAAGACTTTTACAGAAGAAGAAATCTCCGACGAAAAGACGTATGAGTACGAGTTCGGAGGAGAGAAAATCATTGTTACAGGCAAGGAAGTGCGGGCATTCTATCCCAAAGAATATCGGCTGACGGTACAAGACATCGAACGGTTTGCAGCCTATAATACGGCAGAACGCAAGTATTACCGGAAAAGTGATTGTCAGCTTACCCCGGAGCTTGTTCAACGGTTGCTCGATGAAGAACATTTGATGAAAGCAGGTGAATCCGACAGTTTCACGATTCAGTTATCCTTCTTGTGGCATGTACGGATTCGGAGAGAGCCTGAAAATCTTGCACCGTTCAAATACGCTCTGGAAGCCTGTTGCTTGGATCATATAGGGACTTTCAGCCGCCGGTACACCACGCTCGAAGAAACATTGCTTTGTTGCCTGAACGGTTTCAATGAAAATGTGGCCATTCCGAACCCTTATCAATCCTTACAAGACTATTTTTATAGACATACGCACGACATGCGTTAATCTGCTGCTCCTATGCCGGAATAGACTCCCGATCCTGTAAAGCAGGTTTCGGGAGCTTTTATTTTTCTCCTGCCTGTTGTACCCCACGCCCGGCGTGTTGCAAGATCTTCCTTTTTCAGTCCACTGTCCCGCACCTTTATACACTCCGTCGGACTATTCCCCTTATATCCCCATTCTCCTGCCATTCTCCCGGCAATCCCCGCCGGAGAGATTTTTCCATGCAAAGGTACAGCGGTCGTCCGTGCGTCAAGTACCGCTCCGCTAACCGGCTCATGGATTTTACGGCAGCCTTCCGCAAATCGAAGATGGCCTTTCAGCCCCCTCCTTGCCGTACCCGTCGGGTTGGGTATTCCATTAAATCCCCGGCCGTTTTCCTTGCCTTTCCGTCCTTTCCCCGCTGTCTGACCCGCATGTAAAATCAATCCCGACAGGGAAGCCTGAAGAGCTTCCAGCAAAGGGAAAGAAAACAAGTTCAACAAATTAAAATTCAAAATTATGCACAGCAAGATTTTTCAAATCACCCAAACACGGGTAGACAAGGACAACTACTTGAATGAGGACACCCTCATGCAGGGCGATAACAGTTTCTTCGACTATTGCGCCGAGATTGATGACGAAGCACGCAGGTTTCATATCGACAACTTGGTAAACAACATTCTGCCCAAAGGCATGTTTGAGCTTGTCTCTGATGATACCATACGTTACAACGGCGGTGCGGAACAATGGAGAAAGGATTTTGTCGCCGACATTCAGCGTAGGGCGGAAGCCATTAGCCCTGACAGCGTACAGAACTGGATTGGCCCGGTCTATCAGCTCGAAAAGTTTCTAAAAAACCCACTCGAAACCGCCTACTGTTTCTATATGGACGAAGATGGCGTAGAGTCCTATGCCGAGCAGTCCTACGAGTTCCTGCGACAAATATTTGAACTTGAACCCGGCACGGAACTCTACATCGGTGGTGTCATTGACTATCATTTCTAATCTCAAAATCCCGATACGATGAAAGGAACGGAACATTTCAAACAGACCGTCAAAGCATATTTGGACGGTAGGGCACAGACGGACGAACTTTTCGCTGTTTCATACGCCAAAGAAAACAAGAATTTGGACGACTGCATTACGTTTATTCTCAACCAAGTCAAGGCCAGCGGTTGTTGTGGTATGACCGATGACGAGGTGTGGTCGCTCGCCGTACATTACTATGATGAAGACAACATCGACGTGGGGAAACCTATCAGTTGCGGTGTCGTGGTCAATCACAAGGTAGAGCTGACCGAAGAAGAAAAGGTGCAGGCACGAAAGGACGCACTGAAAGCCTATCAGGAAGAAGAACTGCGCAAGATACAGCAACGCCGCAGCAGACCCAAACCGGCTGCCAAGACACAGGCGAACCCGTCGGAACGCTCACTTTTTGATTTTTGAGTATGAAAGCACGGACGAAATTCCAACACCGGGTAGTAGCCGCCAACGGGCGGTTACTGCCTATCACGGAGCGGCAGATAGAATGGGCGTTCCGGCATACCGTCGAACATTTCGCTTTCAGAGTGCCGAGCGGACGGACGACCTGCCTCGATTGCGGGCATAAATGGAAAGAAACAAAGGCGAAGCGTTGCCGCTGCCCGAAGTGCCAAGCCAAACTGACGCTTAAGGACACATTTTGCCGAAAGGCAGAGGACAAGAGCTATTTTTCCGTCATCACCACGCAGGACGGATTGCAGGTACAGCGGATTTTCAGGATAAATGCCTATTACCGCAAAAGCGGGAACGCACGGACGGACGTGTACGAAGTGGCAAGGTACTGGTTGGACGAGAACGGAAAAACCGCCCTGACAGCCTTGCAACGGACAATGGGGCGTTACTTGGATTGCTTTCTGTACGGGTCGGGATTGGAGCTGCGGAACGACAACGACACTTACCAGTATATTGCCGATTGTTACATCTATCCGAAATACACGGTTATCCCGAAATTGAAGCGCAACGGACTGAAAGGCTCGTTCGCCGACATCGCCCCACAAAAGCTGATGAAAGCCCTACTGTCGGACAGCCGGGTGGAAACGATACTCAAAAACGGACGCAAGCGCGACCTCAAGCATTTCATCGACCACCCGCAGGATTTGGATTTCTGTTGGCCGTCCTACAAAATCGTGTTGCGCCGGAATTATCGGATAACGGACATGGGAATATGGGTCGATTACCTGCGTATGCTCGACCGGTGTGGCAAGGACTTGCACAACGCCCACTATGTCTGCCCTGCCGATTTACGCGCCGAACACGACAAATATCAGGAAAAGGTGCGTATTCTCCGTGAGCAGGAAAAACGCAAGGAGCAGATGAAACGGGCGAGAGAAAACGAGGCTCGTTTCAGGGAAATGAAAGGCCGGTTCTTCGGTCTGGAGTTCACGGACGGGACGATAGTTGTCCGTGTACTGGACAGCGTGGAAGCCTACTACGACGAGGGTAATGCGTTACATCACTGCGTGGGACAGTGTGAATATTACCTCAAACCGAATACGCTGGTATTCTCCGCAAGGGTGGATGACAAACGGGTCGAAACCGTAGAGTTGAGCCTCGAAACATTCAAGGTGCTGCAGTCGAGAGGACTGTGCAACCGGAACACGGAATACCACGACCGTATTATCAGGCTCATGCGGAAGAACGTCGGCCTCATTCGGAAACGCATGGCCGCCTGATACCGGCAGTCGAAGTCATATCGGACAGCTACCCGCCAATCGGGACGGGTGGCTGTCCATATTCCGGCCGTTTCCGCCAACCTTTTGTATTGCTTTCCAACCAGTACAGTTCATCGGACATTCTGTTGGGAACATAATCATTTTTTCATTATCACGACTACAGTTTGTCCGAAGGCCCGTCTTCCAGTAGCAATTTCCGCCGTTTATACGCCATGAGGGAGCGGACACTTGTATTTACTTATCCCTCCTTTTATATACCGTCAATTCACGATTTTATTCCCTCGAAGCCGACACCGCCACCGGCTTGCTTTTGTACGCGCAAAAGTACGGCGAACGAATGACAGCCCAAGTACCGCTCCGCTACCTGAATAAAATTTGACGAAAACTTTCCGCAATAGCAGATTACGGTATTTCATAAAATTTTATTTCCGGTTTCTTGTTCGTCATTCTCGTGTTCGCCGTTTGAAGCGCACGTAAAAATCAGTCCAGCGGCGAGTCGGAAGGCTCGGATCAAAGGGAAATAAAAAAACGAAACGATGACAACAACAGAACAAATTACCGCAGTAGCCACAGAATTGGGTTGGCAAGTATCGACAACGAAGCACGGAAATAGCGTGGTGTTCGATTTTCAGCAATATACGCCCAAAGGGCAGGACTTTAACGTCTCTGTTGAAATGAAAGACGGGGATTTCGACAGCTTTCTTTGTGAATTGGAAAATTTCTACGAAGGTTTCGACCCTGACTATGAAGCCTACCTGTGGATAGGCAATGACGGGCACGGCAAAAACGGTGCGCCGTATCATATCAAAGACATTGTAATTGACATGGAAGAAGCCGAGAAAATGATAGATAACCTTTATGAAACATTAAAAACAACCGTACAATGAGAACGAAAACACTCTACACACGAGATGCCGAAAGAGTCGGGATAAGCCGTTTCCCCAACTTTCACCGCACGGAAAACATTACCGGCATGAAACAACTTTACTACGGCAAAGACGCCCTTCTGGTACGTTGCGGCAGTTGTATTTACAATGTATCGAGCGAACCTGAAATCTATTACAACATAGCCCATTAAAATTACACTGAAAGGAGACACAGACAATGAAAAAGACAATGACAGACGCAGAAATCATCAGACAACTTTGTAGCGACATCATCGCAGAACGCTTCGACTGGCTCGAATACCTCACATTGGAAATCTATTTCGGCCGTGAAATCAGAGTATCTCCGATGATCTGCCCGGAAGGTCAGTTTGGTTATCTCGTGTATTTTCCCTATTCCGAAATGCCGGAACTGGAATACGACTGGGTGGCTGGCGAACTGACTGTCGACGATATGGACTATCGCGAATATTTGCAAATGCTACCCTCATAGGTAGTGTACCGACAGGACAAAGGGGCTGTGTCAAAATGCAAGTTTTTGATGCAGCCCCTTACGGTGTATAAGCATTACACCTGTTTTACCTATGGAATCCACTGTGCTCTGCTACCTGTGCCCGATATTCCTCCATTTCGCCCAGTTTCTCGTTCACGCTTTGCAGGTTGGCTTCCATCGACAGACAATGGTCGTAAGCGAAGCGGTGTCTGTCGGGTATATCCGTACCCGTAAACGGTCCGGCATCGAGCGTGTCGGTTTCCCTGTTATACCAGACGAATAGCTGTTTTCCGTTCGGCATCTCGAACATCGGGAGTTTCTGATGTTTCAGGACATCGAATTCTTCCGCCGCCATATCCCGTGCCACCTCCTTTATATCCTCGCTGGCGCGGTCGATACCGTACCGGCGGATATGGTCGCGTACCTCCTGCTCCGTGAATTTCAGCATCACGTCGTATGTACCTCCCACAGTAAAATTGTACACCACGGCAAAATCCTTGTCCTCGACGAGCAGGTCGTCGCCCCTGTTCTGGAAAGGCGATTTGTAGGTATGTTGTTCGTCCATACCGTTGCCGTCGTAATACTCCTTGGCAAGTGCCAGCAGTCCCTCGTAATTTCCTTTGTCCCGCAGTTCGTCGAATCTGCGCGTATCAGTGTCGAATTGGAGATAGGCCACCGATGCGTAGAAGATTTTCTCCGGCTTGGCCTCCTGTTGCTCTCCGGCCGACTGTCCCAGTTCCTGTGCAATATGATCCACCCTTTGGGTAATCAGTGAGGTCGCCTTTTTCACGTCCAAGAGCACCGTCTTGATGAACTGCGGCGATTCTTTCAATCTGTCGAGCCAATCCTTGAGATAAGCGCAACTGTCCGTTTTGATATATTTGCCCATGCCGTAGCGTTGTGCCACCAATGCGCTGCCCAGTTCGGCCACCAGCTCCTCCCGGCTGTACTCCTTCGAGCCGAAAGCCGCAGGCTTGATGCGGTCGAGCACGCCTTCCGCACCGGTGGAGTGGGTCATCTCGTGGAAGAGCGTACCGTAAAACGATTCCCCGTCCTTGAACTGCTCTTTCTCCGGTACGATAATCTCATTTTTTGAAATCGAATAATACGCCTCGTCCTGATGCCGCAGCTTGATAGGACAAATCCAGCGATCTTCCCGAATCATCGTATCGACAGGCTCGAAATCGAGCATTTCCCTGCCTTCGACCCTTTTTCCGTTCTCTATCTCCAACTGCTCCCACAGCTCCGGCCGGGCCTCCTGCAAGTTGGTTTGTAGGCTCGGTATGCAGCGCCTTACCGCCTTGCGGCGGCAGGTTTCCGCATACCTGCCCCTAAACCGTACGTACACGTCTCCGTGTATACGGCTTGCCATTAGTAAACTCACATTATTTCCCATTAAACTGAATTTTAGCATAACAGGATTCACACACTACAAGCGTCTTGCGATGTTTCGATAACATCAACTTGCCCCATGATGTATCTCCCTTTAACCCAACAAGAGTGCGTAAATGATGCATTACGACATTAATGTCTGTTGCACCACACATTTCACAGGTTTGTTGTTTCAGCCTCTCTGCAAGGCTCGGTTTGGGAACGTACATAGTGCATGGAGTTCGATCGAGAAAATCGTCCGTGAATGCGTTTTTACGTTTGAACCCTTCTTTATAGAGTATTCTGAACCGTTCGTTGCCTTTTGCATCCTTATATGGGATTACAAAATCTTTGCCTTTACGGTATTTATCTTTGATTTGCCCTACGTGTCTTCTTAATTTCTGACCAAGGGTCATATAGAGACTATACTCCATAATGTAGCCAAAATCGGCACATGTTGACGAAACGTTGTTGGCTATGCAGTAATAGTTGTAGAACCCCTTGATTTCCAAGTTGAATTGTGCAAGGATGTCTTCGGGTTTCATACCGACCATTTTCTCCCGTGATTTTGGCTTCCATACATCTTTGCCGTTTTCGTTCGTAAACTTTACGGCATCGTAGCTACGAAGCTTATCTCTCACTGTTTCAGAAGAGAGCATAAGCATGACCTTGCCAACAAATTCTCGTTTCTTGATTCCTTTGTTGTTTCTTTTGAAAACGTCCAATGTCCTGACGGTGATGTCAAAGCCGAGGAATTTAGCATTTTCTTTTGCATGAGTTATAAGTGTCTTTTCAGCAGAAAGCTCAAGTTTAAGGCTGCTCATCATATACTCTGTGATGTCTGCCTTGATTTGTTCGCAATCTGCTTTTGAGCCTATAACTCCAATCAGAAAATCGTCTGCATACCTCACGTATTTCAATCTCCGATAATTTTCATCCATTGGAAGCCTGTATGGCATCTTATTTTTCTCTTCCTGCATGGCTTTTATTTTCGCCAATAGTTCAGTTTTTACAGTTTTATCTGTTTCCGCTTTCCATTTCTTCCTTAGGTTTACTGTTTTCGTGTTGAGACAACAGTATTCTTTGTTGTAAGCCCTTTCTTTCCCTTTGTCGAATCGTGAAATATACTCTTTCATGTATTTGTCGAATTTATCAAGATAGATGTTTGCCAAAATTGGGCTGATAATTCCACCTTGAGGAGTTCCCGAGTACGTGATGTTGTACTTCCAGTCTTCGATGTACCCCGCTTTGAGAAACTTTCTGATAAGGCGAAGAAACCTTTCATCAGCAATACGCTCTTGCATAATGCAGACAAGCACATCGTGGTCTATGTTGTCGAAGAAGCCTTTTATATCTCCCTCGATAAACCATTTTGCACCTGTAAAAGTTCTTTGAATACTTGTCAGAGCGGTGTGGCAGCTCTTATGAGGTCTGAAACCGTGAGAGGAACTTTCAAAGTGCCCCTCGTAGATGGCTTCAAGAATCATTCGGACTACCTCTTGCACAAGTTTGTCCTCTACGGATGGTATACCAAGAGGGCGTTTCTTGCCGTTCTTCTTTGGTATATACACCCTTTTAGCAGGATGCGGTTTGTAGGATTCATTCCTAAGGGTCACAATTAGACGTTCGATTCTTCCAATGCTCATTCGGTCAATGGTCTGACCATCGGTGCCTGGAGTCATATTGCCTGGCTTTGCATAAATGCGCTGATAGGCAATGAAGAACATCTCTTTGTTGAACAGAATGCGGTACAGTCGCTCGAACTTATAGTCCGAGACCTTACTGTGTTGGCATAATGTGTTTAATACAATCTCTGGATTTCTCATAACGAATCTCTCGTTTTCTTTTGTTTGTATTAAAGTTACTAACTACTCCCCTTCGCCATGTACAAGGCTTTCCCTTGCTCGGACTACTATGGGAGTTCCGTTACCATGTCGGATATTCAGAGGCTAATCCTCATAGCCAATTACTTGGCGTTCCAATTTAGGTAATCTCCGTTTAACCACGTAATAATTCTATCTTTTGATAGGCGACAGATTGTCGGATGCGACTTTCGTTCTTTTTCTCCGCTTACTGCGGTCGTGTCATGGTTTGTTCTTGCTACTCGCTCTTGCACCAGTGAGCGGTAGTACCATGATGTGCCGTATATAACTGCCTTCCGACACAACTTCAACTTGTGTCACTGAACTATCGTTCAACCAATCAGGCTTCATCCTCATATCTGACTTTCCCCTTGCAATTCAGTCGTAGCATGGCAATTAGCTAACTTATCACTTTACTGACGTGCTATGTTCCTCTTTGAGTTTCCTCTCCAAGTAAATCAGTCGGGGATAGGTCTATTGCTTATCTCTAAACTTTGAACACTAACCTAATCTCTTATATTTGAGATATTTATTACGCGACCATTACGGACGCACGCGCGACATTGAAGACCCGGAACACCTGCATCTTCGGATAGACATTGTATTGTTC
>ERZ825159.3249-NODE-3249-length-11848-cov-3.847282_pt1 | contig 11848 bp, 10 predicted proteins | sample MGYA00519932_ERZ825159 | MGnify/ENA primary metagenome ERZ825159 (study PRJEB31778, sample SAMEA3449191) | human gut metagenome | biome: human gut; feature: human-associated habitat; material: faeces | place: United Kingdom | collected 2010/2012 ...
ATCGTATGCCTTTTAAAGCTCAGAAAGCCGTATTTGAGAAGTTGGAAGAGATTGTCGATGTTCATTCTCTCTCCGAAGAAGACCGCGTGCGCTATGAAAACAGTGTAAATGCTTATCGTGACTATTTGGCTACCATCGACTATGCCGCCAAGAAGGGTGTTGAGGAAGGGTTTGAAGAAGGGTTTGAGAAAGGACGTCGAGAAGAAAAATTTGAAATGGCTCGCAACCTGAAAGCCATGGGAATGACTTCAGAGCAAATAATGAACATCACTCATCTTTCCCTTGCTGAGATTGAATCTCTCTTATAGGAAGGAATGCATAAAGAATATATTTTTACTAAAGAGGCACTTCACTTGAGACAGCCTCTTTTTTTTGTCTTCTCCCTCTCCCGACCCTGATACTTTTCGCTTAGGGCATCGGCAAATCCTGCTCCGGGTGCTGAACGTTTTACCTGGTGGTAGGTAATTCCCTGAATAATTTAACAATTGAAAAAAGACGACTCGGCAAACTTTCTTTCCATAGAAAATAATTAGAAAAAAGATAGTGGGTATTTTGTGCATCGCAATGTGCATATCATTCAAAATTGAATTAAATGCCCTTGAAATCACACTTTAAATGCATTTTTTCGAATTTGCCAATCTATTTTGCCGAAAATACCAATTAAGACTAACTTTAAAATGCCCTTATCTTTGTAATATCGAAAATCGAGGAATGAAATTTACAAAATAATAATTTATGGATTTAAAAATTAGAGTTATGAAGATTAAGGGTTTATTATTCGGACTGTTTGCATGCGCTGCATTGGCTGCATGTACAAACGATGATATTGTGGAGAACAATGGTAAGGGCGAACAAGAAAAAGTGAAGGGTAACTTGACTTTGGTTATTGCTGCATCCAATAACTCATCACGTGCGGCTGAAGATGGTGATGAAACAGATGGCGGTACGACAGCTGAATCAAAAGTTAATAGCGTGCTTGTTGTTTTGGCTCCAGTTAATAGCGAGGGAGCATTTAACGGTGACCAAATTGTTGAATCTGTTGCTGGAACAGAATTGCAAGAGACAACAATCGGTGGTAATGTCGCTTATGTAGCACCTACTTTCCAATTGAATGCAAACGGAGAGTATAAAGTATTAGTGGTAGCAAATCCGAATCAAGGAATTATTGATGCTGTTACAAACGCAAATCCAACAGAAAAGTATGCAGCTGTTGAAAACTATGCATATTCTTACGCTGGAACAGGAACTAATGAAATGGTAGGAACAGATGAAGTACCTAGTTTCATGATGGTGAATCAAACCGAATCAACAGTTAATGTAGAGTCGAATAATAAAGACAACCCGACAACGGTAACAGTTAATGTGGAACGCATTGCTTCAAAGATAACTTTTGTTCCTGCTACAATGACAGCCGGAGACAATACATACAGCAATAGATATGCAGTAAAAGTTGTGACCGGTCAAAAAGAAGTTGAAGAAACAAGAGAGGGTTATAGAATGGAAGGCGGTGTAGGATATCACATGACCGGACTAAATAAAGCGAAATTGTTGTCTGATAACTCAACTATTTGGATTCAGAATGGTGAAAGAGCATTTACACAAACTGAAAATAAATATCCGGGTACTGATCTTTATATTTATGAATCAATAACAATGCCGACACAAGGCGAATTTGATTATATATGGAATACGAGTTCAAATACTGAAAAGAACTGGTATGTTCAGCTTGACGACTATGCTTTAGTAAATCTTTCTAAGGATGTTTATGCTGTAAGACACCTTGCTAAGGCAGACTTTTCGGCAACAAAGACATTCGGATTGTTGGATGCAACTTATCGTTGGGTTTTGGACCCGAATACAACTGCTAAGAATAGCGAGAATACGTCAAATATTGCAGGTGACTATTTCTACAATAAGGTAGCTGATGTACAAGCAGCAGAAAAGGACTATGCAGCTGATCAAACTCCGGAATCTTATGCAAACTATTTCTCTGTGCTTCCTACGACTGCAGCAGAAGGTCAGGGTGGAAAAATAGGAACACGTTTGGCATACTGCCTTGAAAATGTGGTGAAAGTTGATAATCAGCTGCCTACAATGGTAACAGGTATTATTTTCCGTGCTCAGATTTATAATGAAAATCATCAAGCAATGGGAACTATATATAAATGTGGTGGTAGCTACTATACAACTCTTGAACAGATGTACTCAGAGCATCCGGGAACTACAGACTTTGAAACATATAATTCAGGAAAATGCTACTATTATTCCAGCGATATCATGCATAGCAGTGATGACGATTATATGAAGAAGGTAATTATGCGTAACAATGTTTATGTATTGAGCGTTAAAAGCTTTACAGACATGGGTAGTGCAGAAGTTAAAATACCTGATGGAAGTGAAGACCATGACAAGAACTTCTACCTGAAGTTAACCTCAACAATTCTTCCTTGGCAAGTACGTTTCAACAACATCAAATTTTAATCCGAACATAAACTCTCTAAATAAAGGTGGAGGAACCTGCCTCCTCCACTTCTTTTTCAGAAATCACTTTTCTAACATTCCATTAAAACAAAAAAAGCATGAAAACAGTAAAAACATTCGCTCGACAATTCTCTTTTGGCCTGATGATGGCCGTGACATTGGGAAGTGCCGTTGTGTCGTGCGACAGCATACTCGATGAAGATGATGTAGATTGCTCTGTAGAGTATAGAGTGAAATTCAAATATGACTATAACATGAAGTATGCCGATGCTTTTTCTCGCGAAGTAAGCAGTGTAGCTCTTTATGCTTTTGATGACAACGGCAAACTTGTTTATCAGAAAACAGAGGCGGGGGATGTCTTGGCAGCCGATGGCTACTCGATGGCGGTCGATATGGAGCCGGGCGATTACCACCTCATTACATGGGCAGGTTTGAGCAACGAAGCTTCATTCTCTGTTCCTTTGATTACGCAGGGAGTGTCTTCACTCGAAGAACTTCAATGTAAAATGGACCGCATCTACTCTCGCGCAGCCGACGGAAGCGCTGTGGTGAGCAGTAAACTTTCTTCGCTGTGGCACGGCGAAGTGACCAAGCAGTCGTTCACTCGTGCGGCAACTCAACAAGTGGTGACTGTGCCTTTGGTGAAAAACACCAATACCATCCGCGTTATCCTCCAGCAAATGGACGGCGTAACGGTAGATGTAGATAAATTTGAATTTACGATTACGGACGATAACGGTTTGATGAACTACAACAACAAACTGATTTCGGACGAAACTCTGACATATTATCCTTACTATCGTGCACAGGGCGGTACGGTGGTAGGCAAGTCGGCACGCGCCGAAGGTGACGCTGCGGCTGCCGAAGACGACAACATCAGCGTGGCGATAGCCCAAATCACAGTAGGCCGATTGGTGGAAGAAAACAATCCTAAGCTGACTATTACCAACACCGAAACGGGTGAAACGGTTCTCTCCATCCCCTTGGTGAAATACCTGTTGCTTACCGAAGCCGAAGGTCATGACATGACGAATCAGGAGTATCTCGACCGTCAGGACGAATACAACATGACTTTCTTTTTGGACGAAAGCATGAAATGGATCAATACCCGCATCATTATCAATGATTGGGTGGTTCGTTTCAATGATATGAATATGTAATGTGCAACGCATAACAAAAAACAACGAATTATGAAGAAATGGTACTCATATATAATATTAGCCCTCGTTTGTATCGGGTTTGCTTCGTGTCAGGATAGCGACACGGTGCCCCAACTGCAAACAGACGGTCGGGTGAGCGTGCACTTGCAGATTGCATTGCCGGGGGGAGATTCGGCACAACGAGGGGCAACGGCACGAAGCTTTGAGGATGGCGGTACGGATGATACAACTTCGGATCAGAAAGCATTGAGTGATGATGATGTATTCGTTTTGGTGTTTCAGAACGGGTTGTTGATAGATCAAGTGAAAGGATTGAGGTTTGATGCAGTCACCGGTGGTACAAATCCTTCCAGCAGAACGTTGACCGGTACATTTGTTCAGCCTGAGACTTATGGAAGTCTGGAATTGGTGGTTCTTACCAACTTGGTTCAGAATCAATTAGTTGATGTTGCTAATTCTTCGACATTATCAGGCATTCAGGCGTTTTTTGATGGAAAGAAAGGCTCCTCGCCTACAGCAATTTATGAAAGTCTGATTTATCAATATGGTTCTTCTGAATGGAATATACAGAACCGTCGCATCCCGATGTGGGGGACTACGGGAACTTTTTCATTAAACAGAGCCAATGAGTTAAAGAAGAGTTGTAACTTGCACCGTGCGGTGGCAAAGTTGGGCTTCTTGATTAATGCTGCCGATGCAGAGAGTGAAGGACGAGGCATTGACGGTTTCACGATTACAGGCATTCGCATTAGCGGAGTAATGGATAGAGGATATTGTGCTTCATTGAATACACTCGGTTCGAGTGCTTCGTATTATGCAAGTCCTTCGGTTCCTACTACTGCTCAAGCCTTAGCAGGCGACCTAAACTATACAGGCCTTAATGTGACGACGAATTATAAAGACCGGATTTATTTGCCTGAGCAAGTTATTCAAAATCATCCTCTTACGATAGCAGTGAGCTATACTTATAAAGGTAAAGCTAAAATGAGGGAAATTACTTTTGATGAAAATGTGATTCGTAATCATTCATACCTTTATAATATCACCTCGGTGACACCGGATGATTTTGACGTCATCATATCGTATGCTGTTGAGGAATGGAAATCTGAAACAATTAATGTTCCGACATTTAAATAATTAAAAGAGACTGGATTATGAAAAGATATAAATCATTATTATCGCTGAAATGGGTAGCAGCTTTGCTGTTAGTTGTTGGCTTTGTCTCTTGTGCCGATGAAGAGATTATATCTGGGAAAACAGATGTAATAGAAGGAGTTGAAACAGAAATTAATCTTGCTTTTACTTCTGCCACTCCTTCGGTACAGACGAGAGGAGCGCTTGACGTGAAACAAGAATATAAGGTTTATAATTTGTATGTCTTTGTGTTCGATAAAACAGGTAAAAAGGAATATGGACATCTGTTTGAGTTAAATGCAACTAATTCTGATGATAAATTCTTTGATGTGCATGAAAAGGAGAATAGTGGGGATGCTACTACTTCGGGAAAAATAAAGATGAAGATATCTTCGGGTGAAAAGCGTATATACGCCGTGGCTAATGTACCTGCCGGAGACTCTCATGCATCATTACTGAATGATTTAGAAGAGATTGATGATATTGAGGGCTTAAAAAATAATGTGGTTATCTCTACGAAGACAGTCGATCGTCCCAATGATAGGTTGGTGATGAGTGGATGGCTGAAAAATAACTCACAATCGGGCACTGACCCTGAAGGATATTGTGTCATTAGTCCATCGGGAGAAAATAATATTTCAACAATCAAGTTGGTACGGGTGGATGCCCGTGTTACGTTTAATATATCTTTAGATAAACAGAGTGACCGTACTAATATTATTGAGAAATCATTTACTCCTTTAAAGTTTATAGTGAAGAATGTACCGACCAAAGCTTATTTATATGGTAAAGCGGACAACGAATTGGTTTCGGGTTGCGAATATTTCTCATCTAATAATGGGGAGTTTGCTAATTTTGAGACAAAAGATGAAAATGGAGTTTCTTCTTTCACCTTCTATATGATGGAAAACAAACAAAGCACAATTGGGCTTAATGATTATAACCAGCGTGAAAAAGAGAAGAAAAATCCATTGAATTACGAATATGAGTACGCTCCCGCTACTGCCACTTTGGTAGAAATGACAGGTAGCTATTATGAAAAATATACAGATAGAGACGGTTCTATTAAAGAAAGGCATGCCGATGTGAAGTATACTGTGCACTTGGGCTATGTAGGTGGAGATGCCAATGACTTTAGATGCCAGCGCAATACTACATATATTTATAATGTTTATGTTCAAACTGTGGATAAAATACGTTTGGAAGTAACTTCTTATAATGATGGAGGTAAAACCGTGGAAGAGCAGCCGGGAGCAGAGGGTGATATAATCGAAACGGATAAGTTTTATCAGTTTGATTCACACTTTGACCATACTATGGTTATTTTTAAAAAATCTGATGTTGAGGGTAGGGCAGGCTTTAGAGTAAAGACTCCTTTTGATGACGGGTATTATTTTATAGCAGATGAGTTCGGAACGGTGCCTGAAAATGCTCGACCTGTGAAAGAGGCTAAAGACTATAAATGGGTAACATTCATTCGTCATGAAAAGAGAAGGAGTGATAGGAAATACTATTATAATACGAGTAATTATGTTAACTATGTGCCTTCTAAGGCTATCACGATAGATGGGCTGTTAGAAGAGTTGCATACTACTGATGAAACGGTAGAAAGTAGTAGTGTATATGACGCGAACGGGCAAGCTGTTTATACAATGTATATTGATGAATTCTATTATCCATGTGACCCGATAAACGGGCATTATGGGGAGCGCGATAGGAATGGAAACTTGACCGTTCAGGCTAAAGCGAAAGAGGGGACAGACTTTTGGAAGCAATTTGTAAATCAACCTAATAGAGAAGTGCATATATTGTGCAATACTCAGTTCAGCGAAGACAGAGAAAGTAGCTTGACTACATCTGCCGTCATGGTAAGTCAACGCTCTATAAAAACATTCTATAATGAAAAGGCAGGAAGTGATTTGAAGACAGCATGGGGATTGGAGACTGTGAATGAAACTGGGAGAATTGCTGAACCGGAGAGTAATCCTTGGAATACATCCAATTCGGCCAAAAACGGACTTTGGAACTTCTTTCGCCAAAGTGATAATTTTAGATTGAATAGTTGGGGTAGATATATTTCTTCTTCTGTTAAAGAGGATAAGAATGGTATTCATAATTATATGAATAATTCGTTAAGTAATGGAAATAAGTTACTGTATGCTTGTCTACAGCGTAATAGGGATGATAATGGCAATGGCGAGATTGATGCGGATGAGGTAAAATGGTATCCGGCAGCTATTGACCAATATACCGATATTTGGGTAGGTAGGGCAGCATTGCCTATTGAAACTTATTTGTATTCGAATGAGATACCGACTTCTCAAGGATACCGCCGTTATCTGAGTAGTGATGGAAAGGAACTTTATGCAGAGGAGGGAGCTTCTATCGGTAATTTTGGATTTGTTTATGCAAACTCAATTTGGTCAACAAGTGATAAAATTGAGAAGAAGTATGACTATCGTTGTTTGCGTAATTTGGGAAGAAAAACTAATAAGCCTGGTTCTGCAGAAGATAAGCCTCAGAATTACGTAACACAGAATGGAAATACGTTAACTCTTACTTATATGAAGTCTGAATCATTAAGAAGCGGTGATAATTATATGAAAGGCGAAATTACCTCTCATGACGAGAGCTCTAATTTGAACCGCCCTTATACGGCTTTTGAATTTAAAACAGAACTTATATATAAAGATAAGGGTGGAAAATGGTCATGGAAGGAGATAAATACTTTGATTAATAATAATCCTACAGATTCGCCTTGTGCAAAATTAAATAAGGGATTAGGTGCGGATGAACCTAAATGGCGTTTGCCTAATCAACGTGAGTTGTCGTTGATGACCAGTAACTATGGTAGCTGGTCCGGTCAATCTTATGTACAATCAAGAACAGGGTCTAGTCTTCCTGTAAAAAGGAAGGATAATAACGGATACAGTGGAGGATATGCAAACAGTAAGCCTTTTGTAACATTGGCTACTAATAATTTTACGGGTCCTGTACGCTGTGTGCGTGATGTGCGTGATGTGAAATAATGTTTCGCTTAAAAAAATGATACTATGGATATGTTTGAAATCATGGATAGAGAATCATCAAGTCGCTCGGAAGTGTACTTGTATGAAGAGAATGGAAAATGGTATGCATACGACCGTTCGGCAAGCCTGCTCAAGAAGTTGGCTGCCGGGACTGTCAAGCTCAGGAACCATGTATGCTCCTTCTATGGTGTTATGCTGGAGAAAGTGGAGGTAGACCTTAATCTGCTGCTTAGCAAGAGTTGGTTTGTTGCTCTATGCTCTGATTCGGAAATGCTGTTGCTTAAAAACGATTAAAAAGGGAATTGCTTATGTGCGAGGTCGTAAAAGTATTGGAAAGAGAGTTGGAAAACTCCGGTTTGATATATGTTTATCAGGAAGGAGGGGAAGGGAAATGGTATGTTTACGAGCGGTCTGCATATTTCCTCAGCCGGATGATGGAAGGAGTTGTATTGGAACGATATGTCATGGATAATACTTTATGGCTTGTTCGTGCGGAAGTGGATGTTGACTGCATACCTCATGATACGATTCTCAGTTACAGCAATAAAGAGTATGTGCTGAAGTATGCACCTCAAAACGGGTTTCAGGAATGGCTATCGGAAATTGAAGGAGTGATGATGCCTCACTAAATTTAGTTAGGATAAATAGAATCAGGTTTGCAGGTGTTATAAAATAGTATGAATATTGTATTTAACAAATCAATAATGGAGATATATCGATTTGCATTCATAATCTTGTTGTCGTCTCTTCTTGTTTCATGTGGAGAGAAGAAGCAGGAAACCGGAAATGCTGATAAAGCCGCTGAAAAGAAAACTCCGGCTTTTACATTACCCGAAGTACCTGTTATGTTACAATCTGTCGAAGACAGACTGCATTTTGTGGTAAACCACTATTGGGATAAATTTGATTTTAAAGATACAGCCTATATTCATGCGCCCGACATTACGGAGCAAGCAATGGCAAATTATATTGATTTGCTGACACGTGTGCCGCAAGTTATGGCGGATTCTTGCGTAACCCGCACTTTGGAGAACGTATCTTTAGAACCAAAGATGCTGAATTATTTTGTTGAAACACTGCGTAAGTATCTTTTCGACCCTAATTCTCCCATGAGGAATGAAGAGATATTTGAACCGGTGTGCCGTTTTGTTGCTTCTTATGCATCGGCAGATGAGGCGGCACAGAGCCGTGCACGGTATGACTTGAAACTGATTGACATGAATCGGGTGGGCAGTGTGGCTGCTGATTTTGTTTATACATTGGCTTCGGGAGCCCAACGGCGTATGCATGATTTACGCAGTCCCTATACTTTGCTGTTGTTCTATAACCCTGATTGCCATGGGTGTGCAGAGGTATTGGCGCATATGAAATCGTCTCCTGTACTTACTGATGCGGGTATTATGAAGCAAGTCAGTATTCTGGCTTTCTATCCTGATGAAGAGTATGAGGTGTGGAAGAATCATCGGGACGTGATTCCCTCCGGGTGGATAAATGGTTATGATAAGGAGCTGACTGTTTTGGACAGGGAACTGTATGACCTGAAAGCTATGCCAACCCTTTATTTGCTTGATAAAGATAAAAAGGTATTGCTGAAGGATGCGCCGGTGGAACAAGTGGAGCAATATTTGGCCCACTTGTTCGGCAGGTAATTATTCCGATTTTTCCATCAGCATTTTATTGCAGAAAGTGGATGGAGTGGTACCATAGAAATCAACAAAATGTTTTCGGAAAGTGGCAAGGTCATTGTAACCCACCATTTCAGCTATATCTTGAACTGTGTAGCGTCGGCTGCGCAACAGTTCGGCTGCACGTTTCAGACGTACGCCCCGGATAAATTCGCTGATGGTGAAATTAGTGAGTGTCTTTACCCGGCGGTAGAGGGTGGGCTGACTGATGACCATAATGTCTGCCAGCTTTTTCACGTTGAAATCGGGGTTTTTCATGTTTTCATTGATAATTCTCACGATTTCTATGATGAACGGATCTTCGGGAAAATGAAGTCCTGCTTCTCCTGTTTTTTCTTCCGGTGATGCTTCCGGCTCGGAGGTGGGAGTGAGAAGTCGGGTATATATTTCTTTTAATTCTTCACGGCTTTTGATGAGGCGCTTTACTTTAGTGCGCAGGATGTTGGGGTTGAAAGGTTTCTGGATATAATCATCGGCCCCCAGTTCAATGCCTTTCATTATATCTGTTTCTGAGGTGAGGGCAGTCAGCAGAATGACGGGGATGTGGCAGGTGGTGAGGTTTTCTTTTATCAATTGGCAGCATTTGAAACCGTCCATTACCGGCATGATGATATCGGTAATAATTAAGTCGGGTACTCCTTCACATGCTTTTTTAAAACCCTCTTCACCATTTTCGGCCATTAGTAGGTTGTATTCGTTGCTGAATATCAGCTTCAGGTAAAGGCGTATCTCCAGATGGTCTTCTATAATTAATAAGGTATGTTGCTTCTTTGTTTTGGCTGCGGAAGCCGGAACTTGAGGTAAATCTGCGGTCTCGCTCCCCGGAGGTATATCGGAAATCGTTAATGTTGCCGGGTGGGAAGGGCGCTTCTGTTCTTGAAAAACTGTACGCAAAATGGTAAGGTCGATATGGAGTCGTCTGAAAATAAAATAGATAGTAAGCAGTACTACGATAAGGAATACTGCTAATATACCGCACAGAATAGCCCAAGTGTTGGGATTCCATGCACTGTTTGTTACAAAATAGATGAAAGTCATGCCCCTATAAGTCGAATTTTGTTTTGACCGGAGCAAAGATACGGTTTTTCTTATAGAGAAAGGAATAGTTTGGGAAAAAAGTGAACCATCCGGAGAATCGCTTATTCTTCCAGATGGTTCTATAATAAAAAATGATATGAAGGGGCTTTGTTTATCTAAAAGAAATACTTCGTTTATTTCTTCGTTGCAAAGGTAGGAATAAAAAATAGAAAAACAAAGTTTGTAAACCACTCAATAACAGGAGTTATATTGTGTAAATGAGGAGTAGGAGAAATATTAGCAAGGATATGCATCAAAGCGATTCCAATAGCACAAAAAGCACGAAATCCATTCAGATTATTGTATCTATTCATAAGTATTAAATACAGAGAATTTAATAATATCTATATTATGATTTACTTTATTTTTCAACACGATATGCCTTATACAAATGGTGATGTACTCGTTCGCTTTCTGGTGGTAACTGCATATAATCACCATAAGTAGTGCGAAGTACATTGTCATAATCTTTAGGAATATAAAATTCCGCATCCTCAAAAATCCATTTTATACGATTTTCTATCTGTTCTTTTTTAAAAATAACTCTATCTGGATGTGTTAACCAAGCAGCACAGCTAATGTAAGCCGATTTTTCATAGTTTAATGTTTTAAGTAATTTGTTTGTTTTCTTGACAAAATATCTTTGACCAACTATATGAGTATAAATAAAAGCCGGAAACTTTATCAGATTTTTTATTATACCTTTTGTATTCCCCTTATGATAATATTTTCTGGCAGCAAGAAATATAAGAGAGTTATTAGGTCCAACATATTCCATTGTCTTAAAAGCCTCATCATAAGTTTTACCCAATCCGTCAAACGGATAAATATCAACAAATACTCCCATACCACAATCCTTTTCGTTAACAACATCTATCCAAGTACGTGAATCACTAATACGGGCAATCATGTGAGGATAATTCTTTCTAGTTTCCATAGTCAAACATTCCAAAGGCATTAATTCATCTCTATGCTTTTTGAAAAAGCTCAATAGTTTATCATAATCTGGACGGGGCATAGCAATATCAATATCATCATCCCACGGAATGAATCCATTATGACGAATGGCTCCTATTAACGTGCCCCATATCAATACATAACGAAAATTATGCTCTTCACATATGCAAGCGACTTTTTTTAATATTTCAAGTGCTATTCGTTGGCTCTCTTTAAACTCTAATTCTATCATATTTTCATTTTTTTAAATCCAAAACTTCTCATCTTCTTTATCTAGAATAAATGAAGTAGAAACCGTATTTTTCAACAGACAATGTATTTTATA
>ERZ825159.3250-NODE-3250-length-11848-cov-2.853218_pt1 | contig 11848 bp, 10 predicted proteins | sample MGYA00519932_ERZ825159 | MGnify/ENA primary metagenome ERZ825159 (study PRJEB31778, sample SAMEA3449191) | human gut metagenome | biome: human gut; feature: human-associated habitat; material: faeces | place: United Kingdom | collected 2010/2012 ...
CCCAGCAGCTTTGGGAGACAACCTTAAATCCGGAAACCCGGAGAATGAAGCGGGTGGAAATCGAGGATGCCCGTATGGCTTCCAGCGTGACAGAGATCCTGATGGGAAGCGACGTGCCGCCAAGAAAGGCATTTATTTACGAGCATGCAACTGATGCAGAACTGGATATTTAAGAAGGCTGAAATCCGAAAGAGCAGAATTTTTCGGACGAAAAAGCAGAATATGGTCTGAACGTAATATAGAAGAGTATTTTGCAAGAGAAGAACCTCAGATTTTAGCTTGGAGTGTGTTTGAAAAATGCTTTCTGCAAGATGTACGTCACAATTTGTGGGAGATTGCGGGAATGCTTTTTTAAACACGCTCCAGAGTGTGTTTGAAAGGAAAACAGATTATGGAAACAAAGCAGGAGAATGTAATTGCCACGGACTATGCGGACGTGATGCAAAAATCCTATATAGATTATGCCATGAGCGTTATCATTTCCAGGGCACTTCCGGATGTCCGCGATGGTCTGAAGCCGGTACAGCGAAGAACTCTGTATGATATGTACGAGCTTGGAATCCGTTACGACCGTCCATATCGTAAGTGCGCCCGTATCGTTGGAGATACCATGGGTAAATATCACCCTCACGGGGACAGCTCTATTTATGAAGCACTGGTTGTAATGGCGCAGGATTTCAAGAAGGGCAAAATCCTGGTAGACGGTCATGGAAACTTCGGCTCCATTGAGGGAGACGGTGCCGCTGCCATGCGATATACAGAGGCAAGACTGGAGAAACTGACCCAGGAGGTTTTTCTGGCAGATCTTGACAAAAATGTAGTAGACTTTATGCCAAACTTCGACGAGACAGAGAAGGAGCCTCAGGTGCTTCCGGTGAAGATTCCCAACCTTCTGGTAAACGGTGCAGATGGTATCGCCGTAGGTATGGCCACCAGCATTCCGCCTCATAACCTTGGGGAGGTTGTGGATGCAGTGAAGGCTTATATAAAGAACAACGACATCAGTGTGAAAGGCCTGATGCGTTATCTGAAAGGACCGGATTTCCCTACAGGCGGTCTGGTTGTAAATAAAGATGATCTTCTGAATATTTATGAGACCGGAAGCGGCAAGCTCCGTCTCCGCGGTAAAGTGGAAGTGGAAAAAGTAAAAGGCGGCCGCCAGCAGCTGGTGATCACCGAGATTCCGTACACCATGATCGGTGCCAATATTGGAAAATTCCTTAACGACGTAGCCTCCCTTGTAGAAACCAAGAAAACCACAGATATTGTGGATATTTCCAACCAGTCCTCCAAGGAAGGAATCCGTATTGTACTGGAACTGAAAAAGGATGCAGATGTAGAGAATCTCACCAACATGCTCTACAAGAAAACCAGACTGGAAGACACCTTCGGAGTCAATATGCTGGCTGTTGCAGACGGACGTCCGGAAACCTTAAGCCTGAAGCAGGTGATTGAGCACCATGTGGATTTTGTGTTCGAAGTAACTACACGCAAGTACAAGACTCTTCTGGGAAAAGAGCTTGAGAAAAAGGAAATCCAGGAAGGCCTTATCAAAGCCTGTGATGTAATCGATCTGATCATTGAGATCCTTCGAGGCAGCAAGAGCCGTGACCAGGTTAAGAAGTGTCTGGTAGAGGGTATCACAGAGGGAATCAGATTCAAGTCAAAAGCCAGTGAGAAAGCTGCAAAAAATCTGAAATTTACGGAGAATCAGGCTACAGCCATTCTGGAAATGCGTCTGTATCGCCTGATCGGACTGGAAATTGAGGCTCTTCAGGCAGAGTATGACCAGACTATGAAAAATATTGCTTCTTATGAAGATATTCTGAACAACTATGATTCCATGTGTGAAGTGATTATTGAAGAACTTGACGGAATCAAAAAAGAATACAGCACCAAGAGAAGAACTGTGATCGAGAACGCAGAAGAGGCAGTTTACGAAGAAAAGAAGATGGAAGAGACAGAGGTCTGCTTCCTTATGGATCGCTTCGGCTATATGCGCCTTATTGATAAGAATGCTTATGAGAGAAACAAAGAGGCTGCCCATGCAGAGAATAAATTTATTTTTACCTGTATGAATACAGACAAGATCTGCATTTTCACAGATATGGGACGCATGCATTCCATCAAAGTGGCAGACATTCCGCTGGTGCGTTTCCGTGACAAGGGAACTCCGGCTGACAATCTGAGTAACTACGACAGCAGCCAGGAGCAGATCCTTTATGTGGCACCTGCAGGGCAGGTGAAATTATCTACTCTGTTGTTCGTGACTAAGACCTCCATGTGCAAGCTTGTCGCAGGTGAGGAATTCGATGTGGCAAAGAGAACGATTGCATCTACCAAGCTGGGAGAAGAGGATCAGCTGATATTTGTAGGTCCTGCAGATGAAATGGAACAGGTGGTGTTCCAGAGTCAGAATGGCTATTTTCTCCGTATCCTGAAAATGGATGTTTCTACTATGAAGAAGACCTCTGTTGGTGTAAGAGGAATGAAGCTGGGGGACGGGGATGTTCTTGAGCATGCCTATCTGGTGGAACCGAGACAGGAGTACACCATCCAGTATCACGACAAGCCGTATGCATTGAACAAGGTAAAGCTGGCCAAACGTGATACCAAGGGTATGAAACCCAGAATTTAAGCAGCAGATTATGAAGAAAAGGCTGTTATACAGGTTGTGCAGCAGAAGCTCAAAAGAGCTGAAAGTAAAAGCTGTTGCTGGTGAAACAAGCTTAACAATACTGTTAAAATGGGTTAAAACCTTGTAAAATGGGCATTTATAAGAAAAAGCCCTTGCAATTTGGATTTAAAGGTGTTAGAATGATACAAGAAATCAGAACTTGTTGACAAAGGAGTGGGCGTGAGCCCACTCTTTTTGATGATAAGGATAGAGAGGCAGGTGGGAAAAATGAGCAGAAAAGAAGAGTATGAACAGAAAGCAGAAGCATTGTTATCTCCGATCGTAGAAAGCAATGGATTCGAACTGGTAGATGTGGAATATGTCAAGGAAGCAGGAAACTGGTATCTTCGCGGCTACATTGACAAACCAGGCGGAATCACAGTGAATGACTGCGAGACAGTAAGCAGGGCTTTCAGCGACAGGCTTGACGAAGATGATTTCATCGAGGACAGCTACATCATGGAGATCAGTTCTCCGGGACTTGACAGACCTCTGAAGAAAGAAAAAGATTTTGCCAGAAGCATTGGCAAACTGGTAGAAATCAGAACCTACCGGCCAATCGAGAAACAGAAAGAATTTTGTGGTGAACTGACAGCATATGATAATAACAGTGTGACCATTGATGAGGAGGGAACTCCTCGCACTTTCGATAAGAAAGACATTGCACTGGTGCGTCTGGCGATTGATTTTTAAGTTACCATGAAAGTCCGGACCGGCAGCTGTGGGAGTACCACAGGCGCGGAACAGCTGACTTTCATATAGGAAGATGCTGCCAGTCGGCGACATGTCCGATTTAAGAAATAAGCGATTATGCTGGAAAGCAAAAAGGAGGAAATAAGAAAAATGAACAAGGAGTTAATGGGTGCTCTGGACGAACTGGAACGCGAGAAAAATATCAGCAAGGAAACTTTGCTGGATGCCATTGAGCAGTCCCTGATCCAGGCATACAAGAATCATTTTGGAAAAGCTGACAATGTACATGTTACCATTAACAGAGAAACAGGCGATTTCAGTGTATATGCAGACCGCAAGGTTGTAGAATTCGTAGAAGATCCTGCTGAAGAGGTTTCTCTTGTAGAAGCACAGAAGCAGAATACCAATGCAGAGGTTGGCGATATCCTGAAGGTACCGGTTCACTCTGACAAATTTGGCCGTATTGCAACACAGAATGCAAAGAACGTAATCCTTCAGAAAATCCGTGAGGAAGAGCGAAAAGTTCTGTTTGACCAGTATCACGGCAATGAGAAAGAAGTTGTTACCGGCATTGTACAGCGTGTGGTAGGACATAATGTAAGCGTAAATCTTGGCAAGGCAGATGCAATCCTTGCTGAGAATGAGCAGGTGAAGGGTGAGACCTTCAAGCCTACTGAGAGAATCAAAGTGTATATTCTTGAGGTAAAGGATACACCGAAGGGACCTCGTATCCTTGTTTCCAGAACACATCCTGGCCTTGTAAAACGCCTCTTTGAGTCTGAGGTTGCTGAGGTGAAGGACGGAACTGTTGAAATCAAGAGCATTGCCCGTGAGGCAGGTTCCCGTACCAAGCTGGCAGTATGGAGCAACGATCCTGATGTAGATCCGGTTGGAGCATGTGTTGGTGTAAATGGTGCCCGTGTAAGTGCGATTGTAAATGAGCTTCGCGGTGAGAAGATTGATATCATCAACTGGGATGAGAATCCTGCAATCCTGATCGAGAATGCATTAAGTCCGGCGAAGGTAATCGCTGTTATGGCAGATCCGGATGAGAAGACTGCACTTGTTGTAGTTCCGGATTACCAGCTTTCCCTTGCAATCGGTAAAGAAGGACAGAATGCACGTCTTGCAGCACGTCTGACTGGATTTAAGATTGATATCAAGAGTGAAACCCAGGCAAGAGAGTCCGGCGACTTCTATGATTATGACGAGGATGACGATGAGTACTATGAGGATGACGAGTACGAAGAGTCTGAGGAGTCCGCTACAGAAGAAATTTCTCAGGATAGCGAAGAAACAGCTGCCGGTGAAGAGTCTGAAGAGACTGAGGATGCGGTAGAGAATGAAGACGAAGAATAAAATTCCCATGCGCCAGTGTACTGGCTGCAGAGAAATGAAGAATAAAAAAGAAATGATCAGGGTGTTGAAAACCGCAGAGGATGAGATCATTCTGGATGCTACAGGCAGGAAAAACGGTCGCGGAGCCTACATCTGCAAGAGCCGTGAGTGCCTGGAGAAAGCCAGAAAGAATCACGGACTGGAGCGTTCTTTGAAAGCAGCTATCCCGGATGAGGTTTATGATAGCCTTGAGAAGGAGTTTGATAGTATTGAAGAATAATAAAGCGCTGTCCCTGATCGGACTTGCAACAAAGGCCGGAAAGACAGTCAGCGGAGAGTTTTCCACTGAGAAATCCATTAAGACCGGCAAAGGATATCTGGCAATCGTAGCCGGAGATTCTTCGGATAACACCAAGAAGAAATTCCGGAACATGTGTGAATTTTACGAAGTGCCCTTGTATATCCTTTCAGATAAAGAAACGTTAGGGCATGCCATGGGCAAGGAATTCCGTGCCAGCCTGGCTGTACAGGACTGGAATTTTGCAGAAGCTATTATGAAGGTGCTGCAGGATGAGGGGAAGGAGCTCTAGAGCATACCACTGTTGTCTGAGAAAACGACCTGAACCAAAGAGGAAAAAGCGTTCCGGGGAATGCTTTTAAATGTTCCCGGGAAATGATTTTTGATAATACGAGCTGCGGAAAACTTGTGAAAGCGTATCCTGACTCGTACTGGTGAAGGGAGAATGGCATATGGTGATAAATTCACATGAGCCTGCCAAAGACAGAAATAAGCAAAACAGAGAGAATAAAAACAGAGTGAAAAAAGTTATAGATACGGGAAAGGAGAAAGGAATAACATTGGAGACTCCTAAGACAGAAGAGCAGAAAGTGTCAGTAAAGAAAGAAGGCGACGGTGCAGAGGCACCGAAGAAGAAAAAAAATATTATCCGCGTATATCATGCACAGAATGCAAGTGACGGCGGGAAGAACAGAAAGAAACCAGCTGGAGAGAGAAAACCACGTCCACAGGGCACACGTCCTGCAGCACAGGCACAGCCGGCAGCGAAAGCAGAGGCACCTGTAAAGGCAGCACCGAAGCCAGAAGCTCCTAAGACAGAAGCACCGAAGCCGGTAAGTGCACCGAAGGCTGAGGCTCCTAAGACAGAAGCACCAAAGGCAGAAGCACCAAAAGCTGAGACAGCACCAAAGAGCGCACCGGTAAGTGCACCGAAGACAGAGCCTGCAAAACCGGTTCAGGCTGCACCGAAAGCAGAAGCTCCAAGGACAGAATCCCAGAGACCAGCTGCACAGCAGAACAGAAACGACGGCCAGCAGCGTCAGGGAAATGGCCAGGGCAACCGTAATTTCCGTCAGGGCGAAGGCCGCGACAATAATCGCGGGGACAGAAATGGAAACGGAGGCAGATTTGGCCAGGGAAGACCACAGGGCGGCAATGGCGGCCAGGGCGGATTCCGCGGAAACAGAAATAATGATGGTCAAGGAAGACCTGTAAGACAGGGAGATTCCCAGAACAGAGGACCGCGCCAGGGTGATGGAAACGGACGTGGATTCCGTCAGGGCGGTGACAACAGAGACAATAGAAATGGAAACGGAAATGGCAGCAGATTTGGCCAGGGAAGACCACAGGGCGGTCAGGGACGTTTCGGAGGAAAAGACGGAGATAACCGTAGTGAAGGACGCTTTGGCGGACAGAACCACCAGGGTGGACAGCGCTCCGGCGGTGCAAGAAGAAGCGGCGGCGGATCTGACGCAATCTTTACACCAGAGCTGACCAAGACATCCAAGGACAGCAAGCGTGAGCGTGACAGAGAGAACAAGAATAAAAAGAAAGATTTCGATAAGACATCAGGTGGCGGACACAGACCAAACCAGGGCGGCAGAAACCAGATGTCCAGAATCCCGAAAGCACTTCAGAAGCCTGCTCCGCAGCAGAAACAGGAAGAGAAGAAACCGGAGATCAAGGAGATCACAATTCCGGAGAAGCTTACCATCCGCGAGCTTGCAGAAGCGATGAAGATGCAGCCATCTGCAATTGTTAAGAAGCTGTTCATGGAAGGTCAGATGGTAACGGTAAACCACGAGATCGATTTCGAGCAGGCAGAAGAGATTGCTCTTGGATTTGACATTATTGCAGAAAAAGAAGAAAAAGTAGATGTAATTGAGGAACTTCTGAAAGAGGAAGAGGAAGACGAATCCACAATGGTTTCAAGACCACCGGTAGTCTGTGTAATGGGACACGTTGACCATGGTAAAACTTCTCTTCTGGATGCAATCCGTAAGACAAACGTAACAAGAGGCGAGGCTGGTGGAATCACACAGCATATCGGTGCTTATGTAGTTGATATCAACGGACAGAAGATCACATTCCTTGATACACCGGGACATGAGGCATTTACTGCCATGCGTATGCGTGGAGCAAACTCCACAGATATCGCTGTTCTTGTAGTTGCAGCTGACGATGGTGTTATGCCGCAGACAGTAGAAGCTATCAGCCATGCAAAGGCTGCTGGTGTTGAGATCATCGTTGCCATCAACAAGATCGATAAGCCAAGTGCAAACATTGAACGTGTAAAACAGGAGCTTTCCGAGTATGAGCTGATTCCTGAGGACTGGGGCGGTACAACTCCGTTCGTTCCGGTATCTGCCAAGACAGGAGAGGGCATTGATGATCTTCTTGAAATGATCCTTTTAACAGCAGAGGTTTCTGAACTGAAAGCAAACCCGAACCGCGCAGCAAGAGGTCTTGTGATCGAGGCTCAGCTGGATAAAGGCAAAGGACCGGTTGCTACGATCCTTGTACAGAAGGGTACTCTTCATGTTGGAGATTTTATCGCAGCCGGAGCATGCAATGGTAAAGTACGTGCCATGATGGATGATAAGGGACGCCGTGTAAAACAGGCTGGTCCGTCTACTCCTGTAGAGATCCTTGGTCTTGGCGATGTTCCGAATGCCGGAGAGGTTCTTATGTCCTTTGAGAATGATAAAGAGGCTAAGAATTTTGCAGCAGCATTTGTTTCCGAGAATAAGAACCGTCTTCTTGAGGAAACTAAGGGTAAACTTTCCCTGGATAATCTGTTTGACCAGATTCAGGCAAGTGACCTTAAGGAGCTCCCGATTATTGTCAAAGCCGATGTGCAGGGTTCTGTAGAGGCTGTAAAACAGAGTCTTGTAAAACTTTCCAATGATGAGGTTGTTGTAAGAGTGATCCATGGCGGCGTTGGTGCTGTCAATGAGTCTGATGTCAGCCTTGCTGCTACATCAAATGCGATCATCATCGGATTTAACGTTCGTCCTGATACCACAGCGAAACAGCTGGCAGAGCAGGAAGGCGTTGACCTTCGTCTGTACCGTGTTATCTACCAGGCAATTGAGGACGTGGAAGCTGCCATGAAGGGTATGCTGGATCCGGTATTTGAGGAGAAGGTAATCGGTCATGCAGAGGTTCGTCAGCTGTTCAAGGCTTCCGGTATCGGTACTATCGCAGGAAGCTATGTGCTTGACGGTACCTTCCAGAGAGGATGCAAGGTACGCATCACCAGAGACGAGGAGCAGATCTATGAAGGTGAGCTGGCTTCCCTTAAGAGATTTAAAGATGATGTCAAAGAAGTCCGTGCGGGCTATGAGTGTGGTCTTGTATTCCAGGATTTCAATGACGTTAAAGAAGAAGATAAAGTTGAAGCATATATTATGGTTGAGGTGCCGCGCTAGAGCGTAGTAATCGCAGGTGTCAGTTGGGGGCAAGCTCATTGCCCCCAATTTTCCGTTGTCCAGAGCCTGCACTCATATAGGAGACCAAAAAATGAGAAAAAACAGCATTAAAAATACAAGGATCAATGCAGAAGTTCAGAAAGAACTGAGCAACATTATCCGCGGTGAGATCAAGGATCCCCGCATCCATCCCATGACATCTGTCATGGCTGTGGAGGTTGCACCGGATCTTAAGACCTGCAAGGCATTTATCAGTGTCCTTGGCAGCGAGGAATCCAAGCAGTCCACAATTAAAGGGCTGAAAAGTGCAGAAGGCTATATCCGCCGTCAGCTTGCGAAGAACCTGAATCTTCGCAATACGCCGGAAATCCGCTTCATTCTGGATGAGTCCATTGAATATGGCGTAAATATGTCCAGACTTATCGATGATGTGATCGAACACGACCATTCGAAGGGCACTGAGAGTGAGGATGGGGAAAAACAGGATGCAGCAGAAACTGAAGACGAAGAGTAAAAATCGAGGTGAAGGGAATGGAGAGAATCGAAGAAATTCTGGATGGCGTAAAGACCATGGGAATTGGGGGACATGTTCGCCCGGATGGTGACTGTGTAGGTTCCTGCATGGCACTTTATCTGTATATAAAGAAATGGTATCCTGAAATCAAGGCAGATATCTATCTGGAGAAGCCGAAGCCGGTATTCGGACATATTGCATGCATGGACGAGGTGCATTATGAAGCAGGCGAGCCCAGAGAGTATGATCTTTTTGTGACCTGTGATGTAAGCGCTCCTGACCGTCTGGCAGTAGCGTCTGATTATTTCGCTTCTGCGAAAAAGACCGTCTGCATTGACCATCATGTGAGCAATCCGGGATTTGCAGATGTGAACCACGTACATGGTGAGATCAGCTCTGCCAGCGAGGTTCTGTATAAGCTTCTTAACAAAGAAAAAATCGATCTGGATATTGCAACTGCTATTTATACCGGAATGATCCACGATACAGGTGTATTCCAGTATTCCTCCACATCTCCGGACACCATGCGTATTGCCGGTGACCTGATGGAAAAGGGTGTTGATTTTTCCAATATTATTGACGAATCCTTCTATCAGAAGAGCTACATTCAGAATCAGGTCATGGGGCGTGTTCTGGCAGAGAGCATTATGCTTCTGGATGGCAAATGTATCGTTGGCTACATGAAGCTGAGAGACATGGATTTCTATGGTGTAAAGCCGTCAGACCTGGATGGAATCGTAAGCCAGCTCCGTCTTACGAAAGGTGTGGAAGTGGCAATGTTTATTTATGAGCGTGAAAGCCAGGTGTTTAAGGTATCACTCCGTTCCAACGGTTCTGTAGATGTAAGCAAGATTGCTTCCTATTTCGGAGGAGGCGGACATGTGAAAGCAGCAGGCTGTGATCTGGCCGGCTCCATGTATGACGTTATCAATAATATTTCAGAACAGATCGAAAAACAGCTTTTAGGACAGGATAAGTAATGGCAGATTTTCAGGGAATCATTGTAATTCACAAGGAAAAGGGCTTTACCTCCCATGATGTGGTAGCCAAGCTTCGGGGAATTCTCCATATGAAAAAGATAGGGCACACAGGTACTCTTGACCCGGATGCTACCGGTGTTTTGCCGGTAGCTCTTGGAAAGGGCACCAAGCTGGTGGATCTTCTTACAGATAAGGAAAAAACGTATGAGGCAGTGCTTCATCTGGGAATCGACACGGATACCCAGGATATGTCCGGAACAGTTCTGGAAGAGCGGCCAGTGAATGTGACTGAGGAGGAAGTGCGAAAAGTACTGAAAAGCTTTGTAGGGGAGCAGCTTCAGGTTCCGCCTATGTATTCTGCTCTGAAGGTAAATGGAAAGAAACTTTACGAGCTGGCAAGAGAGGGCAAAACAGTTGAGCGAAAAGCCCGGCCGGTGTGCTTCTATGAGATTGAGCCTCTGGAATTTCATCTTCCGCTGGTGAAAATAAGAGTGACCTGCAGTAAGGGAACCTATATCCGCACCTTGTGCCATGATATTGGTGAGAAGCTTGGCTGTGGCGGCTGTATGGAAGAACTGCTCCGGTCAAGGGTAGGCCGGTATTCTCTCTCTGAGAGCCATACGCTTGCCCAGGTGGAAGCTGCCGTGGCAGATGGAACCGTCCAGGATATGATCGATCCGGTAGAGGCAGTTCTGGCTGAGTACCCCGCTCTTTATGCGGATTCTTACGGGGACAGGCTTCTGGCAAATGGAAATCCGCTGTCCGACAATCTGGTGAGTCCCCAGCACAAAGAAGGCTGGGTGCGCATGTACGCCAGTGACGGAACTTTTACAGGTATTTTTCAGTGGGATGCAGGGGAGAAGAAATATTATCCGGTGAAAATGTTCTGAATAATAAAGTGACGATTTGGCAGGTGCTGAATAGTCACCAATCAGACATAAACTGGTGTGACAGGAGAGATTATGGAATACCTGAAGATAGAGGGTGAGTTTCCAAAGCTTGCCAACTGTGCAGTAACAATGGGAAAATTTGACGGGATCCACCGTGGCCACAGGAAACTGGTTGAGAAGATCAGGGAGCGGAAGACACTTGGAGAACAGGCTGTCCTTTTTGCCATTGATGCTTCCAGCAACATGATCCTTACCAGCCAGGAGCGCGCTTCCCTTCTTGAAAAGCTTGGCGTGGATGTGCTGGTAGAATGCCAGTTAAATGACAGGATCCGGCATATGAAGGCTGAGAATTTTATAAAAGAGATTCTTATGGGAGATCTTGGGGCATCCTACGTAGTAGTAGGAGAGGACAACCGGTTTGGCTTTGAGCGGAAAGGTACGCCCCGGCTTCTTATGGAATTTGGAGAAAAGTATGGCTTTGATGTGGAAATCCTTTCCAAAGAAATGGATGGACACAGGAAGATCAGCAGTACCTATATCAGAGAAGAACTGAAAAAAGGAAATATGGAGAAAGTTACTTCCCTTATGGGAAGGGATTACTTTGTGGAAGGCCAGGTGGTGCATGGCAGGGGAATGGGACATAAGGTCCTGCTTCCCACCACCAATCTCGTGCCTCCCAGGACCAAGATCCTGCCGCCAAACGGTGTGTATGTGACAAGCTCTTATTTCGGGGATAAGATATACCACGGAATTACCAACATTGGCTGTAAGCCTACGGTTGGTGAGAGCTTTATAGGGGTGGAAACCTATCTTTTTGACTGTAAGGAAGATCTCTACGGAGAGGAATGCCGGGTGGATTTCAAAAAGTTTTTGAGGCCGGAACGGAAATTTCCCTCTCTTGAGGCGCTGAAGAGCAGACTTCTGGCGGATGCAGAGGATGGCCGGAGATATTTTGAGAAAACTGAGAAATAATATCGGGAAGAAAAACGAAAAAAACAGTTTACAGAATTTGGCGGGTATGCTATAC
>ERZ825159.3256-NODE-3256-length-11836-cov-2.835752_pt1 | contig 11836 bp, 9 predicted proteins | sample MGYA00519932_ERZ825159 | MGnify/ENA primary metagenome ERZ825159 (study PRJEB31778, sample SAMEA3449191) | human gut metagenome | biome: human gut; feature: human-associated habitat; material: faeces | place: United Kingdom | collected 2010/2012 ...
AGAAGCTGAAACCATTTGCACCGGTACTTTCGGTAGCAGTTGTGGCATCCTGTGTAGCAGGCACCCTGAGTGGATATCAGCCACCGGTTTATGCAGCGCAGGAGCAAACGAATTCTGTAAAAGAAGAGACTACAAAGTCAGAAGAGCAGGAGCAGGCGGTAAAAGGTTCTTTTAATCTGACGGATGGTGTTTACAAAGGAACCGGAACAGGTTACGCAGGAGATATTACAGTTGCTGTGCAGATCAAAGACAGGCAGATCACAGCAATTGATATTTTGAGTTCATCTGACGATGCAGCATTTTTCAAACGTGCACAGGCGGTGATCGATAAGATCATCGAAGGACAGGCATTGGAAGTTGATACTGTTTCAGGGGCAACCTATAGTTCCCGGGGAATCATCAGTGCGGTGAAGAATGCACTGACAGGAGAAAAAGACAGCGGAACAACAGGACAGTCACAGTCTGGTGGCGGCGCGGCAGCAGGAAGTTCTACTTCTGTCGCAACAGTGGAAGACCCGGCAGCATATAAGGACGGAACTTATTACGGAACAGGGACTGGATTTGGCGGAACACTGAAAGTAAAGGTTGAGATCAGTGGCGGAAAGATCACAGACATCCAGATTATGGAGAATCAAGATGGAAGCGAATACATTTCCAAAGCCTCTGCACTGATCAATGCGATCATCAGTAGTCAGAGCACCAATGTAGATACCGTGTCTGGAGCAACGTACAGTTCGGTTGGAATCATCCAGGCAGTAAGAGATGCATTAAGTCAGGCGGCAGTGAGTGGAAATGGAGCGACTTCGGATTCATCTGAAACGAATAGCTCGAACAGTTCTTCCAGTCAGGATCAGAGTACATCCACAACCGGAACAGTTCCATACAAAGAAGGAATCTATTATGGAACAGCGGAAGGATACAGTGGAGATGTATCGGTAGCTGTGGTGATCCAGGAGCATACGATCAAAGCAATTTTAGTCACAGAGACATCAGATGATGAAGCATTTTTCAACCGCGCAATGGATGTAGTGAAAAATGTGCTTAAAAATCAGAATACAGATGTAGATACTGTATCTGGTGCAACTTACAGTTCTAAGGGACTTATCGGAGCAATCAAGAATGCTTTGAAACAGGCGGAGAAAGTAACGAATGGAGAATCCATTGAAGAGAAAGCAGATACAACGGAACTGGAAAATGCAGTCAAGTCAGCAGAAGCACTTGTGATGGAGGAGTATACGCAGAGTAGCTGGGCGGTTCTGAGTCTCCGACTGAATGATGCAAAAGAGCTGTTGGAAACAGCTGCGAATGAAACAGTGGAACAGCAGGCTGTTGACAAAGCTGTGGAGAATCTGAACCTTGCAGTTGCACAGCTTGAGAAAAAGAAGTCAGATCAAGAGGAAGAAGTGAAGACAAAATACATCGATGGAACTTATGAGGTGAGTGTACCATGTAAGCCGGATGAAGATGAAGATTTTACAGAGTATCAGCTTTCTATGAAGGTGACAATACGAAATGACAAAATTGTATCCATTACTGACGTGTCAGGAGATGGGGATGCAGCGAATGACAGCTATATCAAGAAGGCGGCAAATGGAACTTCAAGCAAAAAAGGTGTCGTTTCCCAGATTATTACCAAAGGAATGCCGGAAGAAATTGATACGGTATCCAGAGCAACCTGTTCTTCGAATGCGATTATTGACGGATGCAAAAAGGCACTGGAAATGGTTTTAAGACCAGAAGAGACGGAGGCGCAGTAGGATGAAAGAGTTTATCGTAAGACTGTTTAGTCTGCTGGCAATCGTCGGTGTCCTTTTCGGATATAATGAAGTGTTGGATGTCCGTGCGAAGGATGAGGAAATCGCAAAACTGAATGCACAGTTGGAGATACAGTCATCTGGTGCCGGCAGTGATTCTGAGTCAGAGAGTGATTCAGGAGATGGGGCAGGATACAAGGATGGAACCTATACCGGAGAAGCGGATGGATTTGGCGGAACAGTTGCGGTAGAAGTTACTGTAAAAGATGGAAAGATCGAAGCGGTAGAAGTGACTTCCGCCGAGAAGGAAGACAGTGCATATCTTGCAATGGCGGAAGATATCATTCCAAAGATCATAGAGGCGCAGAGTGCAGAAGTTGATACGATCAGCGGAGCAACGTTCAGTTCGACAGGAATTAAAAATGCAGCAGAACAGGCATTAGAACAGGCGGTAAAGTAGTTTGAAGAAGTTGAATATACATAATTTAAAAGCAAAAGAAATTAAAAAATTGCATACTTGGCTTCGTGCCTTGATTCAGATCCTTTATTTTTTGTTTCTGCCATCTGTGTATACAGCGGCATTTGCCGGCGTGAAATACATTTTCACACAGATAGGAGCAGGCGAGGTAATCGGGCTGACCTCTTTTGTAACGGTGCTTATAGTTCTCTGCGCGTATACGATTCTTTTCGGAAGATTCTTCTGTGGATTCGCATGTGCATTCGGAAGTCTTGGAGATGGAATTCATGCATTTTATATCTGGTGTTTTAAGAAGAGAAAGAAAAAGCCGGTGCTGCTTTCGGAAAAGATCACAGAGAAGTTAAGCTATTTGAAATATCTGGTGTTGACCGTAATCGCAGTACTTTGTTTTGCGGGAGTATACGGAAAGGCAAAAGGGACAAGCCCATGGGATGTTTTTTCTATGCTGCATGCAGGAAATCTTCACTTGCAGGGATATTTGCCGGGAGTGACACTACTACTTCTTATCATCGTAGGAATGTGTCTGGAAGAAAGATTTTTCTGTCGGAATCTGTGTCCGATGGGAGCGGTATTCTCACTGCTTCCGGTGCTTCCGTTCTTTGCATTGCACCGCGACAGAGAAAATTGCATCAAAGGCTGCAGCGGATGCACGAAGAAATGTCCATCCGGGATCGGACTCCCGGAAGACGGATCACTCAAAGTCGAGGGAGATTGTTTCCAATGCCAGAAATGTATTGATACCTGTCCAAAGAAGCATATCCATACAGGAATCAAAGGTCTGAAGGGAAATGAATTCTGGTTTACGATTCTTCGGGCAATTCTGTTACTTGTAATTATGATCTGGGCAGGAGTGTAATAGATGAAGAAAAAAGATCTGTTTTTAGGAGGCGGAATCCTCTTTGCGGCATGTGTACTGTTTCTTGTGATGAACCTGATGCAGTATGTACAGGCAAAGGAAAGCGGACAAAAAGAAAATCAGGAAAAACAGGTTGTGATCAAGGTAGATGGTGAAGTTTACGGAAGATATGCTTTGGATGAAGACCAGGTGATCGAAGTGCAGGAAGGAGATTTTTACAACCGTGTCCGGATTGAGGATGGAAAAGCTTACATGGAAGAGGCTGACTGTCCGGATGGATATTGCGAAGAGCAGGGGAAGATCAATAACCGGACACAGACCATTGTCTGCCTGCCTCATAAGCTGGTTGTGGAAATAGAAGAGGTTGAGAATTCTGATGATTCTCAAAGTGAAAAGGAAGATCTACCGGATACAATTTCTAAATAAATCAATTGTTCGACTGTAAAGGAGAATGTATGAATAGAAATAAAAAACTTGCGAACATGGCAATGCTTGTTGCGCTGGCAATGATTTTTAGTTATGTGGAAAGCCTGATCCCAATTAATTTTGGAGTGCCGGGGATGAAGCTTGGAGTGGCTAATCTGGTCACTGTTACAGGTCTTTATTTTCTGGAAATTCCGGAGGTACTGGCGGTATCGGTACTGCGTGTACTTCTGACAGGATTTCTTTTTGGAAATGGAATGTCGATCGTTTACAGCCTGGCAGGAGGAATCTTAAGCTTTCTGGTCATGGCGCTGATGAAGAGGCTGAAAGGATTTTCCGTAGCCGGAGTCAGTATCGCCGGAGGCGTGTCACACAATATCGGTCAGATCATTGTGGCATCAGTTGTGGTAGAGAATCTGAAACTGATTTATTATCTGCCGGTTCTTCTTGTGGCAGGAACAGTGACAGGGTTCGTGATTGGAATTGTCGCAGGAAAGATTTTACCGGTTGTGAAGAAAGAAGCTGTAAGGACAGTATAGATATATACTTTTTGATTACAGGTTAGCGAAAGCTAACTTGATAATATATTCCATGCGGAAGCAGGAAAGCAGAACTGCGACAGGCAGGATCTGTATGTAACTATTTTAGTTAAAAAGGAGGTTTCTATGAAAAACAAAGAAATGAAAGTAAAGGCAATGTCCATGGCAGTGGCAATGTCTATGGTAGTAGGACTTTGCCCGTCAACGATCTTTGCGGCAACAGGAAGTCAGACTGCAAAGGATGGAACTTATACAAAGACGGCTCATGTAACCAGAACAGAAGATGACAGTGACGATGAGTGGGAAGAATATGATGTAGAAGTAAGCTTGAAAGTAGAGGATGGAAAATTCTCTGAGATCACAGTCACACCGAAAGAAGGATATGACGAAGAAAATGCATCCTACTTTAATAAAGCATATTCCAAATCAAAAGGATTTAAAACAAAGCTTGAAGGACAGGCTGCTACAGAAGATACAATTAACAGCTGGGATACAGTTTCCGGTGCAACACGTACTTCTGATGCAATTAAAAAAGCTGCACTTGAAGCAATCCAGTCAGCTCCGGTAGCAGGGGAGACAGTTACCATTGACACAGCAAAGCTGGAGTCAGCAATCGCAGCGGCTGAGAAACTGACAGAATCTGATTACACAGCAGATAGCTGGAGTGTAATGCAGACAAAATTAACTGCAGCGAAGGCCGCTCTGAAAGCAAAGGAATCCCAGAGTGCAGTGGACACAGCGGCAGATGAGTTAAATACAGCAGTGAAGGCATTGAAAAAGGCAGAAGTTGCGAAAGAAACTTATGTGTTGATGAATATCCCATATTCTGAATTTTATGCAGCTGATCAGGTAGCAGGAGCAGACAGTGTATCCTCCGCTACAAAAGCGAAAACAAGATCAACACTTGTAGCTGGATCTTATCATGTAAACAGTGATGGAACAGATATTACAGGTATTACATATCCGGTTAAGATTAGTGATGCATCTGTACTGAAAAACTATACACAGATCACAGATGACAGCAAGCTTTCTATTACAGTGAATATGAAAGGAAAAGAGACAACAACAGAATATAATGGAAAAGATGCGTTATTCGAGAGCGCAAGCTATTCTTACTATATTTTAAGTGAGACTCCTTCCTATTATAAGGAAGCAACAGTAAATGCAGATGGTTCACTCAGCTTTAGTGAAGTGAAAGGTGCAACTGCACAGAAGTTGAGTGATGCATCAATTGATTTCACAACAGATACAAAGTATGGAGATTATGAATTAGATGTAAATGGACTCCCAGAAACAGTTAATACAGTATATGGAGTTGTGATCAGCACAAAAGAAGGAGACAACTACGGACTTCGTCATCTTGAAAATATCTGGAAAAAGACAGAACTGGCATGGAGTACAGGATTTGTGACAACATCTCATGGAAACACACTGGACTCAAGAAATTATAAAAAGATGATGGGTCAGACAATCAATAAAATCACATATTACACAGATAATGGAATCTATGAGATTGATGCAGATCAGTATGTGCCGGTTAAATTCAATGGAACTATCGCAGCAGAGAATGCAGATGTTGAAAGTGGAAAAGTAAATGTAACTGTAGAAGGCCTTCCTGACGATTATCAGGCAGAATATACAGTTGAAGGCCTTGAGGATGTTCAGGTAAAAGACGGAGCACTTAGCTATAAGACAAAAGGCGCTGAGATAGGCAAATATACTCTGAAAGTATCTGATAAATCCGGAAAATATGCAGATCTTACGACAGATTTTGAATTGACAACAGAAGCTGTACCGGTTGTATTTAACAGTGAAAGTGCAGCACTTGTAGCGGCGGAAGGATATGCAGCAGAGGATGTAACTTCTTATGTAAAGAATATCGAATCAGTAACAGTTGACGGAACAGAGTATGCGGCAACAGGAAAACGTGCAGTGAAGATCATCAAAGAAGATGGAACAATTGATACAACTGCAGCTCCGTTTAAGAATGCAGAAAATGGACATGTATTTAAGATCTCAGTAAAGGCAACAGGCTATGCAAAGGATTACGAATTCACTTATACTTTATCACAGGAGAGCGAGTATACTTACGCATATGTAGGACTTAGCTGGGCAGAGTACTGGGCTGCTGAAAATGTGCAGGCAGCAGGAAATACATCTTCTTCAGATGCAAAGGATTCAAAAGGAGAGTCTGACAAGGGTGCATTCGATACTGTAACAAGAGCTACAGTAAATCATGGACTTCACAGAGGTTCTTTCCAGTGCAACGCAGTAATCAAGGCGGAAAATGGAAAAGAGTATGCAGTAGAGTACTGGACAGATGGAACTACTGCAGTTCTGACAGACGGAAGCAAGATTACATTTAACAGAGGAGAGATCACAGAAGAATCCGGTGCAACAACAAAGATGACAGAGTATGATGTACTCGGACTGAAATATGTGCCGGTGAAAGTAAAAACATCTGATCTAGATGCACTGAAAGCAAGCTATCGTGTGATCGAAAACGGAAGTGAACTTGCAGGAGGATATTCAGAAAAGAATCTGGTAAGCTATACAGGACTGGTTGCCAATGTAACAGAGAATACAAACGGTCTGAAAACAGCAACAAAGAATGAGGATGGATCTTTCAGTTTCTCTGCAAGAGTGAATAATGGATCAGAGTCCGGAATCAAAGATCAGGCACTCAAGACAGCACCAACAGCAGAGGAAGCAGGGCTGACAGTAAAAGAAGCAAGCGGATCTTATGGAGAATTCTTAAGAGTTGATCTGACAGGAAATTATGGTGATCTTGGATCAAATCTCCAGACTGTTACATGGACTTACTATGGAGATGACAGCACATATACAAATGCAAAAGCTACTTATGGAACAAAATTTGCAGCAGATAACTGGATGCACAAAGCAATGGGAATCCAGCTTGGACTGACAGATTCTCTTCGTTGCACACTTCCGGAAGGAACAGATGGAACAGGATACTGGACCATTACACTGACAGCACTTGGATATAATGACGTGACATACAAATTCCAGGCGACAGAGGAGAACATTGTAAAAGCATCTGAGGATAAAACAATCACAACAACAGAGCTTGAGGCAGCTATTGCAAAAGCAGAAGCCCTGAAAGAAGCTGATTATACAGCGGAAAGCTGGGCATCTATGCAGATGGAACTTCAGGAAGCAAAAGATGAATTGAAAAATCCAAAAACTCAGGCAACTGTAGACGAGGCAGTAAGCCACCTCAACGCAGCTGTTGAAGCACTTGTTAAGATAGAAGAGCCGGCAGCAGTTGATACTTCTTCCCTTGAGAAAGTAATCAGTGATGCGGCAGCTCTGAAAGAAGCTGATTACACAGTTGACAGCTGGAAGGCATTGCAGAGTGCACTGACAGATGCTAAGAGCGCATTAAATGCAAAAGAAAGCCAGGAAAAAGTTGATAAAGCAACAGATGAGTTGAATGCGGCAATCAAAGCACTTGTAAAGAATGGAAATCAGGCGGGAAGTCAGAATGGAAGTGCAACTCCGACTGTTACAAAGAAGGCAGGAACAACTACGGATGGATCAGCTTCCAAAGGAACAAGTGGATCAAAAGCCGCAAAGACAGGTGATCCGGCAAATGTTCTTGGCTTATTAGGACTTGCATTCTCCTCACTCGGAGCAGGAGTTGGCGGATTTGCATGGAAGAGAAAAAGAAAATAAAGACAAGAAAATTGAGAAAATTTTTCAACAATTTCGCGAAAAAGATTAAAATAGTGCATTGACACTATCGCTTTAAAGTGATAAACTCCTAGCAAATGGAATAACGCTTTAAACCGATGAAGCGGAGATCAAAGTAATTATGCGCGCACAGAGAGTCCGGGAAGCTGAGAGCCGGATCGAGATGCAGGTTGCCAAATGGACCGCTGAGGGCACAGTCAAAGGATTTGAGAATCCGAGTACTCTGTGACGTGAAGGCATACGTCAGTTGCCGGAGATATGTTAGTATCTTACAGAGCGCATGGGAGTGTACCCGTGAATCAAGGTGGCACCGCGGAAAAGATTTAGATTTACCGTCCTTGACAGAATAGGAATATTCTGTCAGGGACTTTTTTTCTACCATAAACATATATTTCCTATCGGGATAAAAGAGAAATTCATTTTGCAGCATAACTTCAAGGAGGAATACACATGGACAAGACATTAGAACAAATCAGATCCTACGCTGAACAAGGCAGATACAAGCGAGTTCCGATCAGCAAAGAGCTGTATGCAGATGCATTTACGCCGATTAGTGTGATGCGGACGCTGCGGGCGGCAAGCAAGCATTGCTATCTGCTGGAAAGTGCGGAGGACAGACAGCAGTGGGGAAGATATTCCTTCCTTGGATATGCACCAACGATGGAGATCACTTGTACCGATGGGCGTGTGATCATCAGCGAAGGGCATGAAGATGAGGATAAGACCAGACGGGAAGTTTTAACCGACCATCCGGGAAAGGTTCTAAGAGAAATTCTCGAAGCATATAAAAGTCCGGTTGTTCCGGGACTTCCTCCATTTACCGGAGGGCTTGTCGGATATTTTTCTTATGACTACATCAAATATGCAGAACCGACATTGAAGCCAGTCCTGGAAGAGAAGAATGAGACTTCAGGAAAGACAGCAGCAAAAACGGCAGTAAGAGATTTTCGGGATGCGGACTTGATGTTATTTGACCGTGTCATAGTTTTTGACAATTACAGACAGAAGCTGATCCTGATCACAGGAGTGAAGCTGGAAGGTGATCTGGAAGAAAATTATACGAACGCGAAGCAGGAATTAGAAGAGATGGAACGATTGATCCGAAGCGGGGCGCAGGCAGATTTCCGACCACTTGTTTTAGAAGAAGAGTTCCATCCGGGAGTGGATAAAGAAGATTATTGCAAGATGGTTGAGAAAGCTAAGGAATACATTTATGAAGGTGATATTTTCCAGGTCGTTTTATCCAATCCGCTGACAGCGAAGGCAAAAGGAAGTCTTTTTGATACCTACCGGGTGCTTCGAACCTCGAATCCATCTCCGTATATGTTCTACTTTTCAAGTGATGATATTGAAGTGGCAGGGGCTTCACCGGAGACGCTGGCGAAGTTAGAAAACGGACAGGTGTGCACTTTTCCTCTTGCCGGTACAAGGAAGCGAGGAGTGACTGAAGAGGAAGATCAGGAATTGGAGAAAGAGCTACTTGCAGACGAGAAAGAGCTTGCAGAGCACAACATGCTTGTAGATCTTGGGCGAAATGATGTCGGCAAGATCAGCCAGCAGGGAACAGTTAAAGTTGATAAATATATGGAAATCCAGAGATATTCTCATGTGATGCATATTGGTTCCACAGTAACAGGCAAGATTCGGAAAGATAAAGATGCACTGGACGTAGTCGATGCGATTCTCCCGGCAGGAACGCTTTCCGGAGCACCGAAGATCCGTGCATGTGAGATTATCGCAGAACTTGAACAGGAGAAAAGAGGCATCTACGGAGGGGCAGTCGGCTATCTCGATTTTGCAGGAAATGTAGATACATGCATTTCCATCCGTCTTGCTTATAAGAAAAATGGATACATTCGTGTACAGTCAGGAGCCGGAATCGTAGCAGACAGTATCCCGGAAAATGAATTCCAGGAGTGTTTAAATAAGGCAGGGGCAGTACTTCAGGCTGTGGAAACTGCGAAAGGAGGATTGGAATGATACTATTACTTGATAATTATGACAGCTTTACCTATAACTTATATCAGTTTATTGCAGGAGTAGAATCAGAAATAAGCGGCATACAAAAAGATCAGATTGATTCAAAAGTAAAGGTCGTTCGAAATGATCAAATCACACCGGAAGAGATTCTGGAACTTGCGCCCGAGGCGCTGGTAATCTCACCGGGGTCGGGAAAACCTTCTGAAGCTGGAATCTGTATCGAAGCAATTCAGAAGCTGAAAGGAAAGATTCCAATGCTCGGGGTATGTCTCGGACATCAGGCGATGGCGGAAGCATTTGGAGCAACCGTAGGTCACGCCGGACAGCTGATGCATGGGAAGACATCACAGCTGAAAGACGTAAAGACAGACAGTGTCCTCTTTCAGAATCTGACACTTCCAATCCAGGTGGCAAGATATCATTCGCTTGCAGTAAAGGAAGAGACACTGCCGGAAGAACTGGTTGTGACAGCGCGAAGCGAGGATAACGAGATCATGGCGATGGAACACAGAGAATATCCGATCTTTGGGTTACAGTTTCATCCGGAATCCGTGATGACACCGCAGGGACTTCAGATGATAGAGAACTTTATTGACTATGCAAAAGCATTGAAGGAGAATTAAGAAATGATCAAAGAAGCAATTATTAAATTATCAAAGAAACAAAATCTTACTTATACAGAAGCAGAAGAAGTAATGAATGAGATTATGGAAGGAAAGGCATCTGATGTTCAGAAGTCAGCATATCTGACAGCACTTTCCATGAAAGGTGAGACAATCGATGAGATCACAGCATCAGCAGCGGGAATGCGTGCACACTGCATCAAGCTTTTGCATGACATGGATGTGCTGGAAATCGTAGGAACAGGGGGAGACGGAGCAAATTCATTTAACATTTCAACAACATCCTCCCTTGTGATTGCGGCAGCGGGAATCCCGGTCGCAAAGCATGGTAACCGTGCAGCATCTTCTAAGTCCGGTGCGGCAGATGTACTTGAAGCACTTGGAGTGAAGATCGATGTCGCACCGGAGCGCAGCACACAGCTTCTCAAAGATATTCAGATCTGTTTCTTATTTGCACAGAATTATCATATTGCGATGAAATATGTCGGACCGATCCGTAAAGAACTTGGTATCCGTACCGTATTCAATATTCTTGGGCCACTGTCCAATCCGGCAGGAGCGAACATGGAACTGATGGGAGTTTATGATGAAAGTCTGGTAGAGCCACTTGCAAGAGTAATGGCGAATCTCGGAGTCGTCCGCGGAATGGTCGTTTACGGACAGGATAAGTTAGATGAGATTTCCATGTGTGCACCGACTACAGTCTGTGAGATTAAAGACGGAACATTTACAAGCTATGAGATCACACCGGAGCAGTTTGGGTATGAGAGATGCGAAAAAGGTGCACTGACAGGAGGAACACCTCAGGAAAACGCACAGATCACATTGGATATCATTTCTGGAAAAGAGCTGGGAGCAAAAAGAAATGCAGTTTGCCTGAATGCAGGAGCAGCAATCTATCTTGCAGGAAAAGCAGATTCAATCGAAGCAGGTGTAAGAAAAGCAGAACAGATCATTGACGAAGGACTTGCACTGAAGAAGCTGGAGCAGTTTAAAGAAGAAAGTAATAAATAAAAAGTCTGATCCCCGGCTATGCAGGGGAGAATGGAAGAAGCAACTTGAAAGAAAAAGAGGAACAAATAGTATGAATATACTCGAGAAAATTACCGAGCGCACGAAAGAGCGGATCGAAGAAGAAAAGAAAATAGTTCCATTAGAAGAGGTTCGAAGACAGGCGGAAGAAAAAGGAATTAAAGATCAAATCCCTGCATTCGAACAGGCACTTCGGGCAGACGGATTATCCTTTATCTGCGAGGCAAAGAAAGCTTCTCCATCCAAAGGATTAATCGCACCGGATTTTCCATATGTTGAGATCGCCAGGGACTATGAAGCAGGCGGCGCAGCAGCAATCTCCTGTCTGACAGAACCGTTTTGGTTCCGGGGCAGTGATGAGTATCTGAAAGAAATCGTGCAAAATGTATCCATTCCGGTACTCAGAAAAGATTTCACCTGTGATGAATATATGATCT
>ERZ825159.3259-NODE-3259-length-11819-cov-2.785702_pt1 | contig 11819 bp, 8 predicted proteins | sample MGYA00519932_ERZ825159 | MGnify/ENA primary metagenome ERZ825159 (study PRJEB31778, sample SAMEA3449191) | human gut metagenome | biome: human gut; feature: human-associated habitat; material: faeces | place: United Kingdom | collected 2010/2012 ...
CTTAAAGAAGAACTAAGAAATTATTATGTGAATTTAGAATACAGTGAAAAAATTATTAGGTTTATAGAAAATGAATTCTCTATTGATAGAGTTTTTCCAACACAGCTAATATTTATTAAACAGTTTTTGAATAATGCCTTTGATTCAATGGTTTTAAGTATATATAAATTATATTTTGATAGAGGAAATATAGTTAAAAAAACAAATTGTGGAATTAAGTATCTTCAAACTTTTCTTAATAAAAAATTATTACAAACTGAGGAAAGTCAAAGGGCTATTTTGAGGAAAGCTGGCAAGAAAATAAAAGAAACTCAAACTTTAGGAGATAACATAGTAAAAATACGTAATTCACGAATTGCTCATTGTGATATAGGTAAAAAATCAGAGGTTGAGAAAATTGTTTTACAAATAGAAACATTAAAAAGTATATTTGAAAATTCTGTTGAGATTTTAGAATTATTATCATTAAAATATTTTGAATATAAGGGGTCAGATGATCAAGAGATGATAAGAACCCATGGATTTGAAAAATTTTTAATCAAAAATATATGGATAAATAGTGATAGTAATACAGATTTAGATTTATTCTTTAACACTTTACGTTTTAATTTTATGGATAACCTTACTTAGTAGTTTTTTATTTCATGGAAAAATTTATAGTATAATTTTAAAAATTACATATCCTTTATACATAGTTTAAGACAGTATGAGAAGATACATTATGAAGTTCACTTATAATTATTTTGAATTAAACAAAAGAGAAACAAATTTAAAAATTATTTAAAAAATGTTTATGTAGAAAATATAGGGGTATATTTATAATATCTAAGAAATGTATACAAGATACATATTAAGAGGAGAGAGTAATTATGTTAAATCAAAAAACAATAGATATAATAAAAAGTACAGTACCAGTATTAAAAGAACATGGATTAGAAATAACAAAAACTTTCTATAAAACAATGTTTGCAAATAATCCAGAGGTAAAAGAAATGTTTAATATGGATAAACAAGAATCTGGTGAGCAACCAAAAGCATTAGCAATGACAGTATTAGCAGCAGCTCAAAATATAGATAATTTAGAAGCAATATTACCAGCAGTAAAGAAAATAGGAAGTGTTCACGTTAACTCATATGTAAAACCAGAACATTATCCAATAGTAGGTAAAAATTTATTATTAGCTATAAAAGAAGTTTTAGGAGATGCAGCAACAGAAGAAGTGTTAAATGCATGGGCAGAAGCTTATGAAGTTATAGCTAAAGTATTTGTAGAGGTAGAAAAAGATATTTATATAGATCAAATTTGTAGAGATAATCAAATACATCAAACATTATAGTTTATAAAAGGGCCCCTTAAGACTTTGATAATTTTATCATTGCTAAAAGGGGCCTTTATTAATAATGAAGTTAACAAATGACTGAAAAGATAAGGACTTTCACGCATAATAATAAATATAATAATATGGAATATATCACTATATTTACAAAAAAATAAAAAAAATATACAATAGATATACTGCCTAGAATATTCAATTATATATTTCTAGGCAAATTAATATTATGGGAGATAGAATATGAAAAAATTAAAACTAAAAAGGTCAATACTAAGCATTATTTTAACGATGATACTTATCATGAATAGTGTTGTTGTTCCAGTATATGCAAGTAGTGTAGTTTCGTATAATTCGCGAAATACTTTTAAAATCAGTTCAGCAAATGATTTTCCTGAAAACATAGAACAAGGTCAGGTTTACGTTTTAACAACTGATATAACCTTAAATCAAGGACAACAGATAAAGAATCTAAGGGGAACCTTAGATGGTAATGGTTTTAACATTACACTTGCAGACAAACCGCTAGCAAATAATGTATCTGGTACTATCCAAAATTTAGGAATAAGTAGTTCAGGTACAATAACAAGTGAAGATACTTTCGGAAGTATGGTAGTAACACTTAGTGGTACTATTCAAAACTGTTACTCTGTCGCATCAATAAAATTAAGTGGTTTTTTAGGCGAAGTAGGTGGTCTTGTTGGGACATTAAGTGGTGGATCTATTAAGAACTCTTATTTTGCTGGTACAATTGACAGTTTCATGGCTGGTGGTTATGGAGGTTTAGTAGGAATTAATAATTCTGCTAATTCTGTGATTTCAAATAGTTATTATACTGTTAATAGTATGATGGGAACAGTAAGTATGATTATGCCAAAACCTCAAGAAATAAATTCTGGTAAGAAATCAGAAAATGAATTAAAGTCAGGTGAAGGAATATCACTTCTTAATACAAGTTTACCTGAAACAGGGTTTATTTGGACAAGTCCATCAAATGGGGAAAATAGAGGGCTGCCAACTTTAAAAAAAGGTAAAATTGAATCTACACCAGATGTAGTTGATAAGACTAATCTTGAAAAGTATATAAATCAAGTAAAAGAATTAGAAGTAAATAAAGAACAATATACAGAAGAAAGTTGGAATAATTTACAACAAGTTCTTAAAGATGCTAAGGCAATATTTGAAAAAGATGATGCTACACAATCAGAAGTAGATGGGCATGCTAAGAAATTAAGTGATTCAATAAATTCATTAAAAAAGAAAAAAGCTACTTTACCAGTTGCTATGCCTGAAAATGCAGAAGATGTTAAACACATTAAATCAGTAGAAGATTTAGAAAGAATTAATATATCTGACAAAAATGCATTTTATGTATTAGATAACGATATAGTAATTTCTCCTGATGACTGGTATTTTCCAATGGGAGACTTTGAAGGAACTTTAGACGGTCAAGGTCATACTGTTACATTTAAAAACACAAGCGTAGGTATATTTGAAAATCTAGGCGAATCAGGTGTTATACAAAATGTTCATTTTACTGGAAATTTTGATACATGGGAAGCAATGGGACCTATAAAGAAAGAAATTAAAGGTTCTATAATAAATTGTTATTCTGATGTAACTGGTTCAAATGCATGTGGATTTTCTAAATACTTAAGCGGAGGAATTCTTTCTAACTCTTATTCAGTGAGTAAAGGTGAAAAAGGAGTTCTTTTCAATCAATATAAATCTGGAGATTTAATCAATACTTACTGGGATTCTGTTTTAACAAATCCAGTTAAAATTCCAGGTGAAAACTTAAAAAGCTCTAAATCTATGTCAGAAGATGAGATGAAATCTATAGAGTTTACAAACCTTTTAAATAAAAATCGTGGTGAATATGGAGTTAAATGGGGCCAAAGTAGTACAGGTTATCCGTATTTTGGTGAAAATAAAGAGTATAACCCAGAAAATCCAAGTTTACCAGAAAATAAATATAAAGTTATTTTTGAATCATATGAAGGTGAAGAAATGGAATTAAATAATCAATTAATTCATCTATCACCTGATTTCGTAGATTCTACATTCAAAATAGCAGGTAAATTCAAGTTAGTTGATGTTGCAGAAGGCAGCACAATTGAGTGGAGTTGCAGTGATATTAAACCAAAAAACTCTATAAGTATTGGGTCAGAAAATGGTAGCTTACGTATAGATTCAGAAGGTAGTGCCATTATAACGGCAACAGAGAGAAAAGCAAATGGAGAAACTGAAGTAGTAGCTACTATTAAGGTAGTTGCAAATTCTAAAGAAATAGAACAAATTAAATTAACTATCAATGGAAATGATGTTACAAACGGGAAATATACAGTTGCTGGTTCTGAATGGAAAGATATAAAAGTTGAGGCAAGATATGAAGGATCAGAGGAATATACACCGGTTACATATTCTAGATTCACTTATACAGCAGATGATACTGATATGGTTTACAACATAACAAGTTCACCATCGTTTTATTTTAAAAAGCCTGGAACAGCTTCGATAAAAGTTGTTTCTAATAAAAATCCAAATGTTGCAGCTACAGTAGAAGTTACATCTACATATGTTCCTGTTGAATCAATAGAACAAACTGTTCCAAGTGTAATAGAAATACACGGAAGAAATGCAAATAGTTCAAAAATCGGAGCATTCAATCCACATTACAATGGTATTGTGGTTAAGCCTGAAAATGCTAGTAACCGCAATAAATATACAATCACAAGTAGTGACCCTTCAGTAGGTGAATATGTTGCGAGCATGGCAAATGGATATGTTCCTTACAAAGCAGGAACAACTACTTATAAAGTATCTTTAATAGATGTTAATCCAGATACAAATAAAACAAGAAAAGTTAGTAGTAGCAAAGAAGTTACTTATACTTATCTAAATCCGCTTACTAGTATAATGACAAAAAATGATTCAATTGAATTAGACAATAATACTAAAAGCAATCTTGATTTAACTTTCGTGGGAGAAAAATCAGATGAAGGATATAGCGTAACAGCTCCTGAGCTTATTTGGACTTATGACAAAGAAGGTATTGTTGAGATAGAACGTAAAACAGATGGATTCTGGAAAAAGAATACTGATGAATATGACAAGGCACCAGATAAAGGTCTTTATATTTCTGGTTCAGATTATTATGTAACAGCTCTTTCAGAAGGGACAGTTACTGCAATAGGTACTCCAGCTGATAATACAAATAATGTAGAACCTGTTAAAATTAAAATTACAGTAAAACAAGGAACAGTTGAATCAGTAGAAACAAATAAATTAGTTTCTCAAGGGACAGAAGGAGCAATAAAATTCATTAAAGAAAATCATAAAGATGGATATTTTTATGGGGATGAATGGTTAGTATATAGCTTACTTCGTGCAGGGGAAACTATAAAACAAGATAAATTAGATGCATATTATGAAAGTGTTGTTGAAAAAGTAAAAACTTGGTCTAATTCAAAAAAACCTACAGAGATAGAACGTGTGGCACTAGCTCTTTCAATAATAGGAAAAGATATTACAAATATTGAAGGTATAAATTTAGCTGAGATGATTTATAACAGCAGAAGATTACAAATTGGTGCTAATGAACTTACATATGCACTTATAGCTTTAGATGCAAAAGATACTAATATCCCAAAAGATGCATTATGGAGTAGGGAAAAAATGATATCTGAGCTACTTAAATTCCAAAATTCAAAAACAGGAGGTTTTGGTTTAACTGATAACAAAACTACAAGTGTAGATGTTACTGCTATGGCATTACAAGCATTAGCTAAATATAAAGGTTCTAATGAAGAAGTAGACAAAGCAATCGAAAATGCTTTAAAATATTTAAAATCAAATATGTCTAAAAAGTATGATTTTGGAACACCAGAAAGTTCAGCACAAGTACTACTAGCACTTACAACATTAAAAATTGATCCACTTTCTCAAAATAATGGATTTGGAACAAATAACAGAAATATAATAACACGTCTTATGGAATATTTTGATCCAAAAACAGGTGGATTTACTCGTAACCTTGGTGACAAAAACCCAATGGAGATGACTACTGTACAAGTGCTTCAGGCATTAACTTCATACCAAAGATATATAAATGGAGAAAAATCATATTGGGACCTTACTAATAGCAAAGATGACACTGGAAACAATCCAGGAGATGGGTCAGAAGACAAAGATGACACTGGAAGCAACCCAGGAAATGAGTCAGAAGATAAAGATGACACTGGAAGCAATCCAGGAAATGGGTCAGAAGACAAAGATGACACTGAAAACAATCCAGGAAATGAATCAACTGGTAAAGATGATAATGTAAGCACAGGAGATGAAAGTATAATAATATATGTATTTATAATGGTATTAGCAACTTTAGGCTTACTTGTATCTTTTAATAGAAAATACATAACTAAAAAATAGTAGTTAGTATATTAATAAGTAATTTATATAAATTTAAAAAAGTAACAGTATCTTTAATCTGAAATATATATATTTTAAATGTAAGGATACAGTTACTTTTTTTTAGAAAAGGTAAAAACTTAAAACGGAAACAAATCAGTTACGGATATAGAACGTGTTTCACTTGCTCTTTCAATATTAGACAAAGATATTAGATATATAGGGAGAAATTTAGCTGGAAAAATTTATAATAATCAAGTTATATGATATGAGTGATGTTGAAAAACGAAACAAAAAATAGTGACATAGTTTTATGTTGTTTAAAGAGGTAAAGATATGAATAAGAAAAAAATAAGTATAGTAGCAGTATCTGCTGTTGTAATAGTATCACTAGGATTAGGATTTAATAGTATTTTTAAAAAAGCTAACACACTTGAAACAGACAATAATGATACAGTAGTTAGTGATCAATCAATTGAAACAGGTGATGAATTAAATACAGAAGAAGCAAAAGTAGATAAGACTGAAACAAAAAAAGAGAACAAAGAAAATAAAAAAAATGAAGATACTACTGATTCATCAGGTAATTCAAATGAAAATAGTAGTAAATCAACAAAAACAGACGGTACTGAAACCAAAAAGCCAAATAATGATGAAGTAGAAAAAACAGACAATAGTAGTGAGAAACCAGAGCCAAGTAATAACGAAAAGCCAAAACCAGGCAATAGTAGTGAAAAGCCAAAGCCAAGTAATAATGAAAAGCCAAAGCCAAGTAATAATGAAAAACCAAAACCAAGTAATAATGAAAAACCAAAACCAAGTAATAATGAAAAACCAAAACCAGGCAATAGTAGTACAAAACCAAAACCAGAGAATAATCAAACTATAACATCGCCAAAACCAAAAAATAAAACAGTTACAATAGCTATAAGTTGCAAAACAGCTATAAATAATGGATTAAATAAAAAACCAGGATTTTCACACTTACCATCAAATGGAATTATATTACAGAATATGAAGGTTGAGTTTAACGAGGGTGATACAGTATTTGATATATTAGTCAAAGTAACTCGTAAAAAAGGTATACATATGGAGTATAGAGGGTCAGGATCAAATACATATATAGAAGGAATTAATAATTTATATGAATTTGATGGTGGATCTAATAGTGGATGGATGTATAGTGTAAATGGTGTATATCCTAACTATGGAGTAGGTGCATATAAAGTTAAATCTTCTGATGTTATAAAATTCAACTATACATGCAATTTAGGCGCAGATTTAGGAGCTAGAGCAAATTAGTATGGAAAGGGCATTAGCGAGTTATCATCCGATAGTTAGCTTTTTATTTTTTGTAGTAGTAATAGGAATGTCTATGCTTTATATGCATCCAGTACTTTTATTAATATCACTTATAAGTGCAATAATATATTCAACTATACTTAACAAAGAAAAGTTTAAACAGACTTTATCTTTTGCATTAATAATAATTTTAGGTGCAATAATTGCAAATGCAATGTTTGTAAATAGAGGGTTTACAGTATTATTTTATTTCAGACAAAATCCAGTTACTTTAGAATCAATAAGTTATGGTCTTTGTGCAGGCATTATGATGGCATCTGTAGTTGTATGGTTTAGTTGTTACAATGAAATAATAACTTCGGATAAATTTTTATATATATTTGGAAAGACATTTCCGTCTATAGCATTGATGATAAGCATGGTATTAAGACTTATACTAAAGTTAACAGAGCAAACAAAAATAATTGCAAAGAGCCAAAAGACGGTAGGACTTGATTATAGTGAAGGCAACATAAAAATGAAAATAAAAAGTAGTATGAGAATACTATCTATATTAGTAACTTGGGCACTAGAGGATGCTGTCCAAACAGCAGATTCAATGAAGGCAAGAGGTTATGGAATAAAAGGAAGAACAAACTTTTCTATATATAGATTTATAAAAAGAGATATGATTATGCTTGGAATCATAGGCACTATAGGTTTATTTTTATTTATGGGATACATAAATGGTTATGGAAATTTAATGTTTTATCCTAGTATAGAAAATATAAGATTTGATGGATTATATATGTCAATATATCTATCGTTTTTCTTGATAACATTGTTACCATCTTTTTTAGAAATAGTGGAGGAATATAAATGGAAATACTCAGAGTGGATGGATTAAAATTTTCATATCCAAATCAATTAAAAAAAGCATTAAATAATATTAATTTTAGTATAGATGAAGGCGATTTTGTATTAATTTGTGGAGAATCTGGCTGTGGAAAAAGTACATTATTAAGACATTTAAAACCAGAACTTAGCCCACATGGTCAAGTTAGTGGAGATATATATTATTACTCACAAAAAATAAATGATTATTCAAGTAAACAACTAGCAAGTGAGATAGGGTATGTTCTACAAAATCCAGATTCTCAAATTGTAACAGATAAAGTATGGCATGAGTTGGCTTTTGGACTTGAAAATATGGGGCTAGATACTCAAAGTATAAGACTAAGAGTTGCAGAAATGGCTAGTTTCTTTGGAATTCAAGGATGGTTCAGAAAAAATGTAAATGACTTATCGGGAGGTCAAAAACAGCTTTTAAACTTAGCATCTATAATGGCTATGCAACCTAAAATACTTATATTAGATGAGCCTACGTCACAACTAGATCCTATAGCAGCTAAAGATTTTATAGATACATTAGTTAGGATAAATAAAGAGTTATCTACAACTATAATAATGACAGAACATAACTTAGAGGATATATATTCTGTATGCGATAAAGTTATTGTAATGGAAGATGGAAAAGTTATTTGTAATGATACGAACTATAAAGTAGTAGATATATTATCTGGAGATAAAAATCACAAAATGTTTAAATCTCTTCCGACTCCAAGTAAAATCTATAATCAATTAAATGAGTACCTAGAAGGTGCAAATAAATCTCCATTAACTGTGAAAGATTGTAGACAATGGTTAAATGATAGTATGGATGAAGTAACTATAACAAAATTGGATGATACTGAAACAGAAATAAACATAGATGAAAAAGATAGAGAAATAGCTATAGAATTAAAAGATGTTTATTTCCAATATAATAAAATATCAGAGCCTACTATAAGAGATTTATCTTTTAAAGTATATAAAGGAGAAATCTATTCTATATTAGGTGGAAATGGAACAGGTAAAAGTACAACATTATCATTGGTGGCAAGACAAAGAAAACCTCAAAGAGGTAAGATATTAATAAATAATATTGAGATGAAAAAACATAATAATAAAAGCTTATATGAGAATAATTTAGCTTTACTTCCTCAAAATCCACAATCTTTATTTGTATTTGAAACTGTAAGAGAAGACTTAGAAGAAGTACTTATATTACAAAATAAAGATAGAGAATATATAGATAAAGAGGTTAAAAGAGTAAGTAAATTATTAGATATAGAGCATTTATTAGAACATCATCCTTATGATTTAAGTGGAGGAGAATTACAAAGGGCGGGTATGGCTAAAGTAATGCTACTTAATCCTAAAATTATTTTATTAGATGAGCCGACAAAAGGTTTAGATGCTTATTGTAAAGAAGAAATAGGAAAAATGCTAATGAAATTAAGAGATATGGGAGTAACTATAGTTGTAGTTTCTCATGATATAGAGTTTTCAGCGAGATATTCAGATAGGTGTGCAATGTTTTTTGATGGAAGTATAGTATCAGAGGGAACACCAAAAGAATTCTTCCTAGGAAATAATTTTTATACAACTGTGTCTAATAGAATAGCTAGAAATATTTTTGAAGATACACTTATATATGAGGATGTGGTTAGTTTATGCAAAAAGAATATAGAACTAAAAACCAAAATAAGTTCGTAAAATTTAGAAAGATAGTTTTAATCTCGACAATAGCATTAGTATTTCCTATATGTTTAGGAATATATACATTACTGGGAGGAAGGGCATATGCACTTATGAGTATGCTTTTTGTAATACTAGCAATACTCCCTTTCTTAATGATATATGAAATGAAAAAGCCTCAAGCTAGAGAGTGGATTCCTTTGGCTGTTATGGCAGCTCTTGCTGCTGTAGGTAGAGTTGCATTTGCTCCAGTACCATTTTTTAAGCCGACATCGGCTATAATAATAATTACTGCAAGTGTATTTGGACCAGAGGCAGGATTTTTAACAGGAACAATGGCAGCTCTTGCATCAAATTTATTCTTTGGCCAAGGGCCTTGGACACCATGGCAAATGTTTAGTTGGGGAATGATAGGCTTTTTATCAGGATTCTTGATAAAGAAGAATATTATAAATAACAAAACTAAATTATATATATTTGGTTCACTAACAGGATTTATATATGGTTGGATAATGAATATATGGACGGCTACAGGAACTATGTATGAATTTTCATGGGCTTCATTCTTTGGACTTTATATAGCTAGTTTCTTACCAGATTTAACGCATTCTATTGCCACAGTAATATTTCTAAGGTTCTTATATGATCCTTGGAGAGCTAAGTTAAAAAGAGTAAAGCTAAAGTTTGGTCTTGTAAATTCTTAAAAATTAAAAATGATAATATAAAGTAACTATAAATTTCAAAAATAGTCTAAAAAAGTTAAAAACTTAAAATAAGAAAGGTCGATGTCTATGAAAGTTAAATCTTTTATTAGAAATATTATTACAATATGTTTAATTATCGTTATTTGTATATGTGGTTATAAAATTTATAGTAAGTTGTATGAATACAAAAAAGCAGACAATATATATAATGATCTAAGAAAAGAAAAAAATTATACAAATAAGAATAGTAGTTCAGTTTAATTAAATCATATAAAAATAAAACAAATAAAAATAAAGAAAACAGCATAGATTTTTCACATATAAATAAAGATTTTGTATGTTGGATTAATATAAAAAATACAAATATAGACTATCCAGTTGTGCAAGGAGATGACAATTCTTATTATTTACACCGCGATATTTATGGAAATTATTTATATGCGGGAACGACATTTTTAGATTATAGAAATAATTACAATGATAGTAAAAACCTTATTGTATATGGTCACAATATGAAAAATATCACTATGTTTAGTGAACTTGAGAAATTTAAAAAAGAGGATTTTTTTAATTCAAATCCAACAATAACTTTAACTAATAAAAATGGAGAACGACATTTTAAAGCATTTGCAGTTTTGTTAGTTGATAAGAATTATGATTATAGAGTTCCAGATTTTAAAAATGATGAAGAATATAATAAATTTTTAAATAAAATATGTGATGAATCAATGTTCAAAGTAAAGAATAAACCAACAAGTTCTGATAAAATAATGACTTTGACGACTTGTAGTTATGAGTTTAAAAATGCTAGGACTGTTGTTATTTGTAAAGAAATAGATAATTAATTATATTTAGAGTGTTAAAAGATATTAATAGAAGTAGAATATTAAATTAAAAAATACAGAAAAAAGACTATCACAATATAAGATTTGTGGTAGTCTTTTCTTATTTTATAATAAGTAAAAATTACTCTCTATTAGTATAATAATTTATTTCTCATAACAGAATCTGTAACTGCATATGAATTTGATAGACTTATAGATTTAAGTCCTTTTTCATACGGAGCAGTTGAACTCTCATATTTTGAACGAGTAACCTTTTTATTATTTATATAATATTGGCATACATAATCACCATTAGAATTGAATTGTCCAATTGAATTAGCAGACATTATTGTTGAAAGTTTAGATCCATTCCATCTGTAATAAGTAGTGTAAGAATTTGAACGAGACCAAGTACTACAAATAACTCCTTTTTTTTCTTGATATTCAAATCCACCCCATTCGCCAAATTCACCAAGATATTTTACTTTTCCATTTACATAAGCATATACTTTTCCACCTGATACATGGTAATAACCATCAAAAACAACAAGCTCAGGAATACTATCATTATTTATATATGCTAGATTAAATCCACGAGTAGAATAACCAGTAGTAAATTTATAAGATTTTAAGAAGTTATAATATGCCTTAAGTGCAGCTTTTTTATTATTAGTTGCTTGTTTTTTTAC
>ERZ825159.3267-NODE-3267-length-11796-cov-9.798910_pt1 | contig 11796 bp, 9 predicted proteins | sample MGYA00519932_ERZ825159 | MGnify/ENA primary metagenome ERZ825159 (study PRJEB31778, sample SAMEA3449191) | human gut metagenome | biome: human gut; feature: human-associated habitat; material: faeces | place: United Kingdom | collected 2010/2012 ...
ATGGAACGACCGGACGCCAGAACGGAAAAGGCGCAAGCAGATGGCGCAGGTGAATCTGGAAATAGTATTACTTGCTGTTTTCCTCGTTCCGGTGCGCCATGTGGTAAGTCAGCGTCTGCAAGCTGTCCGTCAGGTGGACATTGACCACCAGCATGTCGTCCGGATGGGTCAGATCGGTTGGCGCGAAGTTCCACACCGCGCGGATGCCGCAGGCGTAGAGCTTGTCCAGCGCTTCCTGCGCGACGCGTCGGGGCAGTGCCAGCACCGCAATATCCGGCATGTTCTCCTTCAGGAAGTTCGGCATTTCCTCCATGCTGTACACGGGAATATCGCCCACCGGCACGCCGATTTTCTCCGGGTCGTTGTCAAACATCGCCAGCGGCCGGAAGCCCTCGCGCTGGAACGTCGGATATTTCGCAATCGCGCAGCCGATATTGCCCGCGCCCACGATAATCTCCGTATGTTCACGGTCAAGTCCCAGAATTTCGCCAATGTGCATTTTCAGATCCGACACCTTATACCCGTACCCCTGACGTCCGAAGCCGCCGAAGCAGTTGATGTCCTGCCGAATCTGCGACGGCGTGAGGTGCATCCGCTCGCCCAGCTCCTGCGACGAAATCTGCTCCACACCTGCGCTTTCCAGTTCCCGCAGATGCCGATAATATCCCGGCAGCCGACGGATTACCGCGTCAGACACATGCCCTGCCATCCTCTTTCTCCTCCAGTGCATTTGTTATCTTGGGGCATTTTCGCCCAATTCCTTCATGTGAAAGGAATATCAATCTGATTGTAGCACACTTTTTGGTTTTGTGCAACCTTGCTGGAAAGATTCCGGGGATTTTTTCGCGCTTCACAGCTGTCGTGAAAGGGGGATTTATCGGATGACAGCCGATATTGCTGTGATATGCAGGCAGTTTTTTCTTGCTGCTCCAGTCGCCTCTGCGGAGGCGATGTTGTTACTTTCTGGCGCGCCAGAAAGTAACCAAAGAACGCCCAGAGGGGGCTGAAGAGCGTGCAAGTCTGGACTTCAGCCCCCTCTGGACTCCCCCCGCCACCCATGTTTATTGGGGGAAAGAGCGGCTGTTGTTGCCCAGCTTGACCGCATTTTTCAGTTTGGCTTTTGTCCGGCTTTTGTTGCCTTGCTTGCGGTTTTCGGGAAAAGCGCTTACTTTCGGTGATTCCGCGTTTCGCCGCGGAGGAAGTCGCCCGTTTCGGTCGCGAAGGGCACATCCATGCGGATGATTTCGCCGCCGATGCCCAGCGTATCGACGATTTCGCCCGTCTTTTCGCGCAGGAACGGCGTCGCCTCGAAGGCGTGCACCCCCGACGGCGTCAGCAGTTCGATTCTCTCGCCCGCCTTGAAGCGATTTTTGAGCAGGAAGCGTGTGCCGCGCCCATCGCGGCTGCCCTCCACCACATGCGCCAGATATTCCCGCTCCTGATGGAAGCCGTCCGCGCCGCCGGGATTTGCTGGCTTGCCCAGCGCAAAGCCAGTGTCGCTGTCACGGTGGCTCGCGCAGGATAATTCCGCCATCAAGCCGGGGAGCGCCGCCGCGAAATCGCCGCCATCCGCCAGCAGAGCCAGCGCACGACGGTATGCCGCCGTCACCGTCGCGACGTAATACGCCGTTTTCATCCGCCCCTCGATTTTGAGGCTCTTGATGCCCGCGTCCACCAGTTCCGGCAAAAGCGGCATCAGGTTCAAATCATGCGCGGAAAATATGTATGTGCCATTTTCGTCCTCGCACACGGGCATGTACTCGCCGGGGCGCTTCTCCTCCACCACGCTGTAATGCCAGCGGCACGGCTGGGCGCATTCGCCCTGATTGCCGCTCCGCCCCGCCATGGCCGCGCTGAGCAGGCACCGCCCGCTGTACGCCATGCACGATGCGCCATGCACAAACGTCTCGATTTCCATCTCCGGCACGCGGCGGATGATTTCCTTCGCCCGCGCGATGGACGTTTCCCGCGCCAGAATCACGCGTTCGCAGCCCATGTCGCGATAGACGCGCACAGCTTCCGCGTTGACGGTGCTCGCCTGTGTGCTGACGTGCAGGGGCAGTTCCGGCACTTCGCGGCGCAGGGCGGCAATCGCCCCCAAATCGCTGACAATCGCCGCGTCCACGCCGATGTCCCGTGCTGCTTTCGCCGCCGCGATGAAATCATCCAGCTGGTCGTCAAACGGAAAGATGTTCATCGTCAGGTAGAACTTCTTGCCCGCGCCGTGCATCTTTTCGACCGCCTGCGTCAGCGCCTCCTCGTCGAAATTGCCCGCGAAGGCGCGCAGGCCGAACTGCTTCATACCGCCATAGACCGCGTCCGCACCGAAATGCAGTGCCGCCTCCAGCGATTCAAGATTCCCCGCCGGGCACAGCAGCTCCGGCATCCGGTTGGTCATTTACTCAATGCCTCTTTCCTTGTCGTACTGCTGCCACAGCGGCGCGTAGATGGCGACCGCCTGTTCATGCTCCTGCAAGGTGCGGGAGAAGTGCAGCTCCGTGCTTTCGGGACTTGTCGCGCAGAAATACAGGTAGTTTTCCGCCACGAACGTCTCGTCCGGGTAGAGCGCCGCGTTGATGGCGTCCGCGCTCGGCGCGCAAATCGGGCCAAGCGGCAGCCCCGTCACCTGATAGGTGTTGTAGAGGCTATCAAGCGCCAAATCACTGCCCGTCAGCGACATTTTCCTTACGCCCGTGATGTAGTGAATCGTCACGTCGCTCTGCAGCTTCATGCCCGCTTTCAGGCGGTTGTGGAATACGGCGGACACCTTCGCGAAATCCGCCTTGGACGCTTCCTTCTCAATCATGCTTGCCAGCGTCAGAATCTCGTCCATCGTGTAGCCCATCTCTTCCGCGCGATCCTCACAGGCGACGGTGAACACCCGCTCGGTCTGCGTAATCAGCTTGCGGATGATTTCGCTTGCCGTCGCGCCGATGTAGATTTCGTAGGTGTCGGGCGCGAGATACCCCTCCAGCACATAGCGGCGCTGGCTGACGTTCCGGCTGTTCAGCACGTCCTGCACGGAGTAAAATTCGCTGAAGCTCGTGCCGCTCTTGCACAGGGACAAGAACTCCGCGCTGTCCGTCAGCACGCCGTCTTTGACCAGCTGCTCGGCGAACTGCTCAATCGTCCAGCCGGGAATGAGCGTGATATTGCGCACAATCGGGTTGCCGTCGCCGCGCGTGAGCTGGTCGGCAATCTGCCGCATGGTCATCGACGGGCTGAGCGTGTAGCTGCCGGACTGGATTTTCTGCCCCCAGCCCGCGAAGTCGCAGTAGTACTTGAACACCGTGCGATTGCGAATCAGCCCGGCTTCCTCCAGCCGGTTCGCCACGCGGGTCAGGCTCTGTCCGCTCTCGATGGTGAAGGGCACCTGCGCCGTGCTGTTTTCATCCGGCGGCGCAATGAACTCGCCGTACACCTTGTTCCACACGCTGAACAGGATGCCCGCCACCACCAGCACCGTGCCCAAGCCAATCAGGATTGGGCGGATGATGCGCCACAGCGCGCTGTACCAGTACGGGCCATATCGCCGCTCGTCGCGGATGCTCTCGTAGCTGTCATGCTTCTTGCTCAACAAGCCTGCCCCCCTTTGGAGAATCCGGAATTATTGTCCCATCCCCATGTCAATGTCCGCCGCGTCGGTGATGATGCGCAGAATGCCCGCCACTTCCTGCTGCAAACGCATTTCCGCCAGCAGGTACTGGCTGACTTCCAGCTTGCCGAACAGCAGCGCCGAAATGCCCTGAAAGCGCTGCATGTCGTCATTATCCGGCTGCGTGCCGGAGACAGCCGCCATTTGCAGGCGCAGCTGCAGCTTCTTGTATTCCTTCAGGAGTGCGGCGGTCGTTTCGTCCGCCATAACCTCCTCTTTCAGTGCGTGATACGTCTGATACTCCTCGCTCTGGCGGATTTCCTGCGCCAAGCGGTGTGCCGTAGCATGTTCCATAACAGCATGTCCATCCTTTCGATACGCTATCCGTAAATAGAAACGTTTCTGTCCGCTTGATTCATCCCGATTTCCCACGAAAAAGAGAGAAACGCATGTTGCAGCGTTCCTCCCTATTGTATCAGATGTGCGCCCCCATGTCAAACGTCAAGGATAATGGGCAGAATCATCGGGTTGCGCTTGATTTTCTCGAAGATGAAGCGGTGCAGTTCATCCTTGATGCGGTTCTTGAGCGCCGGCCAGTCCTCGCCCGCCAGCGACGACTGCGACAGAATCTGCCGCACGACATCGCGCGTGTTCTCGATAATATCCTCATTCTCGCGGACGTAGATGAAGCCGCGGCTGATGATATCCGGGCCGGAGACAAGGCGCTGGTCGTCGCGGTTAATCGCCATGACGACGATAATCAAGCCGTCCTGACTGAGGTGCTTGCGGTCGCGCAGAACGACGTTGCCCACGTCGCCGATGCCCAGACCGTCCACCAGCACCGCGCCGGTCGGAATCTGTTCCGCCAGATACAGCCCTTCCTGATTCATCTCGATAACCTGCCCCGTTTCGGGAAGCACGATGTCGGTGGAGTTCATGCCCATCGACTCCGCCAGCACCGCGTGCTGCCACAGCATACGGTATTCGCCGTGAACGGGGATGAAGTACTTCGGCTTCACCAGTGCGTGCATGAGTTTGAGTTCTTCCTGACAGGCGTGGCCGGAGACGTGCACCTCCGCCAGCGCCTTATAGATGACGTTCGCGCCGCAGCGGTACAGCTGGTCGATGACGCGGCTGATGCTCTTCTCGTTGCCGGGAATGGGCGTGGCGGAGATAATCACCGTATCGCTCTGCCGGATTTGCAGCTTGCGGTGCTCGCTGTACGCCATGCGCGTCAAGCCTGCCATCGGCTCGCCCTGACTGCCCGTCGTCATCACCAGAATCTCGTTGTCCGGGTACTGGTCGAGCGCGTCCGCCTCAATAATGGCTTCCGGCGGAATCCGCAGTTCGCCAATCTGCATCGCCACGCGGCTGACGTTGACCATGCTGCGCCCGATGAAGCAGACACGGCGGCCGTAGCGCATGGCGTTGTCAATGACCATCTGCATACGGTGGATGTTCGACGCGAACATGGCGACAATCACACGCCCCTGCGCGTCGCGGAACATGTTCTCGAACGTCACGCCAATCTTCTTTTCGGAGATGGTGTGACCGGGGCGCTCGACGTTGGTGGATTCGCACAGCATCGCCAGCACGCCGCGCTCGCCCAGCTCGGCGAAGGACGCAAGGTCGGTGATATGCCCATCGACGGGCGTGTAGTCAATTTTGAAGTCGCCAGTGACGACGACCGTACCCGCCGGGCAGGTGAGCGCAATGGCGCACGCCCCCGCGATGGAGTGGCTGACGTGGATGAACTTCGCCGTGAAGTTCTTGCCCAGCCGCACCTCGTCGCGCGGCTGCACCACCTGCATCGGGATGCCCTGAATGCGATGCTCCTTCAGCTTCAAGTCCACCAGCGCCAGCGTCAATTTCGTTCCGTAGAGCGGCGCGGGCACTTGGCGCAGGATGTACGGCGTCGCGCCGATGTGGTCCTCGTGTCCGTGGGTAAAGAGGTATCCGCGCACGTTGCGCTTCTTCTCCACCAGATAGGACACATCCGGAATGACCAGATCGACGCCCAGCATATCCTCTTTGGGGAAAATGCTGCCGCAGTCAACCACCACAATGTCATCCTCATATTCAAAAACTGTCATGTTCTTGCCGATTTCATCCACACCGCCAAGGCTGACAATCCGCAGGCGGCTTGCCGGCTGCGCTGCTTTCGTTCTCGGGGTCATACCATCACTCTCTTTCAAACGTTTTCGTTCCTTCTCTTTCACATACTTCCATCACGGAAGTAAAAAAGCCATTTTTGCGGAAAACTGCTGCTGGACACGGCAATCCTGCGTTTCGCCGAACCCCATCAGCATTATTTCCATGCCGGGAAAAAACGCATTTTATCCGTTGCGTCTTTGCAGCCGAAAACTGCCCGCGCAGGACTGCCCTGCCCGTGTCCGCTTTCGCAGCATTTCCCCGTCGTTTGCCAAACGCTGCCGATTCCATCACCGCAGGACGGGCATTGCAAGCCCTCCACCGGCGACTTCCTTTTCTTCATTCCACAATTCCGACTTCCCCAGCATCATCATTCCGGAATGGCGGCGTTTGATTGCGGTCTGTTTTGCAACGCACAGACCCCTCGTTCATATAGTATAGCACACATTCAAAAAAAAATCCACCGGAATTTAGCCGAAATTCAGGCTCAAATTTGGTGGATTTGCAAGGAAAGTATGAATTTTTCGTGTACAAAGGGAGACGCAAGGGGCACTGCCCCTTGACCCCGCCAAAGGGTCTTCGACCCTCTGGACTCCCTTTCGCGCGATTGAGTTGGTGACGACTGCATACAGTGTCCGCGTGTTTATCCGACCGCATTATCCAAACAGGAAAATCCCCAAGAAACGAGGAATTACCCCCTATGCGTTGTGTTATTCAGCGAGTTGCCCAAGCCTCCGTCAGCGTCGCCGGCGAGCAAATCGGCGCCATCCAGCAGGGATTCATGGTGCTTATTGGCGTCAGCACCGACGATACCGATCACGACGTCCACTATATGACGGAAAAAGTGCCGAATCTCCGCATTTTCGAGGATGAAGCGGGTAAAATGAACCGCTCCCTCAAGGATGTTGGCGGCGCGATTCTTGCCGTCAGCCAGTTCACACTCTATGGCGATGCCCGCGGCGGCCGCCGCCCCAGCTTTATCGCGGCGGCGCGCCCGGAAGAAGCCAATGAACGCTATGAACAGCTTGTTGCGGCGTGGCGCGCGCAGGGCATTCACGTCGAAACCGGACGTTTCCGCGCGGATATGCAGGTGTCGCTCGTCAACGACGGCCCTGTGACGATTTTGATGGATTCCACCAAGGCGTTTTAACGCAGGAGGATAGAGCCATGCTGCAAATGAAGGAAGTCACTGTTGGCGCGATTGGAACGTGCTGCTACATCCTCTGGGATGATGCGCGCACTGACTGCGTGGTGATTGACCCAGGCGACGAGCCGGAGCGCATCCGCAAAGCGGCGGACGGGCGCACGATTGCCGCGATTCTGCTCACGCATGGGCATTTTGACCATATCGGCGCGGTTCAGGCGCTGATGACCCCGGAAACGGAACTGGTGGTTCATGCACAGGACGCGCCGATGCTTTCCAATCCGCAGGAGAATGCCAGCTTCCTGATGGGGGCTCCCGTGACCGCGCCGGAAGCGACGAAACTCGTCCACGAAGGCGATACGGTGACGGCGGCGGGGCTGACTTTCACCGTGCTGCATACGCCGGGTCATACGGCGGGCAGCGTGTGCTATCAAATTGGCGACAAGCTGTTCACGGGCGATACGCTCTTCCGCTTCGGCTGCGGACGCACTGATTTGCCAACGGGGAGCAGCGAGCAGATGCAAGCGTCGCTGGCACGGGTGGTGCCGATGGCGCGCAATCTGGAAATTTACCCCGGACATGGAGACTAAAATGAGCAACGAAATTCAGCAGGGCCTGCAGGACGACTTGACGACCATCGAGCCGGATTTGATGAACATGACGCGCCTGTTCTCTCTGCCGGACAGCGTGTGGGATGCGCCGGAATATCATTTCGCGGCATCCATCGAGGGCGGGCAGTACGTCATCCGCTTCTATGGAAAAACGCAGGCGGCGCAGGGCGTGACAGACATTCCGTCGGCTGCGGATGCGCGGATTCAGGCGCTGCACCGCCGCCGGGCGCTTCGCCGCCTCTGCCGTCAGACGCTCTACGACCTGCTGCGCAAGGAAACGGGCATTCATCCGCCGTGGGGGAGCATGACGGGCATTCGTCCGACGCACCTGATGTACGAGGCGCTGAACGAAGGCATGTCGATGGCGGACGCGCAGGAGCATTTGGTGCACCAGTTTGATGTTGCGCCGGAGAAGGCGGCACTGCTGGCGGAACTCGTATCCGTGCAGCAGCAGCTTCCGCCGCCGGGCGACGACTGGATGGATGTGTACATCGGCATTCCGTTCTGCACAACGCGCTGCACCTACTGCTCCTTTTCCAGCGGCGAACTGGGCGATGGGCATTTGGTTGCGCCCTACCTGACAGCGCTGTTCCGGGAGATGGATGCCTGTGCGCAGCTCCTGCGCGACGCGGGGAAGAAACTGCGCGCGGTTTACGTCGGGGGCGGCACGCCGACATCGCTGAATGAGGAGCAGCTGCCGCGTCTGCTGGAGAAGATGATGCAGTGCTTCCCCTTCGCAATGGAGTACACGGTGGAAGCGGGTCGTCCCGACACGCTGACGCTGCCGAAGCTCGAAGCCATCCGGCGCGCGGGCGTACAGCGCATCAGCATCAATCCGCAGACGCTCGACGACGAGGTGCTGCAAAAAATCGGGCGCCGGCATACCGCCCAACAGGTCATCGACTGCTTTGAGATGGCACGCCGGATGGGATTTGACAACATCAACATGGATCTGATCGTCGGTCTGCCGGGCGAGGACAAGGAAAAAGTGGCGCATACGTTGGAAAAAGTGGAAGCGCTGAATCCGGATTCCCTGACCGTCCATTCCCTTGCGTTAAAGCGTGCAACGAGACTCAACCTGTTCAAAGACAAATATCAGGAGATCTCGTTTGAAAACTCTGCCGAGATCATGAAAATGACGATGGACAGCGCACACCGCATGGAGATGGGACCGTATTACATGTACCGCCAGAAAAATATGGCGGGTAACTTTGAGAATGTCGGCTACTCCCGCGAAGGAAAAGCAGGCATCTACAACATCCTCATTATGGAGGAAAAACAGTCCATTCTGGCCGCGGGAGCCGGAGCGTCCACGAAATTCGTGTTTGAACACGGAGAGCGCATTGAGCGGGTGGAGAACGTGAAGGATCTGAAAAACTACGTGGAGCGTATCGATGAAATGATCGAGAGAAAGCGTATCGGAATGGAGAAGTATCTGCCAAAATGAAAGAAAATTCCAGTCAGCAGCTTCACATGCTGCGCTATACCCTGACCGAGCAGCTCATCCATGGCATGGAAGTGAGCAATTTAGCTTACGATCTTGCGCGGGAACTGGGGTATGAGAAAGAAATCTGCTATGAGCTTGCAAAAGCGGGCGTTCTCCACGATATCGGAAAGATTGTACTGGAGAATTACGTAGAAGAACAGGATACGCTCGTCGTCGAGGAGATGCGCTTTGTGCGGACCCATTCCACACTGGGCTATGAACTCCTGCAGGGACGCGGCTACTCCGATTTTGTGCTGGAGAGTATTCTGTATCACCATGAAAATTATGACGGAACCGGGTATCCGGCCAATCTGGCGGGAGAAAAGATTCCGTTTGGGGCGCGTATCTTACGCATCTGTGATGTGTACTGCGCGCTGACCTCTGACCGCCCGTACCGAAGTGCATTTCCGCGGGAACAGGCGATGGAGCTTATGACAGAAGAAGTCAAAAATTTCGATCTGAAAATGTTCCTGGCATTTCAGAGAGTGATCCACAGCGGCAGCCGGAAAGCGATCGAGCTTTCTGATGTCGATGAATTGATCCAGGAAATCATAAAGGAGAAAACAGAAAATGGCATTAAAGAAGAAACCGGTTACCGGAATGAAAGATATTTTACCGAAAGAAATGGCAATCCGTGACTACGTGATCCGTCTGATCAAGGAAACTTACGGAACCTTCGGCTTTACCTCCATGGAGACCCCATGCGTGGAGCACATCGAAAACCTGAACAGCAAACAGGGCGGCGAGAATGAGAAACTGATTTTCAAGATCTTAAAAAGAGGAGAGAAGCTGAAACTCGAGACCGCTGAGAAAGAAAACGATCTCGTAGACAGCGGCCTGCGTTATGACCTGACCGTTCCGCTCTGCCGTTACTATTCCAACAACGCAAACGAGCTTCCGTCCCCGTTCAAAGCACTTCAGATGGGAAATGTATGGCGTGCAGACCGTCCGCAGAGAGGAAGATACCGCCAGTTCATGCAGTGCGATATCGATATCCTCGGCGAGCCGACCAACCTCGCAGAGATTGAGCTGATCCTTGCTACCACCACACTGCTTGGAAAACTGGACTTCAAGAACTTTACGATCCGTATCAATGACCGCCGCATCTTAAAAGCAATGGCAGCCTACAGCGGATTCCCGGAGGAGTCCTATGACACCGTATTTATTATCCTCGATAAGATGGATAAAATCGGTTTTGAGGGCGTTGCCAAAGAGCTCGAGGAAGCCGGCTTTGCAAAAGAGTCCGTAGAGAAATACCTGAAAATGTTCGAAGAGATCACCCCGGATACCGCAGGCGTAGAGTACTGCCGTGAGAAACTCGAGGGATTCCTTGACAAAGAGTACGCAGACGGCCTGAAGACCATCATCGACAGTGTCAATGCCGTGAAGACCGCAGAATTCAAGATCGCTTTCGATCCGACTCTGGTGCGCGGAATGTCCTACTACACCGGACCGATCTTCGAGATCGCTATGGATGAGTACGGCGGATCTGTCGGAGGCGGCGGACGCTACGATGAAATGATCGGAAAATTCACCGGAAACCAGACCTGCGCATGCGGATTCTCCATCGGATTTGAGCGTATCGTTATGCTTCTGCTTGAGAGAGATTACCAGATCCCGGGCGCACAGAAGAAAAAAGCGTACCTGATCGAGAAAAACATGCCGGCAGAGGGAATGCAGAAGATTATTCAGCAGGCGACAAAAGAGAGAAGTGAAGGCACGGCCATCAACATCGCCGTGATGAAGAAGAACAAGAAATTCCAGAAAGAGCAGCTTGCCAGCGAGGGCTACACTGAGATCGAAGAATTTTTTGTTGACAAAATGTAAGGAATATCCAATAATAGTAATCGCATGAAAAAACGATGTGCTGCGGATGCAGATTCTTTGTGTCCGCAGTTCCAAATAGGAGGAACAAGAAAATGGCTGAATCCATGAAAGGCCTGAAGAGAACCTGCCGCTGTGCGGAAGTCACAAAAGCAGATATCGGAAAAAAAGTAACCCTGATGGGCTGGGTACAGAAGAGCCGTAATAAAGGCGGAATTATTTTCGTCGATCTGCGTGACAGAAGCGGTATTATGCAGATTATCTTTGAGAACGGCCCGATCAGTGAGGAAGGTTTTGAGAAAGCAGCAAAACTGCGCAGCGAGTTCGTCATTGCCGTAGAAGGTGAAGTTATGGCCCGCTCCGGTGCTGTCAATGAAAATCTGGCAACAGGAGAGCTCGAAGTAAAGGCTGAGTCCTTACGCATTCTTTCCGAGGCAGAAACCCCGCCGTTCCCGATCGAGGAGGATTCCAAGACGAGAGAAGAGCTCCGTCTGAAATACCGTTACCTGGATCTGCGCCGCCCGGACATCCAGAGAAACCTGATCATGAGAAGCAAAGTGGCAATGCTCACCCGTGAGTTCATGTCCAAAGAAGGCTTCCTTGAGATCGAAACCCCGATGCTGACGAAATCCACACCGGAAGGCGCCAGAGATTACCTGGTACCGAGCCGTGTTCATCCAGGCAGCTTCTACGCACTGCCGCAGTCTCCGCAGCTGTTCAAACAGCTTCTGATGTGCTCCGGCTACGACCGTTATTTCCAGATCGTAAAATGTTTCCGTGACGAGGACCTGCGTGCCGACCGTCAGCCGGAGTTCACCCAGATCGATATGGAGCTTGCTTTCGTTGATGTAGACGATGTTATCGATGTCAATGAGAGACTGCTGGCACACCTGTTCAAAGAGGTGCTCGGCGTTGAGGTACAGCTCCCGATCCAGAGAATGACCTGGAAAGAGGCTATGAACCGTTTCGGTTCCGACAAACCGGA
>ERZ825159.3272-NODE-3272-length-11769-cov-3.035598_pt1 | contig 11769 bp, 15 predicted proteins | sample MGYA00519932_ERZ825159 | MGnify/ENA primary metagenome ERZ825159 (study PRJEB31778, sample SAMEA3449191) | human gut metagenome | biome: human gut; feature: human-associated habitat; material: faeces | place: United Kingdom | collected 2010/2012 ...
ATCATGATGTCGATGTACTCCTTGGGCTCGATCTTGCGGCCGAGCATCTTCTCATGCGCATCGCGCACCGTCAGAAGCTCGAGGTCCTTGAGATAGCAGGAGAGCGCAAGACGGATCACGACCTCATCGGACATGGCGTCCGTGCCGCCCTCAAGACCCTGAGCGGCCGTCTCGGCGGCAAGTTCCTGACGAAGCGAGGCGCGCAGGTGCTTCGCAAGCTCGGCGCCCGCCCAGCCGTTCTGCACGATGCGGGACTCGTCACCGCCCGTCGAAAGAAGCATCAGGATGTCGGCGAGGAATTCCTCGGCCTGCTCGTGGACGGCGGCCGCATCCTTGTGGCCGGGGTCGTTGCTGCGGATCCAGGCGTCCTGCATGCAGGCGATTCCGAGCTCCTCGAGCGCAAGGAACATGCTGTTCTGGTCGCGAAGGTCGATGGCGGCGTGAGGCGCGAATTCAGCGTCACGGGCTTGCTGGGGCATGTCTGTCTCCGAAGTCAAAGAGTGTTTTGAAAGGGTATCGGCATTGTACAACGCCGCGCTGCGCTGCAGAAAAGGAGCTCAGTTGAGCCGCCTAGAGACCGCATCAGGGAGAGGCATCACGGGAATGCCCTCCTCATGCAACGCCTGAGCCTCCTCGCCCGAACAGGTGCCCTTCACCAGGCGCCTCTCGGCGCGCCCGTCATGAATGTCTCTCACAGTTTCGGGAAAGCGCTCGCCGACGTCCTCGGCCATCGCGGCGGCCTCACGCAGCACCTTCATGGCGTCCGCCTGCATTTCGCGGGCCCTCTCCCAGCCGCGGGCGGCGACGTCGGCCGCAACGTCCGTCCTCGTCGTCCCCTGCACTCTGACAAAGTTGGGAGCGCTCGGGCGCTTGGCAACGCACGGATCTCCGCACACGGGACACTCGATGCGGCCTTCCTTCAGGTCCGCCTCCAGCTCCTCATCGGAGCGAAACCATCCCTCGAACACATGTCCGTGACCGCAGCACAGGTTGCAGATCTTGATTCCCATCACCGTCCTCCCGCACGCCCTTGAGGCAGGAGCCGAAAAAAGTTCACACGACTTTAAAAATATACTGTACAATTGCGCTCTCTGACGAAACCGTCAGCTCGCTCCATCTTGGAAGGGTGGCAGAGTGGTTGAATGTACCGCCCTGGAAAGGCGGCATACGGAAATTCCGTATCGAGGGTTCGAATCCCTCCCCTTCCGCCAGAATTCGAAAGGCAGAAAGCTTCGGCTTTCTGCCTTTTTTGCTATTGGGCTCCGGCCGCGCACGCCTGCGCCGTCCGAGCCTGAATCCTCCCGGCAAACAAGCTTCCCGAACAGCCATGGCACTCTTTTTCAGAAAGCGCATCAAGATTCTTCCCGGCGTCACGCTCAACCTCTCCAAGTCGGGCGTCAGCGCCACGGTCGGCCGCAAGGGCGCGAGCGTCTCGGTCGGCAAGCGCGGCACCTACCTCAACGCTGGGCAGCCGGGCACGGGCATCTACAGCCGCACCCGCCTCGACAAGCCTGCAGGCCGACGCCGCAGCGCAGGAAAGGCGAACGCGGAGATCGAAGCGCCCGAGCAGACGGATCCCGTGACGGAAAGCGCCGCCGCGCCCGAGGCGCCCGCCCGTGCGCCAGGCGGTCTTGAGTCCGCCGTCGCGCTTCTCAAGTGCATCGCGCTCCTCGCCTTCATCGGCCTCTGCCTTGCGGGCATCTGGAGTCTTCTCGCCGACTGAGTCCCGTCCGACACGGTTCCGTCATCATTTCCTCCTCGCGGTCATCATCAATTCACGAAGCCGACACGGGATCGTCAAATCGAATTCCTAGACTTTGCTCCATCCGAAGGCCCGGCGCCTTCGGACCATTGTTTGTTGAAGGAATTCATTGTGAAAATCAAGACCGCGACCGCTGCCGTCTCCGCAGCGCTTCTCTCCCTCATTGCCGCTGGCCAGGCCGGCGCCGCCCAGATCTATCCCGTCGATCAGGCCCGCTTCATGACGAACGCCCGCTTCGACTTCAAGATCGAGCTTGACAAGAGCGTCGCCCGCAAGGACATCACCGTTCAGATCAACGGTGCCGACTACTCCAAGACGCTCTCCGGCAAGGAAGTCTGGATGGAGAAGGAGGACAACGTCCACGGTTCCGCCCTCGTCGTCCGCGACGTCGAGATCAAGAAGCCCGGCCGCTACGAAGTCATCGTCAAGAGCCCCGAAGGCGAAATGCGCGCCAACTGGGACATCTACACGACGCCAGAAAAGCCGGTTGCCAAGAACGTCATCATTCTTCTTGCCGACGGCCTCTCCGTCGGTCACCGCACCGCCGCCCGCATCCTCTCCAAGGGCGTGACGAACGGCATGTACAACGCTCCGCTCGCCATGGACGACATGCCGCACATGGCTCTTCTCGACACGATCGCCGCCGACAGCGCCAACACCGCCTCCGCCTACATGACGGGCCACAAGTCGAGCGTCAACGCCCTCGGCGTCTACGCCGACCGCACCCAGGCCAGCCAGGACGATCCGAAGCAGGAGACGATCGCCGAGCTTCTGCGCCGCAAGACCAACAAGGCCATCGGCGTCGTGAGCGACGCCGAGATCGAGGACGCCACGCCCGCCTCCGTCGTCTCCCACACCCGCCGCCGCGCCGACAAGGCCGACATCGTCGGGATGTTCTACAACGTCAAGCCCGAGGTCATCCTCGGCGGCGGCTCCGCCTACTTCCTCCCGAAGGAAACCGCCGGCTCCAAGCGCAAGGACAGCATCAACTACATCCAGAAGTTCGGCGACGCCGGCTACAAGCTCGTCACGGACCGCACGGAAATGCTCAGCGCCGTCTCCGGCCAGACGCCCGACCGCCTGCTCGGCCTCTTTCACACCGGCAACATGGACGGCTGGGTCGACCGCCACCAGTGGAAGGGCAACACCGTCAAGAAGTTCCCGAACCAGCCTGATCTGACCGAATCCTTCGACGCCGCCGTACATGGTGGGTGCCGCAGAAGTGGAAGTGGACACCGAGACCGGCGAGGTCAAGGTGCTGGAATTTGACGCCTGCGTGGACTGCGGTACGCCCATCAACCCCAACCTGACCCGTGTGCAGGCGGAAGGTGGCCTGCTGCAGGGCATCGGTATGACGCTGACCGAGAATGTTACCTATGACCGGAAGGGCTGCCCGGAAGAGAACTCGCTGTTCCAGTACAAGATCCCCACCCGCATCGACATCGGAAAAATCAACGTGGAGTTTGAGAACAGCTATGAGCCAAACGGCCCGTTTGGTGCAAAATCCATCGGTGAGGTGGTCATCAACACGCCGCTGCCGGCCATTTCAGACGCCATTTACAACGCCATCGGCACCCGTTTCTATGAGCTGCCCATTACTCCGGAGCAGATTGCCATGGCCGCCGCTGAAAACCACAAATGATCAGGGAACAGCAGTTTCCGTTTCTGGCGGAAAAAGGCCATGTGGTCTCGCTGGTGGGCGGCGGCGGAAAAACAACGCTGCTGTATGCCATGGCCAGCCATTGCGCGCAGAAAGGTTGGCGGGTGCTGGTGTCCACTACCACCCACATCCTGCGCCCGGAAAACTGGCTCTGGGCAAAGACTGACGCCGAAATACAGGAACTCTGGGCCCACGGCTCTTATGCCGTGGTGGGTTCTCCGGCTCCCAAGGGTAAGTTGACCGCACCGCCGGAAGCAGACCTTGCCCACTGGATGGCACAGGCAGACGCCGTGTTTCTGGAAGCCGACGGTGCAAAGCATTTCCCGTGCAAAGCCCCGGCGGAGCAGGAACCTGTTCTGCTGCCGGAAAGCGACATCGTACTGGCGGTGGCCGGGCTTTCCGCACTGGGCCACCCTTTGAAAGAATGCTGCTTCCGGTTGGAACAAGCCTGCATGCTGCTGGGCGTTCCACCGGAGGCCTGCCTGACCCCGGAACTTCTGGCTCAACTGCTGGCAAGTGAGCAGGGCGGCCGGAAACGAGTGGGCAGCAGAGCCTTTTATGCGGTGCTCAATCAGGCAGATACGCCGCAGCGCCAACTGCTCGGGAAGCAGACGCTCTGTGTTCTGCAGGAACGTTATTGTGTGAACGGCGTTCTGACACAATTTGAAGAGGGAGAACGTGCATGAGCAAGGATGAAAAAATCGTATTCTGTACCGGGGGCGGCTGCACGGCAAAGCTGGGTGCCGGTGTACTGAGCCGCATTCTGGAAAAGCTGCCCCGCGGCGAAAAGGACCCGAATCTGCTGGTGGGGTATGACAGCCGGGATGATGCCGCCGTCTACCGCGTTACAGAAGATCTGGCCCTGGTGCAGACGGTGGACTTTTTCCCACCCATGGTGGATGACCCCTATACCTTCGGGCAGATCGCAGCGGCCAACGCCCTGAGCGACGTGTATGCCATGGGTGGCGAGGTGAAAACTGCCCTCAATCTGGTGTGTTTCCCGGAAAATATGGACCTGAACGTTTTGGGCGAGATCCTGCGCGGCGGAGCCGAAAAGGTAGCCGAAGCAGGGGGCATTCTGGCCGGAGGTCATTCCATTGCAGACACCGGCGTCAAATACGGCCTGTCGGTGACCGGCCTTGTGGACCCGCATCATCTGTACGCAAACGATGCCGGCCAGCCGGGAGACAAGCTGCTGCTGACCAAAGCGCTGGGTGTGGGGCTGCTGTGCACCGCAAACCGTGTGGGCGAGGCGGCCCCGGAACACATGGCAGCCGCCATCAGTTCCATGACAACCCTGAACAAGACCGCTGCGGAGATCAGCCGCCGGTATACTGTGCACGCGGCCACCGATGTGACCGGCTTCAGTTTTCTGGGGCATCTGCACGAGATGATGGGCGGGAGGCTTTCCTGCAAGATCAACGCCCGCGCCGTGCCGGTGCTGCCGGGCGCGGAAAAGGCGGCAGATGACTTCCTGTACACCGCCGCCGGGCAGCGCAACCGCAATCAAACCGGGCCTTTTGTCCGGTTTGAGGGCGTTCCGTTTGCCATGGAGGAAGTCTTGTTCGACCCGCAGACCTCCGGCGGTCTGCTGCTGGCAGTGGACCCGGCGGAGGCCAGCACGCTGGAAAAGGAACTGCAATCTGCTGGTCTGCCCGCGAAGATCGTGGGCGAGATCGTTCCCAGAACCGAAACCGAGATCACAGTAACATACTGACCTACTGAAAGGGGAAACGATTATGACTCATGTTGATGCAAGAGGAGACGCCTGCCCGCTGCCGGTCGTCAAGGCCAAGCGCGCTATTTCGGAGCTGAAGGGTGCTGGTCAGGTGGAAATTCTGGTGGACAACGAGATCGCCGTGCAGAACCTGACCAAGATGGCCCAGCAAAAGGGTTATCAGTACAGCGCCGAAAAGCTGGCCGAACGGGAATACCGAGTGCTGTTTACCATTGGGGAGGCCCCGGCGGCTGAAGAGACCCCGGCCGTCTGCATGCCGGACGCCCGCACGGACACCGTGGTGGCCATTGGCGCAAACACTATGGGTACCGGGGCCGAGGAGCTGGGCAAGACCCTGCTCAAGGCGTTCGTGTTTGCCCTGACGCAGCAGGACAAGCTGCCCAAGACGGTTCTGTTCTATAACGGCGGTGCATCCCTGACCTGTGAGGGCTCTCCCATGCTGGAGGACCTCAAGACGCTGGAATCGGAAGGTGTGGAGATCATGACCTGCGGCACCTGCCTGAACTATTACGGCCTGACCGAGAAGCTGGCCGTAGGCAGCGTGACGAACATGTATGCCATCGTGGAAAAGCTGACCCATGCCGGGAACGTGGTCAAGCCGTGATCTATCTGGACAATGCTGCCACCACGCTGTACAAACCGCAGGAAGTGGACGCCGCCATTCTGGACGCCCTGCACACCGCAGGCAACCCCGGCCGCGGTGCCCATGAGCCGACCCTGAATGCTTCCCGGCTGGTATATGCCGCACGGGAAGCGCTGGCAGAGCTTTTCCACGCGCCGGACCCTGCCTGCATTGCCTTTACGGCCAACGCCACCGGCGCGTTGAACACCGCCCTGTGCGGGCTGCTGGGGCCGGGGGATCATGTCATCACCACCGTGTGTGAGCATAATTCGGTCCTGCGGCCGCTGTACCGGCTGCGGACACAGGGGGTCCAGCTCAGCTTTGCCGGGGTAGACGCCAAAGGCCGCCTGCAATATGAAAAATGGGAAGAGCTTGTGCGCCCAAACACCAGAGCGCTGGTCGTGACCGGAGCGTCCAATGTGACCGGCAACTGTACCGATCTTGCAAAGGCTGCGGCCTTTGCGCACCGGCACGGCTTGCTGCTGATCGTGGATGCCGCGCAGACGGCCGGAGCCCAGTCCATCGACGTACAGGCGCTGGGTGTGGATGTGCTGTGCTTCACCGGGCATAAGGCTTTACTGGGGCCGCAGGGCACCGGCGGGCTGTATGTGCGTCCGGGTGTGCAGATCGCGCCCCTTGTAGTGGGCGGCAGCGGCGTGCACAGCTATGACGAGCAGCATCCCGCCCAGATGCCCACCGCACTGGAAGCCGGCACCCTGAACGTGCACGGCCTTGCCGGGCTTTGCGCCGGAGTACAATGGCTTCTGACACAGGGCGTGGAAACGCTGGCCGCCCGCGAAGCTGCACTGGCTCGCTGTTTTTACGAAGAAGTATGCGGTATGCCGGGCGTGACTGTATACGGCGACATTGAGACCGCTCTGCGTGCGCCCATCGTCTCCCTGAATATCGGAGACGAGGACTCTGCCCGGGTGGCCGATATCCTGTGGGAGGACTACGGCATCTGTGTGCGGGCCGGAGCACATTGCGCCCCGCTGATGCACAAGGCGCTTGGCACGGTGGAACAGGGCGTGGTACGGTTCAGCTTTTCACACAGCAATACCATGGAAGAAGCTCTGCACGCTGCACAGGCCGTGCGGGAGCTGGCACAGGAGCTGTAAATGCGCACAAAAAAGACCTATATCGTGCTCTCCTTCCGCACAACGGTGGAAGCCATGGCCTGGGAGAAGCACTGCGCCACGGCACAGATCCCCGGGCGGCTGATCCCGCTCCCACGGGAGATCTCCGCCGGGTGCGGCCTTGCCTGGCGCATGACGCCGGAGGATTGGGAACACTGGAACAGCCTGCTGGACCCGGCGGCTTACGACGCGGTGTCGCAGGTGGAGCAATGACGAACAGGAGAATATTTTATGAGCGCATTGGTTGATGCCCTGCAGAAAGGGCAGGTCACCGGAGACTGTACCCTTGCGGCGGTGCTGGATGGACCGGAGGTCGGCAGCCGGATGCTGCTGCGCGGCGGGCGCCCGGTGTGGCAGACCCACAGCAGCGGCGTATTGCAGCGCAGCCTTTCCCGTTTGCAGGAATGCACAGCCACCGAGTTTCTGGAACTGGACGGCACGCGGGTGTTTGTGGAACGATTCGGTGCGGTGCCGCAGATCGTTGTCTGCGGCGGCGGCCATGTAGCGGTATCGGTGGTACGGCTGGCAAAACTGCTGGGCCTGCCGGTGCTTGCTATGGAGGACCGCACGGAATATGCGCAGGACCTGCGGGATGCCGGAGCGGACACGGTCCTCTGCTTACCGTTTGCGCAGGCACTGGAGCAGGTGCCCGGCGGGGCAGAGACCTACTTTGTGGTCGTGACCCGCGCCCATGCCTTTGATGTGGCCTGCCTAGAGCAGATCTTGCAGAAACCGGCTGCTTACGTTGGCATGATGGGCAGCCGGGGCCGGGCCGCACTGGTACGGCGACAGCTGCTGGAAGCCGGGGCGGATGCTGCACGGGTGGAAGCTGTGCAGGCCCCCATCGGACTTGCCATCGGGGCCAAAACAGCCGAAGAGATCGCGCTGTCCATTCTGGCGCAGATCGTGGAAGTGAAAAACGCCCGCCCTCAGACCGAGGGCTTTGCTCCGGCGCTTCTAGCGGCGATGGAGCAGGCCGCACAGAACGGCCAGCCTGCAGTGCTGGCGACGATCATTGCACGGCACGGCTCCACCCCGCGGGAGGTCGGCTCCAAAATGCTGCTCCTGCCCGATGGCACGACTGTGGGCAGTGTGGGCGGCGGCATCATGGAATACCGTACTCGGCAGGCCGCCGCTGAAATGCTGGCCGGGCATACAGCATCGGTGCAGACGGTTACATTTTCGGCCGACGGCAAAAACGAAGATGCCGCGGTTGCGGCCTGCGGTGGTTCCATGGAGCTTCTGCTGGAAATCATTCCGGAAGGAGGATCCATTGAATGAAACAGGATGCCTTGATTCTGGTGCGCGGCGGCGGCGACCTTGCTACCGGAACCATCCATCGTTTGTGGTCCGCCGGGCTGCGGGTTATTGTACTGGAAACCGCTCACCCGGCGGCTATCCGGCGGCAGGTGTCGCTCTGCGAAGCTGTGTACGAAGGTGAAACAACGGTAGAGGGCCTGAGGGCTGTTCGTATCGACGCACTGGAACAGGCTCCGACCGTCTGGGCACAGAATGCGGTGCCCGTCCTCATCGACCCGGCAGGCAGCTGCGTGGCACAAGCAAAGCCGGATGTATTGGTGGATGCCATTCTGGCCAAGAAGAACCTTGGCACCACCCGTGATATGGCACCGCTGACCATCGCCCTTGGCCCCGGATTTACAGCCGGACAGGATGTGGATGCCGTGGTCGAGACGAAGCGCGGCCATCGGCTGGGCCGTATCATCCGGGAGGGCGCTGCCATCCCGAACACTGGTATTCCGGGTGTCATCGGCGGTTATGGCAAGGAGCGGGTCATCCATGCGCAGACGGAAGGCATCTTTCAGGATGTGCGAAAGATCGGTGACCTGGTGGAAGCAGGGGAGATCATCGCACAGATCCGGACGTCGGAAGGCAAATCCTTCCCGGTCACCACACAGATCGGCGGCATCCTGCGCGGTCTGCTACGCAGCGGCTACCCGGTCACTCCGGGGTTCAAGGTGGCTGATGTGGACCCCCGCCGGGAAGAGCTTTCCAACTGTTTCCTGATCTCGGATAAATCCCGCTGTATTGCGGGCAGTGTGCTGGAACTTGTCTGCGCACAGCTGTGGAACTAACAACAAAAAGCGCCTCTGCTCCGGATGGAGTGACCATCCATGAAACAGAGGCGCTTGCTTTTTTATGGGATCAGTTGCGGTAGCAGCGGTCCTGGCCGACCAGCCAGTCCTCACACAGATGCTGGGCTTCCTCCAGGCTGCGGCTCTCGCAGTCAAAAAAGGCACCGTGCAGGGAACGGTAGGAGTAGTGAACACGCGGAACACCGTTTGCGTCCTTGAATCGTTCGCAGCGTTCCTGTCCGGGCATCAGATAGCATTGTTCCATCGTTCATTTCTCCTTCAATCTTTTTGCTGCGGCGGCAGGGCACGCAACGCTTGCTATTGTATCACGCAGGAGAAACGTTTGCTATTGCTGTTTTACCCAAAGATACATTTTGTTTTTCTATGCGGTTGTGGCACAAAAAGGCTTGACAAGGTTTATTCGTGCAGGGCACGCTCTTCTTCAAGGGATGCTTTCATCCCATGGATGCGGCCCAGACCATAGGCCAGCAGAACGCTGCACAGCAGATTCACAATGGAAAACGTCTGCCCGTCTATGATATTGACAACACCGATGATCAGATTGGCAAGGCAGATCAGCCAGAGCGATTTACCGATGCGTGCAAGATGCGCAATGCGGGAATCTATGTCCGAAAACAGGTCAAACGACCCGAGCTCGGCTTTGCGGCGGAAATAGATCCAGTTCACACAGCCGCCGACATATTCTGCACCGGTTTCTTCCACAAAGCTGCGATAGTCCCGGTCTGCATTCATCTCCATGCGGATGATGTATTCGCCCGGCTCACAGCGCACGAAGGTGTACGAGCAAAACGCTGCATGCTCCAAAGCCCAGCCTTCCGCCGCCATTTCGTTGAGCCAGAGTTCTTCCTTCTTGAAATCCCATGCCAGATAGACTTTATGGATGGTTTTGCGCGTGTTCATGGTCATTCCTCCTTCAGGATGCTTTCGCCGTTTGCAACCAGCTGCTGCAGCCGGGCAAGCTCGTGCTTCAGGACTGCAAGTCCTTCCGCGGTCAACTGATACTCTTTTTTGCGGCTCCCACGTTCCACGGGCAGCTGTCGGATCCATCCTTTTTCGCACAGGGAGTTCAGCGCTCCATACAATGTCCCGGCGGCAAGGTGTACCCGCCCGCCGGAAAGCTGCTCGGTCTGCTGCATGATGCCGTATCCATGCTGCGGATGATAAAGAGCAAGCAGAATGTAATAGGTGGACTCGGTCAGCGCAATGTTTTCCATTGCCGATGCACCTCCATTTCTATCGACGGTCTTTATATCGTCGCCCGATATACCGCAGACCCAGTATATCGCACCCCGATATAGTTTGTCAAGACCATTCCACCAATATGTAAAAACGATGGAAGCTGGAAAAATATTTTGTGCAATTTTCATAGTTTTCTTCTAAGGATTTTGGTGGTACAATATAGCTATCGAAGCAGGCACATCAGGAGGAGCACATGGCAGAAAAGAACATTGAACTGGATAGTGTAGAGATCGCCGCGGCGGTCTTTGGCAACTGCGACCGGAACATCCGGCTGCTGGAAAACGAGTTCTCCGTTACGGCCGTCTGCCGGGGCACACAGCTCCGGCTCTCCGGCGAACCGGCCAACGTAGCGGCGGCCAGCCGCGCGGTGGAAGGCATGCTTCTTCTGATCGAGAACCATACCCCGCTGGAGGATCAGACTGTGCGCTACTGCATCAGCCTGGCCCATGACGGCGCTGAGAAACGGGTGCGGGAACTGACCGAGGATTTTGTAACGGTTACGGTCAAAGGGCGGCCCATCCGGCCCAAGACGCTGGGCCAGAAGGAATACCTGAATGCCATCCGGAACAATGCCATCACCTTTGGTGTCGGCCCGGCGGGCACCGGTAAGACCTACCTCGCCGTAGCTATGGCCGTAAAGGCCTTCAAGGCCAAGGAGGTGTCCCGCATCGTGCTGACCCGCCCGGCGGTAGAAGCAGGGGAGAAACTGGGTTTTCTGCCCGGTGATCTGCAGCAGAAGGTGGACCCGTATCTGCGCCCGCTGTATGACGGTCTGTTTGATATGCTGGGGGCTGAAACATATGAGCGTCTGGTGGAAAAACAGATCATTGAGGTGGCCCCGCTGGCCTATATGCGCGGCCGTACGCTGGACGACTCCTTCATCATTCTGGATGAGGCGCAGAACACCACGCCGGAGCAGATGAAAATGTTCCTGACCCGCATGGGCGTGGGTTCCAAGGTCGTTGTGACCGGCGATGTGACTCAGATCGACCTGCCGGAACGCACCCGCAGCGGCCTTGTGGATGCGCTGCATGTGCTGAAGCAGGTCAAGGGCATTGCCCAGTGCTATTTTACCGAAAAAGACGTTGTGCGCCATCGCTTGGTGCAGGATATCATTCGGGCGTATGAAAAAGCGTCCGCAGCAAAATAACCCCTATCGAAAGGATTTTAGCATATGGAAAAAATCAGAGTCATCATCACAAACAACCAGAAAGCGGTCAAAGTGCCGACCGGCGTGCGCATGCTCATCCGTCGCTGTTGCCACGCGGTTCTGCGGATGGAGAAGTTTGAGGATTCCGCTGAAATCAGCGTGACATTCGTGGACAACGAGCAGATCCGCGAGCTAAACGCGCAGTACCGCAACAAAGATGCCGCAACAGACGTGCTCTCTTTCCCCATGGGTGAGAACGGCGTGTATGACATCAACCACGATACCGGCGCGAAGATTCTCGGCGACATTGTGCTCTCTGTGGAAATGGCAATGGCACAGGCAAAGCGC
>ERZ825159.3274-NODE-3274-length-11761-cov-2.721254_pt1 | contig 11761 bp, 10 predicted proteins | sample MGYA00519932_ERZ825159 | MGnify/ENA primary metagenome ERZ825159 (study PRJEB31778, sample SAMEA3449191) | human gut metagenome | biome: human gut; feature: human-associated habitat; material: faeces | place: United Kingdom | collected 2010/2012 ...
TAAGGCTGCGGTCTTTTGCTATATCTGCGCCGTTTTCCGCGCCGCTGTGATACAATGGCCCTGCCGTGGGATTTCAGACACGGCAGAAGAAAAATGCAGATCCGCTGTAACCTTTTGCATGCAGCGGACTCTTATAGACAGAACATCAGGATGGGAGGGGCAAGGATGGACACGTTCGACGTCATATTTACAACCTACAGTCCGCTCGTGTTCCGTTACCTGCGCTCCCTGTGCGGAGATGCGGCCGTCGCCGAAGAGCTCACGGCGGAGACCTTTTACCGCGCCTACACCCATTTTGATTCGTTTCGCGGCGACAGCAAGCTTGAGACGTGGCTGTGCGCCATTGCGAAGAACGCATACCTCAAGGACTGCCGGCGCAGCGCGCGCACGGTCGGCGCGGACGCGCTTGAGCCCCTGCCGGCGGAGACTGACTTCGTCGAGCGCTTTCTTGACCGCGAGCAGGCGCGGCAGATCTACCGCTACGTGCACGAGCTGGGCGCGCAGTATAAGGAAGTGTTTTTGCTGCGCACGCTCGGCGAGCTGAGCTTCCGCGACATTGCGGACATCTTCGGCAAGTCCGAATCGTGGGCGAAGGTCACGTACTTTCGTGCCAAAAACAAAATCATCGAACGAATGGAGGGATCGACATGAACCCGATTACCTGCGGCATGGCGGCGGATCTGCTGCCGCTCTATCTGGACGGCTGCTGCAGCGCCGACAGCCGTGCGGCGCTCGAGGCGCACATGGACGCCTGCCCGGCCTGCCGGGCGCAATATGCGCAGCTGCGGCGCGACCTGACGCCCGCTGCTGCTGCGGCGGAGGATCCCGGTACGGACGGGATCGCACGTGGTCTGGCGCGGAAAATGCGCCGCCGCAAGCGCTGCCTGCGCGCGCTCTGCGCGGTGCTGGGCGTGCTGCTGGCCGTGCTGCTGGCCGTGCTTCTTGTGTTCATCGGCAAGACCTTCGTGATCCTCGGCCAGCCGGGCGGCGCTGTGTCTGCCGCGCTCCCGGCCGGTGCGACCGACCTTGCCGCGCGTGAGGTCAGCGGTACGGCAGAGGAGGTCGGCGAGCATGTGTTTGCGACCGGAACGGCGCGGCTCGTCGTCTCGGCGGATGCGCCCGTGACGGTGCGGCTCTGGCAGGTGCGCGAGACGCGCGAAAACACCATGGTCGCAACGCTCGACGCAAGGCACCGGTCGTGCATCTTCACGAATCTGCCGCCGCAGACGCTCTACGCCGTCACGGTGGACGGCGCGCCGGATGTGCAGCTCACCGTGCGTAGCCGGCTCACGTTCCGGGAGGCGTTTTCCCTCATGCTGCAGGAGCTGTGAGCGGGGATAGAAACCGGACAGAAATCGCGAAAGCCCCGCCGGAAAACCGGCGGGGCTTTTGGGGTGCTGCGAAAAGAAAGGAATCGGATCAGTATTTCTGCAGCGGGGCGTATTTCTCGTGCAGCTTCTCCTCGCGCTCGAGGTCGGACTCGATGCGTCTGTGGCGTGCGCGGATCTGCTCGTGGGTGTGCATATGCGGCACCTTGTACATGTGGTTCTCCTCGACAGCCTCGAACAGGTACGGGCCGACGAAGGCGGGGTTCATGCCCTTGACGGTGATGTTGCTGTCGAACAGGCGGCGGTAATCCCAGTAGCTGTCGGTGGCGTAGAACGGGTCGCACGGGACGCTGTAGTCGGCCGGGCGGTGATCCTCGCTGTTGTGGATGTTCGTGTGCACATATTCGGGACAGAACACGCTCACACCCATCATGCTGTAGTCGGGGTCGTTCTCGGCGAGGTCGCGCACGGCCTCAGCGATGCAGACGGCGGCATGCTTGCTCGCAAGGTAGGCCGTATTGTAGCGCAGGCCGGTGATCAGGCCGGCGATGGATGCGGTGAACAGGAAGTGGCAGGGCGTGCCCTGCTGCTTGAAGATGGGCAGCACCTCGTGCACGTAATAGGTCAGGCCGAGCACGTTCGTGTTCATGGCCCAGGCCCAGTCCTGAGGCGGATGGTTGTAGACCCAGCCGGCGGTGGCGATGCCGGCGTTGGCGAACATCAGGTCGAGCTGGCCGTACTCCTGCATGACGCGCAGGATGCTGAAGCGGACCTCTTCATACTTTGTGACGTCGGTCTTGATGGTGACGACCTTCGGCGCGCCGGCCTTCTCGCAGATGGCCTTGGTCTCCTCGAGACCCTCGGTGTTGATGTCGATGAGGGCGAGGCGCATGCCGCGCTTGGCAGCCTCTTCAGCGAAGGCGCGGCCGATGCCGGTGGCGGAGCCGGTGATGGCGGCAACTTTGTTCTTGAATTCTTTCATGTCTTGACTTCCTTTCTGTTGTGATATGGTGTGGGTTGACGGGGCTCAGGCGAGACCCGGGAACAGGATGCACATGAGCGTGACGGCGGCGGTACCGACGGTCGTGGCGATGACGGTCGTCACGAACAGGGCGGGGTAGACCTCCTTGAGCTTCATGTGGCACATGGGCAGCAGCATGAGGATGCTGCCCGAATAGGGCATGGAGTCGAGCGTGGTGGCCGCAAACGCGGACACGCGGTGGATGGTGCTGGCCGTCAGACCGAGCGCCTGCAGCTTCGGCGCGATGATCGGCAGCGCGACGAGCTGGCCGGTGGACGAGCCGCCGGTGAGCATGCACATGAGCGCCACAACGACCCAGCAGATGAGGATCGGCGCGATGCTGATGCTTGTGATGGCGGTGATCATGGACTGGAACGCGTCCGTGTTGGTGATGACGCCGGCGAAGCCGCAGATTGCGGCGACGGTCATCGTCATGGGCACGGAGTCGACGGCGCCGCTGTTGAGCATGGCCTTGAGATCCCTGCGGCGCAGCTGCGGCCAGAACAGCACGAGAGACAGCGCGATGGAGCACAACAGGCAGATGTTGATGTTGAGCTTCCAGATGTTGAACAGCAGGAAGAGGACGGCCATCGGAATGAGGGCGACGATCAGCTTCGGCTTGCTGCCTGTGCTGTCATAACGCGGGTCGAGCGGGTGGAGCTCGAAGTGCTCGCCGCGTTTGCGGGCGCGGTTGATGAGCAGGTTCATGATGACGAGGATCGCGGCGATCTCCGCCGCCGCGCCCACGAGACCGGGCACCAGTGCCACATCGGCCGCCGTGCCGAGCACGGTCATGGCGGCTACGTTCGTGACCTGCGGGCTGCCGGGCACGGTCAGCGTGAAGGTGAACGAGCCCGCGCCCAGAATGCCGAGGATGAACTTCTTCGGGATATCGCAGCGCTCGAAAATGACCAGCGCGATCGGGTACATGAGCACGATGACGACGCCGGCGATGATGCCGCCGAGGTTGAGGATGGTGCCGATGACCAGGATCACAGACATGCCGATGAGGTTTTTGCCGGTATTGCTCATGTTCTCCTTGAGCAGGCGGTTCATGACGGTGTCGGCGATGGTGTAGGCGGCGCCGCTCTCCGTGTAGATCTTCGACTGCAGGCAGCCGAAGAGGATCATGAAGAAGAAGCTCTTGACGGCGGTGAACATACCGCTGACATAGTCGCCGACGAGGCTGTCGATAAACGGCAGCGTGTTGCAGGCGATGACGACGCACGCGCCGGCAAATGTGGCCAGATAGACCGACCAGTCTTTATAGCAGAGATAGATAACGATCAGAAAACCAAGGATACAGCCGATGACGCCCAATGTTGACACCTCTTCCGATCGGGATTACACAGATTCGGCCTGCTTCTCGGCCGCATCGAGGGGCTTGCGATCCACCTTCGGGATCAGGTACATGGACACAACGGCGACGCACGAGAGCACGATGCCATAGATGAACGAGGCGGTGTAGCCGCCGGTGGAGGCAACGAGCGCGGCGCTGATGCGCGGCGTGATGAGCGTGCAGAAGATCATGTAGCCGAACAGGGCCACGCCGTAGATGCCGCCGGCGTAGACCGGGCCGTAGGACTTGTTGATCGTGACGGGGTAGACGCTGTTGGTGGCGCCGAAGCCGAGGCCGAGCAGCGCATAGCCGAGGTAGAACATGAACAGCGAGTGCGCGGCGATCAGGCAGATGGCGGACAGGATGCACAGTACGCCGCAGATGCCGTAGACGTGCTTGTAGCTGATCTTGTCGCACAGCGCGCCGAGGAACAGGCGGCTGAGGGTATTGGCGATGAAGTAGATCGACACGCCCAGCGTGGCCGCGCTCAGCGTGAAGCCGGCGTCGGTCATGTACACGGAGAAGCGCGGGAACATGATCATATACATCGTCGGGAAGAAGGCGGTGCACACGATCAGGTGCCAGATGGGACGGGTCTTGAGCGCGCGGCGCACGTTATAGCTCTCGAGCTGGGTCTCCGCACTCGAGGCGGAGCCGGCAAAGCCGGCGGGCGTGTAGCCGACAGGCGCCTGACGGACGCCGAGCGCGCACACGATGCACACGACCAGGGACACGAGGCCGACGATGCGCAGCGTGGAGATGATGCCGGTGGACTGCACGAGCTTCGAGCAGATCGGCGCGAGGAAGGCGGACGAGCCGCCGGTGAAGGCCATGCACAGGCCGGAAACGAGGCCGCGCTTGTCCGGATACCAGCCGGTGGAGACATAGGTGGCCACGGTGTAGGCGAGGCCGTTGCCGAGACCCTGCAGGAAGCTGAAGGTCACATACAGCAGCCACGGGGCCGACTGCGGCACGAAGCTGCTGGTCAGCGTGCCGAGCGGGAACAGCACGGCGCCGAGCAGCATGGCGTTTCTTGCGCCGATCTTCGACATGAGCGTGCCGCCGATCAGAGCGCCGGGCGTCCAGCACAGCAGCATGGTCGTGCTGACGTTTGCGATGGCGTCTGCGGTCCAGTTAAAGTGTGCTGCCAGCGGGGAAACAAATACGGCTGCAGAGTTGGTCACGCCGGTGATGAGCAAAATCACCAGGCAGCGGATCAGGATTCCAAGGCGGTTGCGATCCATATTCTCGATCGTCTTTTCCATCGAGATTCTCCTTTCTATCATTGACATGGTCCTGCGCTCCGGCAGCCGGGCAGACAGCCGTCCGGAGCGCTCCGCACCGCCGCGACGGACGGCTGCGGAGCTGCGTTCGTGTGTCCCTGCGGGATACACATCGGTTTTGTTCGGTTGTGCCCATTATATTTGCTTGACAGGAAATCGACAATGTTTGCCGTGCACAGTATCCGGTCAAAATTTTGTCATAGAGACCAATCCGCATTTTGCTCCGGAAACCGTTTTTGACGCAAAAAACCGGACCGGCAAGCTTTGCCGGTCCGGTTTTCAGGCTGCGGCCGCCGTCAGAAGGCGACGTTGTTGAGGTAGCCGTCGATCAGAAAAGACAGCTGGAGCGAAAACAGCAGCTCTGTCGTCGAAAGGTCGATCCCGCAGATGGATTCGATCTGTGCGATGCGGTAGTTGACGGTGTTGCGGTGCAGAAAGAGCCGCTCGGAGGTGTGCGCCTTGTTAAAGCCGCATTTGGTGAATACGCGCAGCGTCTGGTAGAGCTCGGCGCTTTTTTCGCGGTCGTAGTGGATGAGCGTGTCGAGCGCGGGATGCCGGATGAAGGACAGCAGGCTTTTGTCCTCGACCTGATCGAGCAGCGCGTAATACACGTAGTCCGAGAAAAAGAAGAGCTTCTGGTCCGAGCGCATCTGCTTGGCCAATTGCAAGGTCTGCAGCAGCATGTTATAGTGGAGTGAAAGCTGGTTGTTGGCCTGAAAACAGTTGCTGATGCCGACGATCAGCCGGTGCCCCTGCGTGTACTGCTCCAGTGCTGCGCGCTGTTCGGGCGTGATGGTGCCGCCGTCCGCCGCTGTCAGCAGCAGCACCAGATCGTTCTTGACCACCGAAAAGGCCGTCTTGCCGAAGATGGCCTGCATATCTGGAATGAGGCGGGATTTGTAGTAGGCAGGCTCCTTATAATAGACCGGCCGGATGATCGCCAGACATTTCTGCTCCGGAAAGCTCAGCTTGGCCAGCTTCATGCGGCGCTCCATGTCCACGTTCTGCGCGCCGGCGAGCATATCGGCAAAGATGTTGTTGAGCTGGGAGGCGCGGTAATCGATCCAGTTGCCGTTGTTGCTTTTGACGATGCGCTCCTTTGCCGAGCTGGACAGCAGCGGGATGATCTGCTGCTCGGCCGCGCTGAACATGCCGGTCTTGCTCACGATGATGACGTAGCCCATCATGAAATTGTCGTAGACGATGCGCGTGCACAGCAGATAGCGCTGCATGTGCTCGCAAAAGAGCGTGAAGGGCTTGTCCGAGAGGGAATACTCGTTTTTGCGCCGCCGGTCCTCGATGTACTCCATTAGAATATCGCTGCAGTATCCCTGCTCGATGCTCCGCATCCACAGCGGGTAGTCCACATAGAAGTTTTTCGTCTTGGCCACGAGCTTTCCCGTGCTGTCGATCACGACGAACAGGTCGCCGGTGACGTCGGTCATTTTGGTCAGCACCCGGTCCAGCTCCGCACCGTTGCAGAGCATATACAGCACCTGTGTATAGAGCTGCTGGTCGGACTGCTGGTAGCTCAGCAGTTCCTTTACGGTCTGAAACAGCACGGCAAATTCACCGCGATCGATCATGGCGCTGTTCGTCAGTCTGTCCGCTAGCTCCGGCGGCAGCGTGCCGTAGTACAGCAGGTTGGTCGGCAGTACGGTGTCCGGTGTCAGCTGCCCCGCGTCGGCAAAATAGAGCGTTCCGGCCTGCACATCGCTCTGACCGGAGGCAAGGATGTTGACGTCCGCCAGTTCGCAGTCGGAACGAATGTCGATGTACATGAGCATATGCGGCTGACTGGCCGAATGCAGCTTTGTGATCAGTTCGGAAAATTTCACGGTCGTGCCTCCTCGGATATACTAAAATTGTTAAAAAAATATTTAACTCAATTATACTACACGGAGGGGTGCGGGCGCAACCGCTGCCGTTGTGCTGTGCGACAAAAAGGCGGCGGGTCGTTGTGCACGGCACACAACGGCGGTCGTTTCCACGTCGGGCAGGATCGTTGTGCACGGCGGCGGGATTGTCTGTCCCGCACAAAATCAAGCTTTTTTTGGTGTTTCGTGCATATGGAAATTCGCAAAACAGATGGTTAAAATATTTGCAAAGGCACGGATGCGGCGGCAGAATCCGCATCCCATGTCGTTCCTGCACAAGCAGACAGCATCGGTTTCGGAATCCTCCAAAGAAAGAGAAGAAACACCTCATGAAGTACGAAAAACTGTTTCAGCCCGGAAAGATCGGCAACCTCGAGCTGCGCAACCGCGTCGTGATGACGGCCATGGGCGCGCTCATGGGCGACTGGAACGGCTGCACCACGCCGGAGCAGATCCGTTTCTATGAGGATCGCGCCAAGGGCGGCTGCGGCCTCATCATTCCGGAATTCACCTCCGTGGACGCCGACAGCGGCCATTGCAACCCCATCCAGCTCGGCATCTATGACAGCCGGCAGATCAAGAGCTTCCAGCTCATCTGCGAGGCGGTGCATCGCCACGGCGCAAAGATCTTCATCCAGCTGCATCACGGCGGCCGCGAGGCGCCCCCGGCCTGCAACGGCGGCCGTCAGGCCATGGCTCCGAGTGTGGAGCTCAACTCCGTCGTCGGCCGCGCGACCATTCTGCCGCGCGAGATGACCATTGAGGACATTGACAACCTGGTCGAGAAGTACGTGCAGGCGGCGGTCAACTCCGAGCTGGCCGGTGCCGACGGTGTCGAGGTCCACGCGGCGCACGGCTATCTCGTGCAGCAGTTTTTGAGCCCTTACACCAACAAGCGCACCGACGAATACGGCGGAAGCATGGAAAACCGCTGCCGCTTCCTCGTGCGTATCCTCACCGGCATCCGCGCCGCCGTCAGCCGTGATTTCGTTGTCGGCGCGCGCATCAACGGCAATGACTTCGTCGAGGGCGGCAACGATCTCGCTGCCTGCACCGAGATCGCCAAATACCTAGAGCCGTATGTGGATTACTTCAATGTGTCCTGCGGCGTGTATGCCAGCGCACCGACCATGATCGAGCCGTGCTACAGCCCCGAGGGTTGGAGAAAGAATCTGGCCAAGACCATCAAGGCTGCCGTGAATGTGCCTGTCATCGCCGTCAACACCATCAAGCACCCCGAGACGGCCGAGCGCTTCCTGCAGGAGGGCGTGAGTGACTTTGTCGGCATGTCCCGCATGCAGCTGGCTGATCCCGACGTGGTCAAAAAGGCCATGGCCGGCCGTGAGGATCTCATCCGCAAGTGCCTTGGCTGCATGAACTGCAACAAGTCCGTCGTCGCGGGCAAGAACCTGCACTGCGCCATCAACCCCGTCACCGGCCGCGCCACGGTCTACGGCGACGAGAACCTGGTCAAGACCGGCGCCGGCCGCACGGTCGCGGTCGTGGGCGGCGGCCCCGGCGGCATGCAGGCTGCGCTCCTGCTGAAAAAGCGCGGTTATTACCCGGTCATTTTCGAGAGCCGTGACCATCTCGGCGGCAGCGCCGTGCTGGCCTCGAAAGCGCCGTGCAAGGGTATGGTGGCCGAGCTCATCGAGACCATGAAGGCCGAGATGAAGGAGTACCACATCGAGGTGCGCCTGAACACACCCGCCACGGTCGAGACGCTGCGCGCGCTCGATCCCTACGGCGTCGTCGTCGCCTGCGGCGGCGATCAGATCGTGCCGAACATTCCCGGTGTGGACCGCAGCAATGTCTACTATATTGAGGACGTGCTCATGGGCCGCGTCTCCTTCGAGGGCAAGAACATTGCCGTCATCGGCGGCGGCCATGTCGGCCTTGAGGTCGCGCACTTCCTGTGCGGCAACAACAAGGTCACGGTCGTTGAGATGCAGAAGGAGGTCGGTGTCACGATCTACCGCACCGCGCGCTACAAGCTGCTGTCCCTGCTCGCCGAGAGCGGCGTGGAGGTCCTGACCGAGCACGCCATTGCCGGCGTGACCGACGGCGCGGTCGAGCTCAAAAAGACCGACACCGGCGAGGTCGTCACCCGCCCGGCCGATATCGTCATCATGGCGCTCGGTAATCGCCCCGACAAGAGCTACGAGCAGCAGCTCAAGGATGCGTTCGACAAGGTCGTCTTTGTCGGCGACGCCAACAAGGGCGGCACGATGGCCGATGCCACGCTCAGCGCCTACGAAAACTGCTGGTTCTTCTAAACCATACTGAATTTTTTATAAAAGGAAGGCTTTATTATGAAAAACAATCTGTTTGATCTTTCCGGCCAGGTCGCGTTCTGCTGCGGCGGTTCCTCCGGTCTCGGCCTTCAGTTCGCCAAGGCAATGGCCAACGCGGGCGCAGACATCGCGCTCGTCGCCCGCCGCACCGATCGTCTGGATGAAAACGCCAGGGAGATCGAGGCGGAATACGGCGTCAAGGTCTATCCGCATTACATGGATCTGCAGGATTCCAAGAGCATCACGGACTGCGTCAGCGACGTCGTCGCGCATTTTGGCAAGATCGACATTCTGGTCAATGCCGCTGGTATTCCGGGCGGCGGCGACCCGGCCACGCTCACGGACGAGTACTGGCTCAACGTCATCAACACCGACCTCAACGGGCAGTTCTTCACCTGCCGCGAGGTCGTGCGCCAGTCCATGAAGCCCAATCAGTACGGCCGCATCATCATGGTCTCGTCCATCCACGGCGTCTGCGGCCGTAAGGGCGTGGACACGGCACCGTATGCGGCGGCCAAGGGCGGCATCGTCAACCTGACGCGCTCGCTCGGCAACTCCTGGGCGCGCGACGGCATCACCGTCAACTGCATCTGCCCGGGCTACTTCCCGACGGAAATGACCGCGGCCTACATCGACGCGCCCTTCTTCCATCAGGCGCACCTCGAGTGCTGCCCCATGGAGCGCCACGGCGAGACCGGCGAAATGGACGGCCTGTGCACCTACTTTGCCTCCCCGGCCTGCAGCTACACCACCGGCCAGATCGTGTGCGTGGACGGCGGCTGGAGCGCCATCTGATCTCTGCCTGATCCGGCTTTCGCCGCGGCGCATAGCGGCGAAGCCGTTCCTCTCCGCGTCGGGCGGCTGTGTATGCCCGGCTGCCCGACGCGTCATGTTTCCCGTATCACCATGCGCATTTCTTCCTTTCATTTTCCCCCCCACTCCATGGCATACGTCCCTTCTTTTCCTTTGCGCGGCAGCAGGTTTTGCTGCCGCGCAAGGCGTTTTGGGGCATTGCGTGCGCGCTTGCGCTGCGCGGCGATTTGTGCTATCCTGCGCGTGAGGTGATACGATGAAAATTCTCATGATCAACGGCAGCCCGCATCCGCGCGGCTGCACATACACCGCCCTGCACGAAATGGAGCGGGTGCTGCGCGCAGCCGGTGCCGAGGTGCAGATTCTGACCGTCGGTGCCGAGCAGATAGGCGGTTGCGTGGCCTGCGGCGGCTGCCGTGCGACCGGGCGATGCGTGCGCGGCGGGCTGGTAAACGATGCCATCGACGCGATGGAGACGGCGGATGCGCTCGTGCTCGCTTCCCCGGTACACTATGCCGGGATTTCCGGCGCGATGTCTGCTTTTTGTGACCGGCTGTTCTATGCCGGCGGCAGTTGGGCGAATAAGCCGTGCGCCTGCGTCGTCTCGGCGCGCCGCGCGGGCACGACGGCCGCGCTCGATCAGCTGGTCAAATACCCGATGATCTCGAATATGCCAGTCGTGTCCTCTCAGTACTGGCCGATGGTGCACGGCGCGCGCCCGGAGGACGTCGCGCAGGACGAGGAGGGCCTGCAGACCATGCGCCAGCTTGCGCGCAATTTGCTCTGGCTGCTGCAGTGCATTGCAGCCGGCGATGCCGCCGGTGTCCCGCGCCCGGAGACGGAAGCGCGCAAGTTCACCAATTTCATCCGCTGATCTGCAGCAGGATCACAAAACAGCCCCCGCAGGCACTGCCGGCGGGGGCTCTTTTGCTCGTTATGTGCGGTGCATTCAGCCGTGTTTTTTCACGCGGCGCTTGCCGGTCATGTGCTCGACGGTCAGGCACAGGACGGTCGTCGCGGGAATGACGGCCTTCGAATACGGAAAGTCCGGCGCACGATACTGCGCCATGAGCACGCGCAGCGCGCGCTCCTTGTCCGCGTCCGGCACGACCGAGATGCGGCCCTGACCGATGACGCTCTCGTACGTCATGGTGCAGTTGCCGTGCTCATCGTCGAGGATGAGCGCGTGCCCGCGGTCCATCTCGAACGCGACATTCGGATTTTTGGCAATGAGGTCGTACTTCGTGCCGGTGTTTGCGCCGTGGAAGTACAGGCGGACAGTCTCGCCGTCCACCTCCAGGCCGAAGTTCAGCGGCAGGATATAGGGATACGGCTCGTCGTGCAGGGCGAGGCGGCAGACGTCGCACCCGCGCATGACGGTGATGAGCTCCTGAAAATCGGTGATCTCTCGATCGGATCTGCGCATGGGAATGCTCCTTTCTGATTAGCCGACCGGCGGGCCGAGGCGCGCCAGCACGTCCTGAAAATAGTCCGGCAGGGGGCAGGTGAACGTCACGAGCTCGCCGGTGCGCGGGTGGAGAAAGCGCAGCGCCCGCGCGTGCAGGCACTGCCCGCTCAGGCCCTTTTCCGGCCGCTTGTGGCCGTAGACCAGGTCGCCGAGCAGAGGGTGACCGATGTGCGCCATGTGCACGCGGATCTGGTGCGTGCGGCCGGTCTCAAGCTCGCAGCGGATGTGCGTGTAGCCGTTGTAGCGTGCGATGACCGACCAGTGCGTGACAGCGCGGCGGGCATTTTTCTGTGTCACGGCCATGCGCTTGCGGTCGGTCGGGTGGCGGCCGATGGGCG
>ERZ825159.3279-NODE-3279-length-11755-cov-5.591368_pt1 | contig 11755 bp, 10 predicted proteins | sample MGYA00519932_ERZ825159 | MGnify/ENA primary metagenome ERZ825159 (study PRJEB31778, sample SAMEA3449191) | human gut metagenome | biome: human gut; feature: human-associated habitat; material: faeces | place: United Kingdom | collected 2010/2012 ...
AGCTGCCGCACCTCGCTCGCCGTATCGGCACTTAGAATTATGCGGTATTGCCATAAGCGTTGATGTTTCCGGCCCGATATGATTGCCAGACATTAAGCAAGGGCGATGCGCTGGGCAATATAATCGGGAACGGCATCTTCCTCTATGCCAAGGGCATAAGCAAGCTCACTGTACAGCCGTTCCTGCGCCTGGCGGAAATAGCGTTCATCAGCGGCAGTATCATGCTTTTTGTGCTGTACACGGATTTCGTGGCGGTCATGCAGACCTTTTATCATCTTGGCAATCTCGCGGCAGTCACAGGTTTGTAGGGCCTCGCGGCAGCGGCTTTCCCGCTCTTTGGCATCCATGATGGGGACAACTGCATATTGGGGCATTTCCGAAATCAAAGTCTCCGCCTGCGCCCTGTTCAGCGGCTGACGCATCACAACGGTCTGGTTGTCAACGGGGGCATAAATTGTCATGCTTGGCTGTTTGCAGGTGTGCAGCGTGTAATAGCGTTTGCTTTTGTCCGCAAATTTCATGGGCAGTGGGCCAATCCCATCCACTTTGCATAAACCCTGTGCGCCGTAAACGACAATATCACCAACACAAAACATAAAACAAACCTCCCATTCACACTTTTTAACGTCTTACAATACTATTATAGCACAAAACCCAAGGCCTGGGTAAGGCCTTGGGTTTGAAAACATCAATTTTGTGCGTTTTGGCAAGGCTGAGGCAATGGAGAAGAAGAGAAAATGCAGCAAAATTACTGGTTTTCTTTCTTTTTCTCGCCAAAGCGATATTCTGTGCCGTTCTTCAGGCGCTGGATGTTGGAACGGTGCAGCCAGATGACATAAGCGCCCATTAACACGCAACATACCGTGATGAACACAAGGGATGCAGCATCGGTGCCCTTCCAGAGCCAGTAGCAGAGCGTGAGCACAGGATACAGTGCAGCAATAATAATGCTGCCCAGGCTGACAATGTGGGTGATAGCAACTTCAACCAGAAAGATTACCAAAAGCACCAGGCAGGCAATCGGTTCGGTGGCTAACGCAGCACCGGCACCAACCAGCACGCCTTTGCCGCCGCGCAGGCCAAAAAAGACAGGCTTGCTGTGGCCCAGCATGCAGAAGATGGCGGCAAGGTAAGCGCCGCAGATCGGCTGCAAAAGCGGCTGGAAATCAGCCCCGGTGCCGGACAGCAACGAATCAAAGATAAACTGCCCCAGCTTGACGGCAACCACACTTTTGCCCACATCGCCGATGGTAGTGATCACTGCGGGCAGCTTGCCATAGGTGCGCAGCACGTTGGTCATGCCGGCGTTGCCGCTGCCATGCAGGCGGACATCATCGTGGTAAAAAAGTTTGGAAACCAAAACGCCAAACAGCAGGCTTCCCAACAGATAGGCCTGCAATGCTGTAAGCAGGCAGGCTTCCATCAAATGAACCATCTGTTCTCCCCCTCGTGGTCCTCAGCGTGCCGAACCATCGCCGTGCTCACGAATCAGCAGGCGCATCGGTGTACCGGTCAGGCCAAAGTTTTCCCGAATCTGGTTTTCGATATAGCGCTGGTAAGAAAAATGGAACAACGCTTTCTGGTTGACGAACGCAACAAATGTTGGCGGGCGGGTGGAGCTTTGGGTGATATAGAAAATCTTGAGGCGCTTGCCCTTATCAGAGGGCGGCTGCACACGCGCGGTAGAGCGCGCCAGCATCTCGTTCAATGCGCCGGTCGGGATGCGGGTGCCGTTCTGCACGTCCACATACTGGATGGTTTCAAACAGTTTGTCCAGCCGCTGGCCGGTTTTTGCGCTGATGAACAGGATGGGCGCATAAGACATAAAGCTGAAATCCTCTTCCAGCTGCTTGCGCATCTTGTCCATGGTGTAGCTGTCTTTTTCAACGGCATCCCACTTGTTTACAGCAATAATGCAGGCCTTGCCCTGGTCATGGGCATAACCGGCAACCTTGGAATCCTGCTCCGTAAAGCCGACGGTTGCATCAATCATGATAACGCACACGCGGCTGCGTTCCACAGCAGCCAGGCTGCGCAGCACGCTGTAGCGCTCCACACCGCTTTCCACCTTGCCGCGCTTGCGCAGACCGGCGGTATCGGTAAAGATAAACTTGCCGTACTGGTTTTCCACCATGGTATCAATGGCATCACGGGTGGTACCTGCCTCATTGGCAACAATCAGGCGGTTTTCGCCCAAAATATGGTTGATCAGGCTGGATTTGCCCACGTTGGGGCGGCCAATGACGGCAACAGGAATGCGGTCCTCTTCTTCCTCATCGTTGTCATCAAAGTGCAGGTTCTCACACACGGTATCTAACAGGTCGCCGGTACCATGGCCATGAACGCTGGAAATCGGCACGATATCGCCAATGCCAAGACTGTAGAAGTCATACAGCTCCATCGGCGGTTCGCCGACTTTATCACACTTGTTGACTGCCAGAACCACAGGCTTGCCGCTGCGCATCAGCATACCGGCAATATCCTGGTCCTGGGCGGTAACGCCAGCGCCAATTTCGCCCACCATGATAATACAATCCGCGGAATCAATGGCGATCTGGGCCTGTTCCCGCATATGGGCCAGCAGGCCGTCGTCAATGTTGGGCTCAATGCCGCCGGTATCAACCAGCAGGAACTTATGGCCGCACCATTCGCAATCACAGAAAATACGGTCGCGGGTAACGCCGGGCGTATCTTCCACAATGGCAAGGCGCTGGCCGGTCAGCTTGTTAAAAAGCGTTGACTTGCCCACATTGGGGCGGCCAACGATGGCTACGATCGGTTTTGCCATAGTCAAATGCCTCCTTACATAATAAAGTTTATGCGGTTTGCACCGCAAATACGGGCGGGATTACCGCCCACCAAAAGAAAAATGCAGCTTTTTGCGTTTGGGTTTTGGCTTCAGTTCCCCAAGGTAAGCTTTGCATCCACCGGCACCATCGGTTGGGATAACCTCAATCTCACAGCCAAGGGCCTCCCCCAGCTGCTTGGCTGTGAGATCATCCAAAAAGCGGTCTTTTTCGTCCCGGAGCATCACTTCGGGAACACAAAGAATATTGCTGCTCAAATTGCCCTTGCATTGCTTGATGATATCCGTTCCCGTCACAAGGCCCGCAACGCTGACAGTGCCGCCAAAATAATCGTTCTGGATGGCGTGTACGGTAACGGAGATCTGCGGGTATTTGGCATGGGTGGCATCTGCCATTTCGCGGATAAGCGGCGCGGCAAGGGTTCCGGTCACAACATCAATGCTGCGCGGTTCCACATTGCTGCGTGGGAACTGCAGTTCATCCCAGAAGGAATCATGATACATCCGCCACATGCCAACGCCGTCTTCCAGCTGGTCATAGTTGTCATAGAATTCAGCAGGGGGAACTTCCCTCCCCGCCAGCAGATACCATTCATCACTGGGGTAAACAACACTGCGGCCGTACTGTTTCCGGCAGCGGGCACAATATTCCTCCATGATGTCCAGCGTTTCGGCGGCGGACTGCTGGTCGTAAGGCGTCAGCTTAAACAGCCCCTTACGGTAGGCTGTTACACCGGCGGGCACGGCAGCAATACTTTCCACCTGCGGCCGTAGCCGCAACAGGTCGTCCAGCGTGCGGCGTAGCTCGTCTCCATCATTGATGCCGCGGCATAACACCAGCTGGCAGTTCATATCAATGCCGCCTTTGGCAAACACGTCCAGATAGCGCAGGGTTTCGGCTGCGCGCTTGTTTGCCATCATGCGTACCCGCAGCTGGGGGTTGGTGGTGTGCACCGAGATGAAAATAGGGCTGATATGCAGCTTGATAATGCGCTCAACCTCACGGTCCGTCAGGTTGGTCATCGTGATATAATTGCCATACAAAAAGGAAAGACGTTCATCGTCATCCTTAAAGTAAAGCGGTTCCCGCATACCAGGGGGCAGCTGGTCAATAAAACAGAACATGCAATGGTTAGCACAACTGTGCTTTTCATCACCAAGGTATGTTTTGAAATTGCAGCCGAAAGGCTCATATTCCCCTTTTTCAACAGAAATTTGCTGCTGTGCACCATTCTGGCAGATCGTCAGAGTGAAATGCGGCGCAGAGGTATAGAACTGATAGTCCAATGCATCGTTCAGGGGGTTACCATCAATGGCCAACAGCGTACAGCCAGGTTCCAAGCCCAAACGCTGTGCGGGGGAATGTTCATCAACACTGACAAGATGTAGCGGCATGGTGGCAGCTCCTTTCCGGCAGAATAAAAAATGGGGATAAACAAGAAAAAGGGAGAGGCACAGCCCCTCCCTTTAAGAAGCAATTAAGCCTCTTTGCTAACCTTGACAACTTCGACGCCCTTGTAGTAGCCACACTTGCCACAAACCTGATGGGGCACCTTGAGTTCGCCACACTGAGGACATTTCACCAGCGTAGGAGCCTCCAGCTTCCAAACGTTAGAACGGCGTTTATCGCGACGGGCTTTGGATTGTTTTCTCTTGGGTACTGCCATTTTTAAGCACCTCCTTGGTGAAATTCAACTAAGCAGTTGTTTTAATATGCTAAGCCGGGCATCTGCAGGGGCAGCTTCGTCTGCCGGTTGGCAGTTACATCCTGCCGCCTTCCTTTTGCCACAGATGGGGCATAGGCCTTGACAATCGGGGCTACATAAAAGTACCCGCGGAATTTTGAAAATCAATTCCTGGTACACGAGCTCCCGTATATCCAAGCAGCCTTTTTCATCCAGCGGTAACTCAAAGTCCGGGTCATCAAGCTCACGCTCTTTGACAAAATAATCCACACTAAAATTATAACTCTGGTGAATGGGTGTAAGGCAACGTGCACATTCGGCATCGGTTTCAGCGGCAATCGTCAGCTGCATGACCACACCATCAGCAGTGGGCACAGCCTGAAAAGAACCTGTGACCGGTTCACGGATCACACTTCCATCAAAATTTTCTGTGGAGAAATCTTCAGAAAATTGCGCTGTATAGGGCGTTTTGCCCGTTTTGAAATAGTTCCGAATATCAAAGCGCATAGTTACACCTCAAAAGGTTGCTTATCTAGTATACACAAGTCGACCCATCTTGTCAACAAAAAAACAGAAAAAAGTAAAAGAATTTGATTTTCCCACTCTTTTCAATCGGATGGGCAGCTGTATTGCGGCAAAAGCCACTGCCTTTGCACGGCATACCAAAGGGGCAGGCTCTTGCAGCGCCTGCCCCCAGTTACTTAAAGGACAATGCTTTTACAGGTACTTCTTGATGCCTTCCGGCAGAGAAGCCTGATCAGCGGATACGGTCACAACAACCTCAACACTATTGCCTGCAATCTTATCAATCTCAGCCAGGACCTTGGCGGCTGCATCCATGTTGTGGTCAACGATTTTCAGGATGCCGTCAATGAACAGTTCGGTGATATCATAGTTACCAGCCAGAACACCAGCAACAAAACCGTACAGCATATCAGCGCCGTTGATGTCGTATTCATCGGCGTCCAGCAGGCGGGCTGCGTGGTTAATCTCGGTGGTAAGTTTCATGGACTTCTCAATAACAACGATGTTGCCGGAAGTGGTCTTGGTTGCGTTGTTGATCATATCGATCATGGTCTTGGTTTTGCCGGAGCCTTTGGCGCCAACGATCAGTTTAATCATAAGAAGTGACCTCCTTTATATTGAAGCGGAAACAGGCATTAGCCAAGCTTTGCCTCCAGCTCCGCTTTGCGATCCTCATAACCAGGTTTGCCAAGCAGGGCAAACATGTTCTTTTTGTAGCTTTCCACGCCGGGCTGGTCAAACGGATTGACGCTCAGCAGATAACCGGAAACAGCGCATGCTTTCCAGAAGAAGTAAATCAGGTAGCCAACATTATAAGCATCCAGAGAATCTACTTCAATCACGCCGATCGGCACGCCGCCATCATTATGGGCCAGAATGGTGCCTTCCATGGCCTTGCGGTTTACAACGCTCATGTTCTGGTCAGCTAGGAAATTCAGACCATCAAAGTTGCCTTCCAGCGGTTCAATGTAAAAATCCTCACGGGTATTCTTGATATCGACATAAGTCTCGAACATCGTGCGGCTACCATCCTGCAGGAACTGGCCCATGGAGTGCAGGTCAGTCGAGAAGATGCAGGAAGTCGGCATCAGACCTTTCTGGTCTTTGCCTTCGCTTTCGCCAAACAGCTGCTTGTACCATTCGTTCATCATGGTAAAGTCGGGCTCAAAAGCGGCCAGGGTTTCCACAACCTTGCCCTTGCGGTACAGGATGTTGCGGGTCATCGCATAACGATAAGCATCGTTATCCTTGCTGCAAACGCTGTAAGCTTCGCGGGCATCAGCAGCACCTTTCATCAGGGCATCAATATCGATACCGGCACAGGCGATGGGCAGCAGACCAACGGCAGTCAGAACAGAGTAACGGCCGCCAACATCATCAGGAACAACAAAGGTCGGCCAGCCCTGTGCATCAGCCAGCTGCTTCAGGGTGCCTTTGGCACGGTCAGTGGTGGCATAAATGCGCTTGTTCGCCTCTTCCGGGCCAACGGAATCTTCCAGCAACTTGCGCAGAACGCGGAACGCCAGAGCGGTTTCGGTGGTGGTACCGGATTTAGAAATAACATTGATGGAGAAACGCTTACCCTTGGTCACCTTAATGATGTCGTTCAGGTAAGTGGGAGAAATTGTGTTACCGCAGAAATAAATCTTCAGGCCGTCCTCGGTATCGTTGTGATACAGACCCTTGACTGCTTCGACAACAGCGCGTGCGCCCAGGTAAGAGCCGCCGATACCGGCGACCAGCAGCACATCGGAATCTTCACGGATCTTTTTGGCTGCTTCCTTGATACGGGCGAACTCTTCCTTGTCATAATTAACAGGCAGGTCCAGCCAGCCCAAAAAATCATTGCCAGCACCGGAACGGGATTCCAACTGCTGGTGGGCAAGCTCGACCTGCGGGAAGATCGTATCATATTCTTCGGGACGGATAAACTTTGCAAGATGTTTGCCATTGTATTTGACACTCATCGCTTAAATCCTCCTCATCCATAATTTAGTAACTTCATGATACAGTTTTTACGCTTGATTGTCAAGCCAAAACCTGGCGTTTTTCATCCGTTTTGCACAAAACCTTACGCTGTAAGCCATAAAGCATTGACAACACGCCGGAAACAACCGCTAAAACTGCGCACGTCAACGGGTTTTGCCGCAATAATTGGACAGCTTTGCAAAATGCCCTGGCTGTTTTTGATGTTTAGGCTGCCGATAACCGAACCTTCCCGGATGGGAGCCTCCAGCGTTTGCGGAAGTTCAACTTCAGCTTGCAGGGCGCTGCCCTGCCCTTTTACGGCCAGGCAGCGCTCCGGCGCGGTGTAACATAGTTCCAGCGTGGGCTCTTCACCCTTCTGCACGGGCAGTGTTTTGGGGGCGTCTGCCGGGATGGGAACCAGCGCACTTTCAAACATAGCGAAGCCATAATCCAGCAGGCTGGTGGCAGCGGCAAAGCGCTCCTTGCCGCTGGAAGAACCCAGCACAACAGCAATCAGCCGCAAATCATCCCGCGATGCACTGGCGGAGATGCACACACCGGCCTTGCCGGTTGTTCCCGTTTTCAGCCCGGTGATGCCATTATAACTTTTCAGCAGTTTGTTGGTGTTCACCAGTTGGGTTGCACCGCCGCGCAGGGTATCCATCCATACAGTGCAGTAATTTTCAATTTCCGGGTGGTTCAGCAGCATTTCCCGGCTCATGATGGCGACATCGCGCGCGGTGGAAAGGTGGCCGTCTTCATCCAGCCCGCAGGCATTGCGGAACGTGGTGCTCTGCATACCCAGCTCTTTGGCGCGGGCGTTCATGCGCTCCACAAATACCGGCTCACTGCCACCAATAAATTCGGCAACGGCTACTGCGGCATCATTGGCGGAGGAAATACAGATGGCTTTCAGCATTTCATCTAATGTCAGCTGTTCGCCGGGTTCCAGCCAAATCTGGCTTCCACCCATATGATAGGCGTGTTCGGATACGGGGACGATATCACTCAGGCTGACCTTCCCTGCTTCCAGTGCTTCAAAGGTCAACAGCAGCGTCATAATCTTGGTGATGGAGGCGATAGGGCGGGACTCGTCGGCGTTCTTTTCATATAAGATTGTGCCGGAATCTTCATCAATCAGGATAGCCGCCTGGCAGGGAACATCAAAATCCCGATCGGTGGCCGGGTTAATATCCAGCGCTGCACAGGGCAGCGCATTCAAGATAAAAAATAATCCCAAAATCAGGGCTGCAACCCGCTTTTTCATGACCAAAGCCTCCCCTGCCATCGTCTTTGGCCGGGCGCTGCCCGGCAAGAATGTTTTTTGCTTTGGTGATATTGTATGCGGTATAAGGGATGTTTATTGCAGCCGCATGGTATTACCACTCATCTTTTTCTGTGTGGGCGGTGGAGCCTTGTCAGAATGGGCAGATTCTATTATAATACTAATAGAGCGTTAACCAATAGAAGGACGGAATACGATGAGAGTTTGTTTTTATACCCTCGGCTGTAAAGTCAACCAGAACGAAACGGGTGCGTTGGCCCAGCTGTTTGAGCAAAATGGGTTTACCGTAGTGGAAGAAAAAGACGGTGCGGATGTTTATGTGGTCAACAGCTGCACCGTGACGAACTTTGGCGACCAGAAAAGCCGCAAATGGCTGCGCCGCGCCAAACGCGAAAACCCCGGCGCGGTGACAGTTCTGACGGGCTGTTACCCGCAGGCGTTCCCGGAAGAAGCCGCTAAAATTGAAGAAGCCGATGTGGTAACGGGTTCCGGCAACCGCCACGCCATTTTGCAGGATGTGCAAAAAGTGTTGAACGGCGAGGAAACCAAGGTGGTGGACATTCGCCCGCACCAGAAGGGCGAAAGCTTTGAAGAACTGCCGATGGACCGCTTTGCAGATCACACCCGCGCATTTGTGAAGGTAGAAGATGGCTGCAACCGCCGCTGCGCTTATTGCGTGATTCCCCGCGCCCGCGGCCCGGTGCGCAGCCGCAGTGAAATAAGCATTCTGGAAGAACTGCGCCGCCTGGCGGCATCCGGTTACTGTGAAGTTGTGCTGACGGCAATCAGCCTGCCCAGCTATGGCAAAGATACCGGAACGGGCCTGGCGGAGCTGGTGGAACATGCGGCGGCTGTGGCGGGCATTGAGCGCATCCGTTTGGGCAGCCTTGACCCGGATATGCTGACGGATGACGATATCCGCCGCCTGGCTGCTGTGCCGAAGCTTTGCCCGCAGTTCCATCTGAGCCTGCAAAGCGGCAGCAGCAAGACTCTGCGCGCCATGCGCCGCCCTTATACCACGGAACAGTATGCCGCCGTTGCCGCAAAGTTGCGAGAAGCTTTTGGCGAGGAAAACGTGAGCATTACGACCGATGTGATTGTGGGCTTTCCCGGTGAGACGGAGCAGGATTTTGAGGACAGCATGGCATTTGTGGCAGGACAGCGCTTTTTGAAAGTACATGTTTTCCCCTATTCTCGCCGCGAAGGAACGCCCGCGTTCGATTTTCCGAATCAGGTTCCGGAGCATGAAAAGGAATCCCGCAGCCGTCGCATGACCGCCGCTGTGGAGAAGGTACGCGCAGAACTGGCCCATGCAGCACAGGGGCGCACGGCACAGGTGCTGCTGGAAACCCCACTGTCCTCCACCTTGTTCACCGGGTACACCAAACAATATCTGCCAGTTGTGGTCAATGCGCCGGGGCACAAAAGCGGTGAAATCGTGACCGTAACACTGGGTGAATGGGACGGCAAGCGCTGCCGCGCCCAGGCACAGTGATGGACAAGGCGGGAAAACATAAAATTTGCGCGGTTTTTTCTTGAATTTCCGGGTTTTCCTCTTGTAATAAAGGCGGTTTCTTGGTAAAATCTTAACAGGAGCCGTATCGTTATTATTTTAACTTAGGGCAATACCGCATAATTCTAAGTGCCGATACGGCGAGCGAGGTGCGGCAGATGCCAAGCCAAAAGCGCAGATAATACTGGATGTCTTATCGAGCATTTTGGCAACGCAGATGCCGTGCCGCAGCTGCCGGAGTGGTACTTAAGCCGCAAGGCGGGAATTGTGCGGTGTTGCCTTAGAGCATGGAGAACAGCAATTTCCATTGCGGCGCACATCCAGCAAATGTGCGTGTGCGGGGCCGAACCGCGGCTTTGCATATACGGCCAATTAGAAGTTTTGTGTAAGGAGCATAAGCACAATGAGAGGCATTTATACCCCTGTAACCGACATTCGGCGCAAAGTATTTACCGAAGTTGCCCGCATGTCCTATGAGAGCAATGAAATGGCAGATTACGCGAAGGAAATCCGGGACCTGCCCTTTAAGATCATGCCCGGCGAGGACTCTTCGCTGCGCAGCAGCATCTTCTTGGAGAGAGCGATTGTTTCTGAACGCATCCGTCTGGCTATGGGCCTTTCTCTGCGCCCGGTTACCGAGAGCGTTTCCGCTACCGAAGACCTGGAGCACAGCGTAATTGCTGACAAGTACTATGAGCCGCCGCTGATCAACGTTATCAAGTTTGCCTGTAACAAGTGCCCGGAAAAGATCATAAAGGTTACCAGCATGTGCCAGGGCTGCCTGGCTCACCCCTGCCAGGAGGTCTGCCCCAAAAAGGCAATCAGCTTCCGCAATGGCCGCAGTCACATTGATCAGGATCTCTGCATCAAGTGCGGCCGCTGCGTAACCACCTGCCCGTACAACGCCATCGTCAAGGTGGAGCGCCCCTGCGCCAAGGCTTGCGGCGTTGGTGCTATTCGTTCTGACGAGCATGGCCGCGCAGATATTGATTACAACAAGTGCGTATCCTGCGGTATGTGCCTGGTCAACTGCCCGTTCGGCGCTATCGTGGATAAGGGCCAGATCTTCCAGCTGATCCAGTCCATCAAGCGCGGAGATGAAGTCATCGCCATCGTGGCACCTGCCTTTGTCAACCAGTTCCCCAACATGACCCCCGCCAAACTGCGCGAGGCCATGAAGCGCCTGGGCTTTGCCAACACTGCAGAAGTTGCCATCGGTGCTGACCTGTGCACCATTGATGAAGCGCATGACTTCCTGGAGGAAGTTCCCTCCAAGCATCCGTTCATGGGAACCTCCTGCTGCCCGGCATGGAGCGTTATGGCCAAGAAGAACTTCCCCAAGTTTGCTGACTGCATCAGCATGGCTATGACCCCCATGGTGCTGACTGCCCGCCTGCTGAAGCAGGATCACCCCGCAGCCCGTATCTGCTTTGTCGGCCCCTGCGCCGCAAAGAAGCTGGAAGCCAGCCGCCACAGTGTGCGCAGCGAGGTTGACTTTGTCCTGACATTTGAAGAACTGATGGGCATGTTTGAAGCCAAGCAGATCAACTTTGATGACCTGCCGGATGACCCGAATGATAACTTCAACAATGCCAGTGCCGACGGCCGCGGCTTTGCCGTCAGCGGCGGTGTTGCACAGGCGGTCGTCAATGTTATCAAGAAGGAAGACCCGACCCGCGAAGTGAAGGTCGTCTCCGCACAGGGCCTGGCAGAATGCAAGAAGATGATGCAGCTGGCTGCTGCCGGCAAGTACAACGGCTATCTGCTGGAAGGCATGGGCTGCCCCGGCGGCTGCATTGCCGGTGCCGGCACTTTGGCTGATCCTGCCCGCAGCGCAATGATGCTGAACAAGTACAAGGCACAGGCAACGATGAAGACCGCTGCCGATACCCCGTACAAGGATACCCTGGATAAGCTGAAGTACTAATTTTTGCGGCGTAGCGGAAGTCGAGCCGATAGGCTGACCCGGTAAG
>ERZ825159.3295-NODE-3295-length-11713-cov-4.086464_pt1 | contig 11713 bp, 9 predicted proteins | sample MGYA00519932_ERZ825159 | MGnify/ENA primary metagenome ERZ825159 (study PRJEB31778, sample SAMEA3449191) | human gut metagenome | biome: human gut; feature: human-associated habitat; material: faeces | place: United Kingdom | collected 2010/2012 ...
CCCTGCGGGGCCAGCGGGTGCTGCTGCCCAGCCTGCGGCAGGATCTGTTCAGCCCGCTGTGGTCGGCCTGCGCCCGGGCGGGCTTTGCGCCGAATGCGGAGATCGGCCCCAGCTTCTATCAGGCCTATTATCTTGTGCAGGAGCAGCTTTGCACCTGTCTGACCCGCTATGAACCGGGAGCCAGACGAGAACTGGACCGTGTGCGGGATGTGCTGCTGGAGGACCTGCCCCCGCTGTGCGTATCGCTGGTACAGCGCCGGGACTATACCTCGGCCTACATCGACCTGCTGCGCAGCTACCTGATGGAGGTGCTGGGTGGTTCGGCCAGCCTGCCGCCCCGCCGCGGACGGCCCGCAAAGCCGTTCTACAATTTCCCGGTGCTGTCCAGCGCTGCGGCAAAGGCTGCACCGGCCCACCCGGTGCCCGGCACCCAGCTGGATTTTGCCGGCGGCACCAACTTCCGGGAGCTGGGCGGTTACGAAGCCGACGAGGGCAAGCATATCAAGTGGGGCCAGATCTGGCGCGGAATCCCTACCTGCAAGCTCACCGGTGAGGCCGACCGCGCGAAGCTGGACGCGCTGGGCCTGCGCCTGATCCTTGATCTGCGCAGCAGCGGGGAAGTGCAGAAAGAACCGGACTACGTACCGGACGGTGCACGTCTGGTGCAGATCTGCGGCCTGTGCGCCGAGGACGGCCACGAGATCTCCTTTGCGCCGGATGATATCGCCGCCCTGATGAAGGGCTATGAAGAAAGCGCCGACGGCAGCACCTTCGTGCAGGCTATGTACGAGCGGATGCTGTTTGGCAACAAGGCGTTCAAGGAGCTGTTCCGTGCGCTGGAAGCAGGCGAGACCCCCATCCTGTTCCACTGCTCGGCCGGCAAGGACCGCACCGGCGTGGCGGCCATGCTCATTCTGCTGGCACTGGGCGCTTCGGATGAGACGATCTGTGCGGACTATGAGCGCACGAACCTCTGCCGCAAGGCTGAGATCGACGCAGTGCTGGCGGAGCACGCCGAAGAGATCGCGGCAAACACGGTGTTCGTTCCGATGCCCCGGCGCAGAAAGGCGACCAGCGCCTCGTCATGCAGCGCCGGGAGCGGATCGATCGTGCCGGGCAGGATCACGCAGTCATAGCCTGCGGGATCGGCCTCCGCCGCCGTTTTCGTCGGCAGCAGACGCAGCCCTTCCTCGCTTCGGTACTCTTTGTCCTCTCCGGCAATATAATCGATGCTCTCGCCATACCAGACGGAAAGAGCCGCCGTGAGGCAGGTGATTTCCTGCAAAGACGCGCTCGGATACAGCAAAACGGCAAATCGGCTCATGGGATCTCTCCTTTCGGAAAAAATATCCCCGTCCGTCGGGACGGGGATATTCGTTGAAACTATGTACTCAGGCGAGCGCGGCGGTGATGATGGCCATCTTGTAGACCTCGTCGGCGTTGCAGCCGCGGGAGAGGTCGTTGATCGGGGCGTTCAGGCCCTGCAGGATCGGGCCGTAGGCGGCGTAGCCGCCGAGACGCTGCGCGATCTTGTAGCCGATGTTGCCGGCCTCGATGCAGGGGAAGATGAAGGTGTTGGCATAGCCCGCGACCTTGGAGCCGGGGAACTTGAGCTGGCCGACGGTGGGGGACACGGCGGCGTCGAACTGCATCTCGCCGTCGATGGCCAGGTCGGGAGCGGCAGCCTTGGCCTTGGCGCAGGCGTTGCGCATCTTGTCCACGTCCTCGCCCTTGCCGGAGCCCAGGGTGGAGTAGCTCAGGAAAGCAACCTTGGGGTCGATGCCGAAGGTCTCGGCGCACTTTGCGGTCTCCTGGGCGATCTCGACCAGGTTGTCCTCAGTGGGATGAATGTTGATGGCGCAGTCGCCCATAGCCAGCTTTTCCTGGGTGCCGTCAGCCTTATCACGAACCATGATGAAGCAGGAGGACACGATGGAGTTGCCGGGCTTGGTCTTGATCAGCTGCAGAGCAGGACGGACGGTGTCGGCGGTGGAGTAGGTGGCGCCGCCCAGCAGGGAGTCGGCGTAGCCCATCTTCACCAGCATGGTGCCGAAGTAGTTGCCCTTGGACAGCGCCTTGCGGCACTCGTCGGCGGTCATCTTGCCCTTGCGCAGCTCCACCATCTTGTCAACCATGGCGTCCATTTCGGGATAGGTCTCGGGGTCGATGATTTCGACGCCCTCGATGTTGTAGCCGCCCTTGGCCGCGTTGGCCTTGACAACGTCAACGTTGCCGATGAGGATGGGGGTCAGGAAGCCGCCCTTGACCAGACGGTCGGTGGCTTCCAGAATGCGGGCGTCGTGGCCCTCGGTAAAAACGATTTTTCTGGGGTTCGCTTTCAGCGTTTCGATCATTGCATTGAACATGGAACATTCCCTCCAATATCCGGGCGTATGCCCGTAATTTCACCCAATATTATATACCAGCTTTCCTTCATGCGCAACCCTTTTTTGCGGCGGCGCGACATATTTTGCGTTCCTCGCAGCCAAAAAGGCGGCGGCGGAAAAATATTTTTGTTCATTGTGATGAAAACCATTTCCAAAAGTGCGAAATTCCTCTTGCTTTTTGTGAAAAATCCCTTTATAATGGTATTAAATTCTGGCATTGGAGGCGATGGCGCGTGGGTGAACTCTTCGCGGTTGTGTCCGGGAAGGGCGGAACGGGAAAAACCTCCCTCTGCGCCGCCCTCGCCACTGCTCTTGCAAAAGAAGGAAAACGGGTTCTGTGCATCGACTGCGACGTGGGGCTTCGGAATCTGGACATTTCTCTGGGGCTTTCCGAATGCGGCGCGCTGTCCTTTTGGGACGTCTCCGAGGGGGGCTACTCTCTGGAGGACGCTTTCCGGCACCCGGTCTATCCTACCCTCGCGTTTCTGACCGCCCCCATGAACTGCCCGGTGGAGAAGATCAACACCGCCGCATTCGGGGAAATGCTCAGCCGGGCGCGGCAGATGTTCGACTACGTGTTCTTGGACGCCCCCGCCGGGGTGGACGCCGGCTTCCGGCTGACGGCGCAGTTCGCCGACCGCCTTCTGCTGGTCACGGGGGCAGGCCCCGCCGCCGTGCGGGACGCTTCCCGGGTGGGCGACCTATTAGAGCTGATGGGCAAGAAAAACATCCGCCTCATCGTCAACCGGGTGGACAAGAGTATGCTGGGTACGGTGTGCCTGACCATCGACGACGTGATGGACGCCGCGGGACTGCCCCTTGCGGGAATCGTCCCGGAGGATCCCCATGTGACCCTTGCGGCATCCTTCGGTCAGAGTCTTCTTCGCTATTCCCCCAACTGCAAGGCGGCAAAAGCCAGCCGCAGAATTGCCAGACGCATTCAGGGCTTCCACGAACCGATCGCCCTCCGCTGATAACGGATACATATACAATTAAGGAGTGACTGTTGTGAATATCGCATTTTTGGCGCATGACAAGAAGAAGGAACTGATGGTTCAATTCTGCACCGCCTACAAGAGCGTCCTCATGAAGCACAATCTGTTTGCCACGGCCACCACCGGCCGTCTGATCGCGGACAATACCGGTCTGCCCATTACCCTGCTGCTTTCCCACAAGCAGGGCGGTCATCAGCAGATCAACGCCCGCATTGCCTACAACGAAATTGACCTGGTGCTGCTGTTCACCGACCCCAACACCACCGACCCTTGGGACGACGCTCAGATGATCGAAACCATCCGGCACTGCGACCGGCACGATGTTCCCATCGCCACCAACCTTGCCTCGGCGGAAATGCTCATCATGGGCCTGCAGCGGGGCGATCTGGATTGGCGGGAAATGCTGCACAACAAGACCCGTTACTGATAATACACACGGGCGGGAGATACGGGGTACTCTGGATTGTCGAGTACCCCTCTGTCCTGCGTCCCGCGACCCGATATGGAGAGGATAACTATGGAGATCATCAAGCCCCGGACACTGTCCGGCTTTATGGAGCTGCTGCCGGAAAAGCAGCTGAAATTTGACCGCATGGCGGAGGTTCTGCGCAAGACCTACGCCTCCTACGGCTTTGCCCCCCTGGACACCCCGGTGATCGAGGACGCCCAGATTCTGCTTGCCAAGGGCGGCGGAGAGACGGAAAAGCAGATCTACCGCTTTACCAAGGGCGACAGCGACCTTGCTCTGCGCTTCGACCTGACGGTGCCGCTGGCAAAATACGTTGCCCTGCACTATAACGAGCTGGCTTTCCCCTTCCGCCGCTACCAGATCAGCAAGGTCTACCGGGGCGAGCGGGCGCAGCGCGGCCGGTTCCGGGAATTCTATCAGGCGGACATCGATATCATCGGCGACGGCAAGCTGGACATTCTCAACGAGGCGGAAATCCCCGCCATCATCTATAAGGTATTCAAGGGCTTCGGCCTGACCCGGTTCCAGATTCATGTCAACAACCGGAAAGTTCTCAACGGCTTCTACGCCATGATGGGTCTGACGGAAAAGTCCGGCGACATCATGCGCACCGTGGACAAGCTGGACAAGATCGGCGTTGACAAGGTAAAGATCATTCTGCTGGAGGACTGTGGCCTGACGGAGCAGCAGGCGGACGACATTCTCGCCTTCATCTCCATCAAGGGGACGAACGCGGAGGTTCTTGCCGCGCTGGAAAATTACGCGGGACGGAACGAGACCTTTGATACCGGTCTCGGCGAATTGAAGGTGGTCGCTTCCAACCTGGCGGCCTTCGGAATGCCGGAGGAAAACTTCGTCGTTGACCTGACCATCGCCCGGGGGCTGGACTACTACACCGGCACCGTCTACGAGACCCTTCTGCTGGATCACCCGGAGCTGGGTTCCGTCTGCTCAGGCGGCCGGTACGACAATCTGGCGGGCTACTATATCGAAAAGCAGCTGCCCGGCGTGGGCATTTCCATCGGCCTGACCCGGCTGTTCTACGTTCTGGACGAGCAGGGGCTTCTGAACCCCGAGCTGCCCAGCGCCCCCGCGGACGCGCTGGTGCTGCCCATGGGAGACATTGCCCCGGCCATCACGCTGGCGGAGACGCTGCGCTCTTCGGGGCTGCGAGTACAGCTGTACTGCGAGCAGAAGAAGTTCAAGCAGAAAATGGCCTACGCCGACAAGCTGAAGGTTCCCTTTGCCGTCCTGCTGGGCGAGGACGAGATCGCGGAGGGCAAGTGCAGCGTCAAGAACATGAAGACCGGCGAGCAGCTAAAGCTCACCCCCGCCGAGGCCGCCGAACACATCAAGGCATCGCTGGACGCGGAGACCGGCACGCTGATTCTGGAAAAATAACACAGCAGCGGGCGGCTCCTGACGGGGCCGCCCGCATTTTTGGGTCTTATTGAATCTTGTCCGCAATGGCGCCCAGCAGTTCCCGAGTTGGGTCGTTCCCGTGTTCCCAGTACATGATGCCGAGAAGCCCCTTCTCCTTGACATACTTGCACTTCAGGCGCACCGCCTTGGGGGACTCATAGCTGACGAGAGTCCTGCCGTTCCACAGATAATTTGCCTCCGCATCAGCATCCCAATAAATCTGGAAATTGTTCTCCCGGAGATATTCCGGGGTAATCTCCCCATAGGTGGGGCCGGGCAGTCCGCCGCCGGAGGGCTGCAAAAGGCCATGGTTCTCAAAGGACGTGACCGCAAAGTGCCGGCCGTAGAATGCCGCGCCGATGACGAGCTTTTCATAGGGAACGCCCGCCCGGTGGTAGGCTTCCACGGTGTCCCGGGTGTTCAGGCCGGATTTGTCGCCCTTGGTTGCCCCCAGCGCCGCGTGATGTCCGGCGCGGGTTCCGTCCACCATGTCGTAGGTCATGAGCTGCACATAGTCCACGATTTCCGCAACCTTATCCATCTGGGTATCCGCAATGCACCGCCGGCTCGCGCCCACGGCCACGGACACGATACGCTTTTCTCCCAGATACTCCCGCAAAGTCTTCAGCAGAGCGGTAAAATTCTCCTTGTCTCTCGGGTCTGCACCGATGCCCGCGGCGTCGTTACAGGGGTGCTCCCAGTCAATGTCGATGCCGTCCAGGCCGTATTTTCCCACCGCGTCCAGGCAAGACTGGGCAAAATTCCGGCGGCCTTCCTCCGTCATAGCCATGTCGGAGAAGCCGTCCGCGCCCCATCCGCCCACGGACAGGACGATCTTCATTTCCGGATTCCACCCCCGCAGCTTTGGCAGCAGATGGAGATATTTCAGCAGATGCAGATCCAGCAGCCCGTCCTCAATGAGTCCGAAGGCCAGGTTCACGTGGGTCAGGCGCTGGGCGTCCTCCCGGGTGAAGCCCGCCAGGGCATCGTTCCAGCAGTAGGCGATGACATCATATTTCATGGTATGCACGCTCCTTTATTTCGTTCTCTTGCCATTATAAAGCCGCGCCGCGCTTATGTCAAAGTCTGGAATTGTTCACTTTGGAAAATAAAGTGCAACGACAGGCAAGAAGGTGCATTTCCAGACCTTTTCAAGCCGTCGTTTTTCTGATATACTCATTGTGAAAAATCCCAAATCAGGCGGAGGTAACCTTATGCGTTATGGGTACTTTGACAATGAGCATCGGGAATATGTCATCGATCGGGTAGATGTCCCCGTTTCCTGGACCAACTATATCGGCCTCAAGGATATGTATGGCGTATTCAACCACACGGCGGGCGGATACCTGCTGTACAAATCTCCTGAATACCATCGCATCACCCGGTTCCGTCCCAACGGCGTTCCCATGGACGGCCCCGGACATTACGTGTACCTGCGGGATCAGGACACTGGCGACTACTGGAGCATCTCCTGGCAGCCTGTGGGCAAGCCCAAGGAGCATTTCTCCTGCCGTCACGGCCTGAGCTACATCAAGTATCACTCCGATTACGCAGGCATCGACGCCGAGCAGAAGCTCTTTGTCGCCATGGACGACCCCGTGGAGATCTGGGACGTGAAGCTGCGCAACGATTCTGATAAAGTGCGCCATCTTTCCGTGTTCTCCTATCTGGAATTCAGCTTCCACCAGGTGGACATGGACAACAAGAACTTCCAGATGAGTCTGTACGCCACCGGCAGCCGGTACGAAGACGGTGTCATCGAAAACGACCTCTACTACGAAGAGGACGGCTACCAGTTCTTTACTTCCGATTTTACCCCGAACGGCTTTGACAGCCTGCGCGACAGCTTTATCGGCAGCTACCGCACCGAACGCGATCCATTGGTGGTGGAGACCGGTGTGTGCGGCGGCTCTTTCGAAAAGGGCGGCAATCATTGCGGCGTTCTGCAGAAGGTGCTCACCCTTCAGCCCGGCGAGGAAACCCGCCTCCTGTTCCTCCTGGGCGAGGGCGGCATCGAAGCCGGTAAGAAAATGCGTCAGAAGTACACCCAGACCAGAGCCGACGAGGACTTTGCCCGTCTGCTGAAATTCTGGGACAACAAGCTCAGCTGCTTACAGGTGTCCACCCCCAACGAGGGCATGAACACCGAGCTGAACATCTGGAACCTGTATCAGAGCGAGATCAACGTCATGTTCTCCCGGTTCACCTCCTTCATTGAGGTGGGCGGCAGAACCGGCCTTGGCTACCGGGACACCGCGCAGGACGCCATGACGATCCCCCATTCCAACCCCGACAAGTGCCGCGGCCGCATCATCGAGCTGCTGCGGGCGTTGACGAAGGAGGGCTACGGCCTGCACCTGTTCGAGCCCCGCTGGTTCGAGCCGGAGGAAAAGCCCCAGTCCTTCAAGTCCCCCACAGTGGTTCCCACCCCCGATAAGAGCCAGATCGTCCACGGTCTGAAGGACGCCTGCGCCGACGACGCCCTGTGGCTGGTGACCGCCATCGTGCAGTACATCCGGGAAACCGGCGACATGGCCTTTGCCCATCAGGTGGTAACCTACGCCGACGGCGGCGAGGGCACAGTCTACGAGCATATGAAGCGCATTCTGGACTTCTCTGCCCGGCAGGTGGGCATCAACGGCATCTGCAAGGGTCTGCGCGCCGACTGGAACGACTGCCTGAACCTTGGCGGCGGCGAAAGCGCCATGGTCAGCTTCCTGCACCACTGGGCGCTCCGGAACTTTATCGCCCTGGCCGAGCAGCTGGGGGAAACGAAGGACGCGGCCGAATACACAAAGATCGCCGAGCATGTCAAGGAAGTCAGCGAGTCCGTCCTCTGGGACGGCAAGTGGTACATCCGCGGCATCACCGCCGGAAACCGCAAGATCGGCACGCAGGCGGACACCGAGGGTCGGGTACACATGGAGAGCAACACTTGGGCCGTACTTTCCGGCGTCGCCGATCACGAGCATGGCATCTCCGCCATGGACAGCGTAGACGAGTACCTGTACACCCCCTACGGTCTGATGCTCAACGCCCCCTGCTTCACCACCCCCGACGACAGCATCGGCTTCGTCACCCGGGTGTATCCGGGCTTGAAAGAAAACGGCGCCGTGTTCAGCCATCCCAACCCCTGGGCGTGGTGCGCCGAGGCCATTCTGGGCCGCGGCAGCCGGGCAATGAAGTTCTACAACGCCCTGTGTCCGGCACTGCAAAACGATATCATCGAGGTTCGCCAGTCCGAGCCTTACTCCTACTGCCAGTTCGTAGTGGGCAAGGACCACACCGCCTACGGCCGTGCGCGCCATCCCTTCATGACCGGTTCCTCCGGCTGGGCCTACTTCGCGGCCACCCAGTACATGCTGGGCATCCGTCCGGACTTCGACGGCATCACCGTCGATCCCTGCATCCCCGCCGACTGGAAGGAATTCTCCGTCAGCCGGAAGTGGCGCGGCGCGGAATACCACATCCATGTAACCAACCCCGACGCCGTGGAAAAGGGCGTCAAGCGCATCACGATGAACGGCAGGCAGGTTCGCAAGCTGCCTGTGCTGCCCGTGGGCACTGTCTGCGACGTGGAAGTCGTGATGGGCTGAGGCCATTGCCCCGGTGGGGGCGCATAGCTTGGTCAATCGAAATTTATCCGGCGAAAAGCCGGGAGAGGAGAAAATCAAAGATGATTAAATTTGGTACCGGTGGATGGCGGGCGATTATCGCGGACGAGTTCACCAAAGAGAATATCCGTCTGGTGGTAGCCGGTCTGTGCAAGCTGATGCTGCTGGAAGGACACGCGGGCAAGGAGATCTGTGTGGGCTATGACCGCCGTTTCCTGTCCAAGGAATCCGCCCACTGGGCGGCGGAAGTTCTGGCAGGCTACGGATTCCACGTCTTTGTGGTCGCCCGTTCCTCCCCCACGCCGCTGATCATGTTCACCGTCAAGCAGATGCAGACCCCCTACGGTCTGGCCGTCACCGCCAGCCACAACCCCGCGATCTACAACGGCATCAAGGTCTTCACCGCCGGCGGCCGGGACGCCGATCAGGTCGTCACCGGAAAGATCGAGGAGCAGATTGCCCTTCTCAAGCCGGAGGACGTGAAGTCCATCGACTACGATCAGGCCATGGAAATGGGTCTGATCCGGGAAGGCTATCCCTTCAACGAGTACATCGACAGCATTCTGCAGGTCGTTGACACCAAGAAGATCAAGCGCGCCCACCTGCGCATCGCCATCGACCCCATGTATGGCGTCAGCCAGAGCAGCCTCAGGACCATTCTGCTGACCTGCCGGTGTGACGTGGATGTCATTCATGAGCAGCACGACACCCTCTTTGGCGGCAAAATGCCCGCCCCCAGCGCTGACACCCTGAAGCTGCTGAGCAACTACGTGGTGGACAACGGCTGCAATCTGGGCGTTGCCACCGACGGCGACGCCGACCGTCTGGGCGTTATCGACGAGAAGGGTGCGTTCCTCCATCCCAACACCCTGCTGGTTCTGCTTTATTACTACCTGGTGAAATACCGCGGCTGGTCCGGCCCCTGCGTGCGCAACAACTCTACCACCCACCTGCTGGATCGGGTCGCCAAGGATATGGGTCAGCAGTGCTACGAAGTCCCCGTGGGCTTCAAGTACATCTCTGCCAAGATGGCGGAGACCAACGCCGTCATCGGCGGCGAGTCCTCCGGCGGTCTGGCTGTCCGGGGCCACATCGCGGGCAAGGACGGCATTTACGCCGCCGCTCTGCTGGTGGAAATGCTGGCCGTCACCGGCAAGTCCGTGTCCCAGCTGTACCAGGAGATCACCGACAAATATGGTATGCTGTATTACGAAGATGCTGCCTTCACCATGACCCAGGCGCGGAAGGCGGAGCTTCAGGAGAAGCTGTTTGTGAAGCTGGAAGTGCCGGACTTCGGCAACGCCGTGGAGAAGATCAACCGCACCGACGGCTGCAAGGTTTACTTCACCGACGGGAGCTGGGTCATCTGCCGCTTCTCCGGCACAGAGCCGCTGCTCCGCATGGCAGCCGAGGGTGAAAGCCAGTCTCAGGCCAGAACCTACATCCGCATCTGGCGGGAAGAGCTTGGGCTGTAAATTCCATAAGATTCGGGCGACTCGAAAGAGCCGCCCGTAAGTTTATCGGTTACAGCCGCAGCGGTTATTCGCTGCGGCTGTTCTTGTATTCTTTGGCGCTATGTGGTAATATGATAATCGGATTTACGGAAGAAGGTGTGCAGGGTTGAACGACCTGTTTATACAAGGGATATCGCTTCATTGGGATAAAGTCGGCAAGGACAGCTATTTACGGGAAATCGCGGCTTTTCAGGGGCTTGACCAGATCAGGTTCAACAAGCCGGTCACTTTCTTCGCCGGTGAAAACGGCAGCGGCAAGTCAACCATGCTGGAAGCGATCGCGGTGGCACACGGATTTAATCCGGAAGGCGGAACAAGGAATTATAATTTCTCAACACGAGACACGCATTCCGAACTTTGTGATGCCATTACGGTTGCAAAAGGGTACAGAAGAGAGCGCTGGGGATATTTTCTTCGGGCGGAAAGCTTCTATAATGTGGCCACGCAGGAAGAACAGTATGCCGATGCAGCACACCCTTCGGCATTATACCACGAAAAATCTCATGGCGAAAGCTTTTTGCAGCTTGCGCAAAACAATCTCCGTGGGGACGGCCTATATTTCTTTGATGAGCCGGAAGCCGCGCTTTCCCCACAAAGGCAGTTGACATTGCTGGCAGAAATCTACGAATGCGCGAAAGCGGGGGCGCAGTTCTTCATCGTTACCCATTCCCCCATACTGCTGGGTATTCCAGATGCGGATATTTACTGCTTTGACAGAGACAGGCTTCACCTGTGCGATTATGAGGAAACGGGCAGCTATCAGATTACAAAAATGTTCGTCAATAACCGGCAGGCATTGCTGCGCAATCTCTTAAATGACTAGTATTGCGGGCCGTCAGTCATGCCCTGTATCTCTCGATAACACATCACAAAAACAGGAGATAAAATTATGGAACAACTCGTCCAGAACGCGACAAAATTCATCAAAGAGATTTTCCAAAACGATTTCAGCGGACACGATTTTTTTCATTCCATGCGTGTTTACCGAACCGCGATGAAAATTGCCCAGGCGGAACACGCCGACCTGGAAGTCGTGGCGCTGGCGGCGCTGCTCCATGACGTGGATGACCGGAAGCTTTCCCCGGCGACCGCCGAGAAAAAGGAGAATGCCGCCCGGTTTATGTGCAGTCAGAACGTGTCGGAATCTGAAATCCGGCAGGTATGTCAGATCATTGACGAGGTATCCTTCAAGGGGACGGATTCCGTCCGGCCGTCCACGCCGGAGGGGAAATGCGTGCAGGATGCTGACCGGCTGGATGCTCTGGGTGCCATCGGCATTGCCCGTACCTTTGCCTACGGCGGAAGCCATAAC
>ERZ825159.3300-NODE-3300-length-11704-cov-4.512834_pt1 | contig 11704 bp, 4 predicted proteins | sample MGYA00519932_ERZ825159 | MGnify/ENA primary metagenome ERZ825159 (study PRJEB31778, sample SAMEA3449191) | human gut metagenome | biome: human gut; feature: human-associated habitat; material: faeces | place: United Kingdom | collected 2010/2012 ...
TCCCAACGGGATAAAGGACGATAATATTGCCCTTTCGATTATGTGGAGAAGGTATGATAAAGAACGACAAAAGATGCTTGCAGACACACTTGCGCTGACAAATTCGTTCGGTGCAAGGTTAGAGGTGCTTTGGTATGATATGATAAATGACAGCGGCGAACCTGACTGGAGTAAGAGTTATTGCGCTTATCCGTATGAACTTTTAACCCAATATGGTATGAACGCATATTTTCTAATATTCGGAACAAGCGATCGAGTTGCGCCCGGTCTTTCCTATAAAGAGATGCCCAAAACGCCGGAACAGATTGAAAAGTGGAAGACGTTTTGCAGAACCATTGCTGAGGTAACAAAGGGGACTACGCCTCGTTTTGAAATATGGAACGAGCCTAACCTCTCAAGTTTTAACTATAACTTAAACATAGACAACGGTTATGCATGGACTAAAGTGGGAATTGCGGCGCACGAGGCGATAACCGAGGTGAATCCGGACGCAGTTGTCGGCGGACCGGGTGTAACGGGTATCCATATGGGCGCCGAATATGATACGCCACGCGAAATAGGCGGCAAGCATTTTTTTGAACAGGCAATGGACGCTGGAATGTGGAAAACGTTTGATTGTATATCAATACATTCGTATGCGTATTCCGCACCCGAGGGAACAACGGGCCCGGCGGATATTCAAGCCCTCAAGGATATGTATACCGCAAAGGGAGTGCCCGAACCCAAAGTGATGATAACCGAGGCGGGATATACAACGGCAGACGCATATGTAAAAACGCCGTATGTACAGGGGGCGCTGAATGTCAGATATATATTGTATTATAAGGCGAACAACGCATTTGATGATATTGTATGCCTTTATAACTATGACAGAATGGGTTATCAGGATAACCAGAGAGAGGCGAGCTTCGGACACGTTGAGTCATCCTTTGACGGTAACAAAAGATACGGAACATACGGCTTTCCTCGCGAGTCGGCTCTGATGATTACGGCAATGAATTATGTCATGGCAAAATCCGACTTTGTAAAACAATATCAAAGCAATGATGGCATAGTTCAAGTCAGTGAGTATGACAGCAAAAAATGGGGTAAAAAGTTTATCACATTGCATTCAACGGGAAATGACAGAGCTGTAACCTTGAAATTAGGCGCCGATAAGATAACATATTATGACGAATGGGGAAACGAACAAGAGATTTACGGAAAAGACGGACTGTTTACGTTTAGAGCAAAGTCCGCACCGACATATATTTTAGGGGATATAAAAGATGTTGAATTCACAGAGGATGATGCTTTTATCGGATACGACAGCCTTAAAACGGAATGTGCGGTGAATAATTCGACAACCGTTCCGATAACAAATTATACAGATAAAGATTATACGATAGAGGCGATTGTTCCGAGCTGCGGCGAGGTTGCGGGCGTAACGGATTTAAAAGCGGGACAAAACGGTACGGTGACAATCAAAAACTCCGCACCTGTCGGAACGGAATACATTATGACGCTGAATGTAAAAGACGGCGACAAGACGGTACAATCTTTGGATTATAATATTAAATCGGATATGCCCGTTAAAGTCGATTTAGAGTGTACTCTTGCTCCCGGGGACGATATAAACAGATGGAACGGTGTATTTAAGGTCAAAAACGTTTCGGCAAACTCCTCTCTGAAAGGAAAAATACGATTTACAAGTCCGAGCTTGTTTGACGGAATGGGTGATATAGACATAGGTCTTATTCCGAGAGGGCGAACGGGCGAGGTTGAATTTAACCTGCCAAAGCTTGTTAAAAAAGGTCAGTATACGTTTGAATACGAATTGACCGACAGTGATAACAACGTCTATGAGTTGTCACAGCCTCTCGACTTTACCGTTGCGACATATGCCGAGAGAAAGCCGAAAATTGACGGAGTTTTGGAACAAGGCGAATGGAAGTATGATTCATCAATGTACGCCGACAGCCTGGAACAGGTTAAGAGGCTTCCGAATTGGAAGGGCGCAGATGATTTATCGGGAAGAAGTGCGATAGAATGGGACGAAGATAACCTTTATATGTATGCCGAGGTGACGGATGATATATTCAGGAATGTAAGTCCGCCAAGTTCAAACTGGAACGGTGACTCGATACAGTTCGGTGTTATATTTAAGGACAGCGGCAGAGTCGCTATAGGTCAGGCAGGCACAACATTTCATGAAATAGGCGTTGCGCTCTCGCCGACGGGGCCGTCGGTATATCGGTATTTGTCACAGGATAATTTCTATTCTGTCGGTGAGGTCGAAAATGCCGAGGCAATGGTTAAACGTACAGGAAACAAAACAATATATGAGCTTAAAATCCCGTGGAAGAACCTGCTCTTGCCGAACCAACAGCCCAAAGAGGGCGACACGCTCGGATATTCGTTCTTGATTAACGAGGATGACGGCGAAGGCAGAAACGGTTGGATTGAATATGCAAGTGGAATAGGTTTATCTAAAGATACAAGCCTGTTTACCGTTCTCAAACTGATAAAATAACAAGAGAGGTGACTTATATTATGACAAAATTCAAAAAAATATCATTATTGTGTGCAACACTCGGAATAGTGTTTGCGACGGCAGCGACGGCTTTTGCCGACGACGGTAAGGAAATTAAAAAGTTTTATAACTTTAACGATTATACCGCCGAGGTCGGCTCGGATATTATGCCCGATGAAAACTGGGATTATCTTGTGATTGGCTATAAGCAATTCGGGTCTGCATATGCAGATGATGAACACAAGCGGGTTTTAAAGGCAAATAACGGTTCAGAACCGAACTTTTATTTCGGACAGTCGATAAATACGGGAAATCTGCATATCAGCTTTGATTCAAAATTATTGAGTTCAGCGCAAAGACTTGTATCAATATGGTATCATCAGCGAAATTGGGGTACAGCGACTTTGCCGAGAAGAACAGAAAGAAGTACCTCAGGGTACAGCATACTGCTTGATTTGAACAGATACACAAATGTATTTCTATGGTTTCAAAAACCCGGTAAAGACACAACGAGTATGCTCGGATGGGACACGATGCAAAGCGATAAAAGCTTTGATTTTACACAGTGGCACAGATTCGATATTATAACAAACGGACTATCGGGCAATGATTGCTATGCGGATATATATATGGATAGCGAAAAAATTAACGAAACGCCGATATATTTCGGTGCGTCAGGGGGCTTTCATACATTTGGGTTAAGACTTGAACCGGGTACGGGATCAAATCCTATGGGCGCATATTTTGATAATGTGAGAGTCCACAGATTCAGCGGTGAAGAAAGTCTTGATATGAATATCACAAGCGATGAGCGTGTTGGCTTAAATGACGGAAAGTTAAAAATTTATTTATCCGACTTTGTTGATACCGGGATGCTGACAAAAGATAATATCGATATACGCCAAAAGGGCGGCGGAAGCATATCGAATTTTTCGATAACACCGGATGCAAACGGCGGCGGTTTTGATGTCAATTTCAACGGTGCGATAGAACCGGGAAGATATGAAATAAGGCTTTCTAACAATGTTCGGGGCAAGCTCACGGGTGCGGTGTCGGGTGACGCATTGACGTTTAAAACCGACTTTAAAACGGTAAAGGTAGACGGCAGCATATATGATAATGACTTTAACGATTATACATCAACGGATGGAACACCGCCGAGCGGTTTTTCGGTGTCGGGTGAAAAGTCATACGCCAAAAGCGTTGAGGGCAAAAACGGCGGCAACGATAGGGCATTCGGATTGGAATCCGATGAAAACGGAAGAACCGTTCAGAGATATATGACTAAATTTAACGCAGATATACGTCCCGATTCCGACGGAAATATCAGCTTTGACTTTACTGTTCCGACTGCTGATACGGGCGAGGTGAGGTTTTATCTTTCAACGCCGAACGACCCCGAAAAAAACGCTCCGAACGCTTTGTTCAAGGTTGATTCAACAGGAAATGTCTATATTGCCGATTCTCAAACGGCAAACCCGTCCAAAAAGCTTGACGGAATAAGGCTTGCGGCAAACGAGTGGCATAATGTCAACGCTAAAATAAGAACCGACGGAAAAAACGGTGAAAGTATAGAGCTTATATTCGACAACTCATCAGAGTATAAAGTTAGCTATACAGCGCCGTATTTCACTGATAAAACGGTTGACGGAACAGGTATGGGATTTGTACCCAGAGAAGGGTTTGCGGCGGCTGTTGATAATATTTCGGCAAGGAACAATATGAACGTTGCGTATCCTGAGGTAATAAGCATAAAGCTGTTTGACAATCTCGGCAGAGAGCTTAAAACCGAGGGAAAAATAACGGCAATGACATCATATGCGGAAATAAAGTTTAACACCGTTGTAACCGATGACACACAAGAGCTTAAAAACCACATTATCCTAAACGAAAACACTTGGACAAAGGACTATGACTGTTCGGTTGTGACAAGTGAGGACGGAAGAAGTTCGACCGTTGTTTGCGGCTTTCCGCAAATGCTTGAAGAAATGTCAAACTATAAACTTGTTGTTAATGCGGGGATTCCGTCGAGGCTTTCGGACAGCATTAAATCCGTTTTGGCCGATGAGCTTAATTTTATAACCGACAGAACAAAGGCGCTGTCAATCAGCGGCTTTGATTCCGACGGCAATGCGTCGGGCGAGATTACGTTTTCAAAGAACGATTCCTCGGCGGCGGATCTTTTATACGGTGCGGCTCAATATGAATATAAAAAGTGTATGGTTGACGGAGTAGAAACCGATGTGCCGATTATGAAAGATTTTAAGTTTAAGCGAATCGTGATAGATGTGGACTTTGTCGGCTCGTTGACCGAGAGCATAGACCTTCCGATTAACGGCGGGTCGGAAGATGAGAATGCGCCCAAGGTCGAGAACAAATACTTCCTTTGGAAGTATCCGTCACTCAAAAAAGCCTTGATAAACAGCGAAAACGTTTTGCAATAATGTTGAGTGTATAGACAAACTTCGTTTCAGGATGCTTGCGGCAAGATATTGTTACATTGCCGTCCGGCGCGGCAGACGGAACCGGGCGAAGGGCAACCAATTCAAAACAATATCTTGCCGAAAATAGCTTTGTCTGCATTCCGAAACGTTTTGCAATAAAATTTGAAAAAAATTAAATTTATAAAAAATAAAAATTTTTATTAAAAAGAGAGGATGACAAAAATGAAAATGACACAAAAATTAAAAAAAGTATTGGCGCTGACAATCGGCGCCTCGATGGCGGTATCGCTTTGTACAGGTTTGTCCGTATCCGCACAGCCGTTCAGTCAGCCGGATGTAATCAATGTATTTGATACTCTGTACGGTTATTCAAAGACATTAAAACAACCATCGGCAACGCTTCCGGCGAAATTAACCGTGCCGGCATATGAGTATCAAGCGTGGGGTGTGGCAAGTGACGCATCAGACGAAAATGACACAGCGATAAAAATCGTGAAAAATGCGGCGAGTAACTTGAACGGAGCATCTTTGACATGGGTGTTTGATGAGGTAATACGAAAAGGAATTATTACCATGAGCTTTGATATAAAGTATCCGTGGAACACAGATGCGAACGATAAAAATCCGTATTTTTATATTGAACGTATACCTAACCTCATAAACGATAATCCGACCGACTGGTTCAAAGAAAATGACGAGAACGGCAATCCCATATTTGATTATGATCATCGCCGACTTATGTCGATAAACGAAAGCAGCGTTTCGGACGGCGTGATAAATGCGGGAACGCCTACCTCTGATGCACATAATGTTTCCGAAATTGCGAATGCCTGGCGTAAGATCACGATTACTTACAATGCCGAAACGGGTGAGTCGGTGTTATATTCAGACGGACAAAAAATCAGCGAGCGCAGCAACTCGAATGACGGTACAAAACGTATCAATATAATCACATCAGGCAGAGGCAATGCGGTTGATAACGAAATACTGATTGATAATATTTATATTCGTCACAGCCAAAGCGAGATCGGCGAAATTCCGGCAAAAGCGGATTATGCGAAGAACGGCGTTAAGCAAAACGGCGGTGTTGTTAAAATGGCATTTGCGGAAACACTCAAAGCCTTTGATGCGGAAGCCGTATGTCTTCCGACTGATTTTGTGCTTAAAGACTCAAACGGCAGCGTGATCGAAAACAAAATAACGAAAGTAGAACAGGATCCGGAGAAACCCGAAATCAAATTTACCCTCGGTAATTTATCAAAAGGTTCATATACGATAGGTCTTTCTGAAGCTGCAAAATCCGAAACAGATCAATATAAAGGAGCACTGAGCGGAAAATTCCCCGGAGAGATAATTTTTTCAACGGAAGGTAACGCACAAAACCAACAAGATGCAAGACGATATTATGTTAATGAAAATTTTGAAGGCTATAACGGCGGACTTCCCAACGGTGTTGTCAGCAACCTTTTCGGCTTTTCAAAGGCCCCAAATATGACAAAAGCGACTGATACACAGAATGGTAATAACCTGTCATTCAACATAATTGATATGGCAATATGGAAGTTTGATGAAAGCATAAAGGGCGGAGTGTTCAATATCGAATTTGACGTTAAGTCGAACGGCGGACGATGGGGATTGCATCTTTTAAAGGCGCGCGACTTTTTGCCGCAGAATTATGTTCCCGGTGATTATTGGGAAACATTAAAACCGGGTGATAAGTCCGGTGCGACTGCCGCAGACATACAAGAGCCGACACAAAACAAAGATTTAGAACAGTATAATTATTATAATAAAAAACTCACCGAAGCTCAAAATGCGGCAACTGAAGCAGGACAGACATTTGATAAAGATGCATGGCTTGTCGATAATTGGGTAAATGACTGGAGAACATATCGTGTTTCAGATACACAAGATGCGGTAAAATCAAGATTTGACAGCCGTCGGAATAGCTTATATAGATCTCATGTCCTCGGAACAACCGGGGATGCGACAAAGTATTCGTACAGTACTGCAAGAGACCAATACTCGACATGGGGTGCAAGACCCGTTGACTCAACATTCCCCGAGGCGACTTCGGATTGGACGCACATAAAGGTTAAGGTTGATACCGAGGCGGCGAAGTATTATTTGACCGTTGGTGATAAAACAGTTGAACTGCCTTATGATCAAAGGAATTTTAATATCGGAGGTTCGACAGAGAGTGAACATATTTCGGGATATGCAACATCGTATGATATAAATACCGGTAAGCTTAAAGTTACACCGGGATTCGGCGGAATAGGACTTTTTTGTGCAAAAATAAGCGAAAATAAGCCGGTACAGTTCGATAATGTCAAGGTTTATACCGACGACAGTTATAATTCGTATTCCACTTTCGATAATGCGGCGAGAGGAACATTAGACGTAAGCGCTCAAAGCGGCTCATCGGGGGTTGATATGCCCGATTGGTTTTTTCCGGAGCGTTTAAACTATTCTTCTGTAAAATGGAATCCAAACTGTGTGACGTTGGTATATGGTGACGGCAGAAATAAAACCGAGAATTCTTCGGATAAGTCATTGATGATTAACTGCCCAAAGACCGGTGCCGGTTCTTTGCTGCATATGCTTAACGTTCCGATTAAATCAGGCAGAGAGTTTAACGTTGAGTTTGACTATAAGTGCGATCAGGAACAGTCAATTATGCTTGGATTGGTTGAGGGCGGAAATATTCTTCCGTATTCTTTTAATCAATGGAATAAATTAGACGGACAAGATTTGTCGGGCAAAACAGAAGATACTAAAACATCAAGAGGCTCGTTTGATGATCCCAACAAATATGCAAACAGGTTTATACTTTCTAATCGCGGAGAGAATCACGCTGCACAAGCTGGTGATCACTTTAGATTCAGAAACGGAACAAACGGATACCTTGATCTCACTGCCGCCAATACGCAAGATGCGGTATCAAAAGACGATGAAACAAAGACGATTGGCTATACAAAAGGTCAGTGGCATCATATCAAGCTTAATGTTAAGCCGAACGGAAACGTCCTGCAAGAAACATTGACCGTTACATATGAAGACGGAACATCAGTAACGTCACAGGCGTATAACACAAACCTTGCATCGGTCAATGATATTGCGGCTTTGCTATTCAGATTTGAGGATGCCAGAGCGTGTGTTACTGCAAACAATGCACAGCACCTTATAGACAACCTCGCTGTTTATGAAGTTGGCGATGTCAATAACACATATCTGACAAACGTATCCGCAGTCGACGCCGACGGAACGGAAAGCGTTATTAATGATGCCTGCAAGGCAACGACAAAACAGCTTAAGCTTAACTTTTCGGGCAAGCTTGCAAGCACAAACGGTATCAGTATCGGAACGGCAGGCGAAACCGCATTAACGCCGGAATACACCCTGTCAAATGATAAAACGTCTGTATTGGTATCATTTAACAGAGCCTTGCTTCCGGATGAAAAAATCAATATTGCTATCGGTTCCGATCTTGATACAGAAAGAGAGTCGTATCTGCAAAAAGCCGAGCCGTACAGCGCACAAATAACCGTTACGGCGGCAGAGGGAGAGCTTAAGCTTGCCGAAGCAAGACTTTATAAGTGGGTCGATTCGAGAACACATATTTCACAATACGGAAACGTAACAACAACGGCGGGATATTATCCGATGGGTGCAGAGACTTTGAATGATGTAACATCAAAGGATAAATTTAAGCTTGTCGTAAAAGGAACGAATTTCTCAGGCTCGGGTTATAAGGCTTGCATTATGCAATGCGTATATGACAGCAGCAATCGTTTGATTGATATTAATATCATCCCGAAAGAGATAAACCAAGGTGTGTTTGATATGTCACAGGAAGATATTTCGTGCGCAAAAGAGAATGCAGCCAAGATAAAATTCTATGTATGGCGTGACAATACACTCATTCCCGTTGCGAACTATCTTGATTATGACGTGACGACAACGGCGGCGGAACAGCCGACAGAGTAATATCAAATTTGTACAAGGCGGCATTTCGCCGCCTTGTACGACACAGTTTAGGCGATTGTAAAATGTGGAAATGCATAATTGTGGATAACCAAATTTAAAATCCAAAATAATTTTTACATTGCCGTCCGGGAGCGGCAGACGGAACCGGGCTTCGGGCGATAATTAAATTATTTTGGATTTATAATGCGGTTAATGCGTATACAAACGCCTAACGACACAGTTTAAAAGGAGTATGACAGTATGAACATTAACATTGATTTTACAAAAACAACAGGAAAAAAGATAAAACCGATGCACGCAATAAACGGCGGTGCTGTCGGTGATTATGACGTTTCGGAAAACAGTGCGGATATAATAAGAGAGCTGAATATTCCGTATGCACGAAATCACGATGTTGCATATCCGTTCGGCCAGGGTGTGTTTGTCGATGTGCATTGTATTTTCAGAAACTTTGATGCGGACGAGAACGACCCCGATTCATATGATTTTTATTACACCGATATTTATGTTAAAGAAACGATTGAAGCAGGGGCAAAAATTTATTATCGTCTCGGTGAATCGATTGATCACGGAAAGAAGAAAAACTATGTTCATCCGCCAAAGGATTTTGCGAAATGGGCGAGAATATGCGGGCACATCATACGGCACTATAACGAAGGCTGGGCGGACGGATTTGAGTTCGGCATAGAATACTGGGAAATATGGAATGAGCCGGAGGGTGTTCCGGCAAGCAATTACACGCCGATGTGGACGGGAACAAAGGAACAGTTTTTTGAGTTTTACAAGACAGCGGCAAATCATTTGAAAAACTGTTTCGGAAATTCGATAAAAATCGGCGGCTATGCGGCGATTTCGATTTCGGGATTGGCTAAAGAAACGGAAGATGAGAGAGAATACTGGCCGGGAAACCTGCGTTCGGGTACTTTGTATTACGCCGAGTATATTCGTGATTTTCTTGAATATATTTCATCGGAGGAAAACAGAGCGCCGCTTGACTTTTTTGCGTTTCACAAGTACAACAACAGTATAACATCATTGGAGGAGTTTAAATATTCGGTGACGGCGCTGAGAAAAACTCTTGATAAATACGGATTTTCGGATACGGAACTTGTGTGTGATGAATGGAATCATCTCACGCCCGGTAACCTCGACAAAACCAAGGGGATAACCTCCGCTGTAGGGGTTGCGGCACAAATGTGCGAGGCTCAATTCCTGCCTGTTGATATGATGATGTATTATATGCTCAGGGGTTCGTCTTCGTATAACGGAATTTCAACGAATATGAACGGTTATGTAAAAAAAGAAAAGGCATATTATGCGTTAAAGGCGTTCGGTAAATTATATAAAATGGGAAACGAGATTGAATGTGGTGACGGCTCGGATTTTATAAAAATTTTGGCGGCGAGAGGAAAAAAAGAGTGCGGTATGCTGATTGCCAATATGGGCGTTGCGCAAAACTGTGTTTTAAATTATAAATTCGGTGATGATCCGCTTAAATCGATCTCGGTTTACGTGACAGATAAAGAACGTGACGAAAAGCTTGTATTAAAGCTTTCGTTTAAACGCAGCAATTCAAAGGCACTGTTTGTCATTCCCGAAAATTCAATTGTGTATATTAAATTTGAGTTGTTTAACGAAGAATAATATGAAAAAAACTATCGAAACAGCGTATACGGACTGTTTTATGCGCTGTTTCGGTCAGTCAAATTATGAAATGGGGAAGAAAGATGAGTGACTTAATAAAAATTCCGAATGTTCCGACAGGAATGACAGATGTTATTTTGGACACGGACGCATTTAACGAAATAGACGACCAATTCGCAATAGCGTATATGCTTAGGTCAAAGGAAAAACTGAATGTAAAAGGTATATGTGCCGCTCCGTTCTATAATTCAAATTCCGATTCGCCGAAGGATGGAATGGAAAAAAGCTTTAACGAGATAAATAAGCTTTTGGATTTGATGAATGAAGCCGATAGGAAAAAATTTGTTTTTAAAGGCTCGGACGGATATTTACCTGATGAAAAAACGCCTGTTAAATCCGATGCTGCGGAGTATATAGCACGTTTGGCAAGCGAATATTGCGCCGACAGACCGCTGTATATTGTTTCTATCGGCGCAATAACGAATGTTGCGTCTGCGATATTGTTAAAACCCGAAATAATCGACAAAATCGTTGTCGTGTGGCTTGGCGGACATTCTTTAGAGTATCACGACACGGAGGAATTTAATATGATGCAGGATATTGCGGCCGCAAGAGTGGTTTTCGAGTGCGGTGTTCCGCTCGTACAGCTTCCATGCATGGGGGTTGTGGATACTTTTCGTATATCAAAATATGAACTCGAATTTTGGTTTAAAGGGAAAAACAAGATTTCGGATTATTTGGCAGAAAATACAATAAATACAGCCGACATATACGCCTGCGAAAAACCGTGGTCAAGAGTAATATGGGATGTTACCGCTGTTGCTTGGCTTTTAAATGATAACGAAAAGTTTATGCGCAGCCGAATTATCAAAAAACATATGCCGAATTATGATTATAAATATGACATTGAATCGGATGATGGCTTTATGCGATACGTCTATAGCATAAAGCGTGACGCACTTATGGAGGATTTGATTAAAAAAATAACGGCAAATCAATAAGTGAAATTTAAAACAGAAGTAAACGCAACAGTTATATCGGCATACCGAAAAGACGATAAAAAAAGTATCTGGGCTACCTTACGGATGCATTTTTGATGGATAAGGCAATCAGA
>ERZ825159.3305-NODE-3305-length-11696-cov-4.282622_pt1 | contig 11696 bp, 9 predicted proteins | sample MGYA00519932_ERZ825159 | MGnify/ENA primary metagenome ERZ825159 (study PRJEB31778, sample SAMEA3449191) | human gut metagenome | biome: human gut; feature: human-associated habitat; material: faeces | place: United Kingdom | collected 2010/2012 ...
AAGCGTATGGTAGATGAAGCCAAAGAGATGAATGCAGATGCTGTGATCGGTGTAAAATACGGCTCCTCCCAGGTAATGTCAGGGGCAGCAGAAGTTATTGCATATGGAGCTGCTGTGAAATATAAATAAATGACAGGATGCCGGCGGCATGAGAGATTTGCCGCCGACATCCCTGAAATATGATCTTACACACTGTCTGAAAAGTGATATCACCACAGATGAAAGGTAACAATATGAGCGATAATAAGAATGTAAATCAGGATAAAGGTCTTCAGGGAAATGAAAAAATAGAGCAGGCGATCGCTGCTCTGCAGCAGGAAGCCACTCAGGAAATGCTGGCACATACACTGACTGTAATCCGTAGACGAATGAGAGAAAAGGGTCAGTTTATCCTTTCAGTAGAACCGCCCACAGGAGACAACCAACTCCGGATCGGCACAGTGAAAACCGGAGATGGAAAAGTCTGGTGGGCGGCATTTACCGGCTTTGAGGAAGAATTGAAAGGCGGCGGAAGCGTTCAGTCCACTTTTCTGACAGACATAGATCAGCTTTTTCATTCAGCATTACAGGTAAATGAGATTGAGGGAATCATCCTCAACCCATGGAACCGGACGATCATGCTCGATAAGAACCTGATTAATATTATATTGGGAAATATATGAAGCTATGTAAAGAACTCTCATGTTCAGTTAAATAAAAGTCCTCATTGTTTATCCTTTTTACAATTTCTGCAAAGTTATGCGATAGTTAAAAATGGATAAATACTGAGGACTTTTCTGCTTATCGGGAGTTTCCCATTTTGTTTAATTCAGGCAATATGGTAATCAGCATGGTAATAAAACACAGAGAACCACCGATCACATTGGATACCGGTTCTGCCATAAACACGCCATCTGTGCCCATGTGTAATCCATAGGGCAGGAAATAAGTCAGCGGAACCACGATAAATACTTTACGAAGCAGGGAGAAAAAAATCGCCTGCTTTTTTTTATTTAATGATTTAAACACTGTCTGACCAATATACTGCAGATCCATAAAAATAAAGGCTGCAAAGTAAAGCTTCAGCGCAGGAACGGCATCCTTCAATAACAATTTATCTGAACTGAAGATTCCGATCAGAAATTCAGGGGCAATGAGAATGACGCTCCACATGATACCTGTATAGATCAGAACCATAATGATCAGAACAACCCCTGCTTTCTTTACCCTGTCAGGACGTCTGGCTCCGTAATTGTAGCTGAGAACAGGAGAGGTTCCCTCATTGATCGCATGGATAGGCGTCTCCACCATCTGGCGAACACTGGATATAATAGTCATGACAGAGATATAAATATCACCGCCTGTCACGGAAAGAACATTATTGCAGCAGATACTTACCAGGCTGTTAGTCAGCTGCATGATAAATCCGGCAGACCCCAGACTGATGATATCCCTGGCATGTCTGGTGCACTCAGAAATCTCATTTATATGAATCCATCTTACCTTCAATTCTGATTTTCCATGAAGAAAATAAAATACAAGCAAGGCAGAGAGAATCTGAGAGATGACAGTAGCAATCGCTGCACCCTTAATCCCCATATCCAGAACAAAAATAAAAATCGGATCAAGAATAATATTTGCCACTGCACCGACTGTTACTGACAGCATACCGATAATGGCATATCCCTGTGCATTGATAAAAGGATTCATTCCTGTTGCTATCATGGAAGGGAGAGTACCCAGAAGGTAAATCATCAGATAGGGATACGCATAAACCAGAGCATCATCTGAAGCACCAAACAGAGTCAGTAAGGGGCGGGCAAAAAGAAATCCGATCAGCATCAGCACAGCAGCACTTCCACATAACATGGTGAAAGCAGTATTCATGATCATGTCAGCAGTCCTGGAATCTCCTTTTCCGCGGTTGATAGAGAAAATTGGTGCACCTCCGGAACCAAAGAGATTACTGAAAGCAGTAATGATCATGATGATTGGAAAGCATAAGCCCACAGCGCCAAGTGCAGTTGTTCCTATATCATGGATCCTGGCGATATAGATACGGTCCACAATGTTGTATAAAAGATTCAATATCTGCGCTACCAGCATGGGAAGCGCAGCGCTTAATATATTGTTGGTCACAGTTCCGTTTTCAAAATCAATTCGTTTCATTATAAATCTTCCTAAGTTTAAAACTTTTATCGTGCATATAAGTATATCATAAAGTAAACAGAAATTCACTCTGATACAGTGGTGTTGGAACAAAATAGTTACTGTTCACTCCGTTCACAGTAACGTAGCCAAAATTCATTCCAGATTGCCTGCGGCAATGGAATTTTGGCTTGTATGTCTCGGGATTTTGGCATATTCATGCCAAAACACCTCGCGGGATAGTGGTGTGTGAACAGTAACAATATTTATTCTCCTTTTTCCTCATCAGGATCTTCCTCTATCACAACATCCATGTGGATATTATTCTTTATCGCCTGGTCCACTGTGATATTTGCCAGATTTGTATGCTGATGCTTATCTGCCACCAGCATCTGGATCTCTACTGTTTTTCCTGTCTGAGCAGTGATAATGTCCTGAAGCTCTTTCTTCGCTTCCGGATTGTCCACATAGGACTGCCCCAGAAAATCCTGAAATTCCACATAAAGAACAGGTTCTCCTGTCTCACTGTTATACTTCGGAACAGATTTCTGAAGCATCTGCTTGAACATCCCTGTCGTCTGTCCTGTGATCACTCTCCAGCCTGCCACGATCTTCTGCAAATCTTCCGGTGCAGCTTTCGCCGGTGCTTTGTTTCCCGCCGGTTCCTGAACTGCTCCGGTTTCTGCCGGCATTTTCCCTGAACCCTGCTGCACGATCACCTGCTGTACCGGACGTTCATCCATCCGCTGTTCCAGCACACGCAGTCTGTCCAGAACAGAATCCAGATTAGTCTCCATTGCAGGACGGCACAGCTTGATCAGTGCAATCTCCACGAGAACCCTTTTCTGGGTTGCATATCGGATCTGGTTGGACAAATCCGAAAAAATACGGATATACCGCATCAGCGTCTCCACATCCAGCATGGTGCTCTCTTCTTTCAGAAGCTTCATGTTGTCGGATGAGACATCGATCGCTTCCTCCGGATTCTCAGAAGTCTTAACGAGAAGAAGATTTCTCATATACCAGGTAAAATCTCCCACAAACTGGCTCAGTTCCCTGCCTCCTACGATCAGTTCCTCCAGGATATGAATGGAACCTGTCACATCTCCCCGGATCACTTTTCGCAAAAGCTTGCTAAACACTTCGGTGTCAACGGCTCCCAGAACCTCCAGAACTTTATCATAGGTAAGTTCCTGTCCAAGATAAAAAGCAATACACTGGTCGAGAAGGCTGAGCGCATCTCGCATGGAACCATCTCCCGCTTTCGCTACATATCGGACTGCTTTTTCCTCAGCTTCTACACCTTCAACTTTGAGCAGTTCATCCAGTCTGGCCGCGATAGTGTCTATGGTGATTCTGTGGAAATCATATCTCTGGCATCTGGATAAAATCGTAATCGGAATCTTGTGCGCCTCTGTAGTTGCCAGGATAAACATAACATAAGACGGTGGTTCCTCCAGTGTTTTCAGCAGGGCATTGAAGGCACCTGTGGAAAGCATATGAACCTCATCAATAATATATACTTTATATTTACCTTCTGTAGGGCGGTAAGAAACCTCTTCTCTGATCTCACGTATATTATCCACACCATTGTTGGATGCAGCATCGATCTCGATCACATTCATTGCAGTTCCTGCCTGGATTGCCTTGCACATGGCACATTCATTACAGGGGCTGCCATTTACGGGATGCTCACAGTTGACTGCCTTCGCCAGAATTTTGGCTACTGTTGTTTTACCGGTTCCTCTGGTGCCACAGAACAAATACGCATGGCCGATACGGTTATGCTTAATCTGATTTGTCAGAGTAGTCACTATGTGATCCTGACCTTTGACATCCGCGAAATTATCCGGTCTGAACTTTCTGTAAAGAGCAGTGTAACTCATGAGTAAACTCCTATCGTAACTATTCAGCACCCCCACTGTCAGCAGCGCGCCAAATAGTTATCTCTATCTTATTATCACAGCCGCCGCGGAAAAAATTCCCGCGGCGGTCTTTTTTACATCCATATCTTATATGAAAAAGTATCTGTCAGTCAAGTACTGTTTCACTTAATCAGTCACCAAAGCTGATACCGATCTGTTTGGCAGCAACTACAAGCTGATCTTTCGGTGATACCATCTTAAGCTTACCTGCACACTCTTCAAGAGGTACACGTTTAATTTTGCCGTTTACCACGCCGATCATGATGCCATATTCACCATCCATGATCGCCTGCGCTGCACCTGCACCGATTCTTGTGGAAAGAACGCGGTCATACGGACATGGTTCTCCGCCTCTCTGTGTATGTCCCGGAACTGTAACGCGGACTTCGCTTCCGATCTCTTTGTAGATCTGGTCAGCAATCTCATAGGAAACGGACGGATATTTCTTTGCTCGGGCTTCCAGTTTCTCTTTGTATTTCTTTTTAGGAAGTTCTGCGTCTTCTTTGGAAATCGCACCTTCTGCAACTGCAAGGATTGTGAAACGCTTGCCTGCTTTGGCACGTTTCTGGATCGCTGCGGTAACTTTTTTGATATCATATGGGATCTCAGGAATCAGGATGATATCCGCACCGCCTGCAACACCTGCATGAAGTGTCAGACTTCCTACCTTGTGTCCCATGATCTCTACGATAAATACACGTCCATGTGAAGATGCTGTCGTATGGATACAGTCAATGGCATTTGTGGCAATGTTTACCGCACTCTGGAAACCAAAGGTCATGTCTGTGCCATAGATGTCATTATCAATAGTCTTTGGAAGATGGATAATGTTCAGTCCTTCTTCTCTCAGAAGGTTTGCTGTCTTCTGTGTACCATTTCCGCCAAGGATCACAAGGCAGTCCAGGCAGAGTTTATAATAAGTCTGCTTCATTGCTTCAACCTTGTCCAGGCCATTCTCATCCGGGACACGCATCAGTTTGAATGGCTGTCTGGATGTTCCGAGGATTGTGCCGCCCTGTGTAAGGATTCCGGAAAAATCTTTGGATGTGAGCATACGGTATTTACCATAGATCAGTCCTTTATATCCATCATCAAATCCATAAACTTCCAGTTCATCCAAATTGTTACTCAGTCCCTTTACTACTCCTCGCATGGTAGCGTTAAGAGCCTGACAGTCACCGCCACTGGTAAGCATACCTATTCTTTTAATCATGATAGTATCCTCCATTTCTGTGTTTTAAGAATTATCCATATCCATACATACAAGACATGTTGTGTACTCTGGCATATCCATTTCCAGAATAAAGATAGTTTATTTCTGTTTATTATATAATATTTATCGTTTTCATACAATAGTGTTAGAAAAGTTTTAGTTACTATTCACGCACTACGTTCGTTACTGTTCACTCCGTTTGTTACTGTTCACTCCGTTCCCAGTAATAAGTTTTACTATAATGATTCACTATTGACAAAACAGCCTCCTGCCTATATAATCAGAAATGCGCAGCCGGGGAGATAGCGGTGCCCTGTACCTGCAATCCGCTACAGCAGGGGTGATGCCAATCTGAGGCTTGTATCTTGTGGAGCTGCCCTTTATAAGTGGCGTTGACGTTTGGGTCTTACGCAACAGGAATCTGTGAACCGTGTCAGGACAGGAATGTAGCAGCACTAAGCAGAAGCTCTTGTGTGCCGTAAGGGTGCCTGGGCTGAGTTAACTGTAGAGGTAACGTCTGTGGGACCATTCCGAAGTGCGGCGCGCAAAAAAGAATATTCATGATGCAGCTCATCATATAAAAAAGCATTCAGAATTTTATCTGTTGATAATTTCCTGAATGCTTTTCTTATTTTTGTGGTTTACAAAAGTCCATATATTAACAGAAACGGGAAAGAGCCTTATACAATTTCCATCAGATAAAGAATAATTAATCCTCTACTACCTGTACCTGACTTTTGTTCTTATATCTCTTCATCACATGAAAATAATAAGGAATCAGTGGGATCAGTGCGGCGATCCATGCGGTCGGGTCAGCCATACAGACACCGGCAAAGGAAGTATGTCCCGCAATCAATACGACAATTCCGGTTCTCGCCACCAGTTCAAATACCCCGCCAAGCATTGGTACAAGTCCATATCCCATTCCCTGCAGAGTATTTCGATAGAGGAAAATACTTCCGAGAAACGGATATGCCCAGAATACTGTCCGGAAATAAGTAACAGACACATTTACTACGTCCTGTTCCGATGGATCTACGAAAAGATATGTCAGATATTTTCCGAAGAAAAACATCAGGAACATAACAAAAACGCTCCATCCCAGGACCATCATCTGCGTGTAACGGACTCCCTGTTTCACACGATCCATTTTTCCTGCGCCCCTGTTCTGACCTACATAGGTTGCTATAGTTGCACCGAAGGCTGTAAATACTGTGGCAAAAATATTCTGGATCTTACCGGCAGCAGAGAATCCGGCCATATGTACAGGTCCGTAAATATTGACCGCGCTCTGTACAATAATGGTTCCGATTGCTGTAATCGAAAACTGCAGTCCCATAGGAATTCCAAGCTTCAGAAGTCTGCCGAAACTGTCCCAGCATATCTCAAAATCCTTCCGTTCCAGATGAAGGATCGGAAATCTTTTTACAATATAAATCAGGCAGCACACTGCCGAAATTCCCTGTGCGATCACTGTGGCATATCCGCATCCTTCTACACCCATTCCAAAGGCTACAATAAAAACTACATCCAGAATAACATTGATCACAGCCGAAATGATCAGGAAATACAATGGCGACTTGGAGTCACCCAGCGCACGCAGGAAAGCCGCAAGTGCATTATATGCACCTGTGATAATAAGACCTGCATAAATAATTCCCATATATGCAGTTACATCACCAAATACCTCTTCCGGCGAATTCATCAGATGCAGGATTGGTTTGTTCGCAAGACTGAATCCTATGGTCATGACAATGGAAAATGCAGCCATAAGGTAAATGGACATGGCAACATAATGGCGCATCCTGTCAAACTTTTTCGCTCCGAACATCTGGGCTACGATAATCGCAAATCCACTGCTGAGTCCATTCAGCCAGCCGGTCACAAAAAACATCAGTGAACCGGTGCTTCCGATAGCTGCAAGGGCATTTACTCCGATAAATTTTCCGGCAACAATGGAATCTGCAATATTATAAAACTGCTGAAAAAGATTTCCCAGGCACATTGGGATCATAAATTTTATTATCAGACTCACCGGACTGCCGACGGTCATGTCGTTTGTTGTATCTTTTTTCATTCTTTTTATTCGCCTCTTTTTATTTCTGCCTGTAACATTAATCCTGTTACTTCTATTACTTTTATTACTCCTATTGCCTTTAAGATTCTTCCTGTTTTTGTCTGTCTTTTACTTTTATTGTTCCGGTTCTCCCTCCGGATTTTCCTGTGCAGCTTTAAGGGCTGCCTTTTCCTGCTTCTTTTTCTCACGAAGCTTTCTGAAAAACTCAGACAACATAGAAGAACATTCCTCTTCCAGAACTCCCTGTATAATCTTTACCTGATGATTAAATCCATCCACCTGCAAAAGATTCATCACAGAACCTGCGCAGCCCGCTTTGGCATTCATACAGCCGATCACTACTTCATCTATTCTGGACTGGACAAGTGCCCCGGAGCACATCTGGCATGGTTCCAGCGTCACATACATAGTGCATCCCTCCAGCCGCCAGTCTCCAAGTTTTTTACTGGCTTTGCGGATTGCATTCAGTTCTGCATGGGAGAGTGTATTTTTATCTGTGTTTCTTCTGTTATATCCACGTGCGATGATCTTACCCTCATGCACGATCACACAGCCGATTGGCACTTCTTCCAGAGCTTCTGCCTTCTTCGCCTGACGGATAGCTTCTTTCATAAAACGTTCCTGATCTGTCAACTTTTCTTTTCCTTTCTGCTGTTGCATCACTACCAGAATAGCAAAAAGAAAGCCTGAAAACCAATTGGTTTCAGACTTCCTATGCGTAGTCGAAGCGACGGGATTCGAACCCACGACCTCTGCGTCCCGAACGCAGCGCTCTACCAAACTGAGCCACGCTTCGTCAATGCAAGTGCTATTATATTAATAAAATCGCAGTTTGTCAATAGATTTTTTCAAATTTTTTTAATTTTTTCGAATATTTTCTTCTGATGGTCATATACATTATTGAATCTGGTTTTACGGAGGAAGGATTTTGGCTGGATATCGGCGTTTTATCGCATATGTATATGACTATGAAAGCGGAAAGAAAGGCAGCAATTGCGGATTTATTAAAGTTGAAGTAAAAGATCAGCAATGTTCTGTTGAGATTCATCTGCATTGTCCGGGGCTGCCTGAAAATGTAAAATGCAATATTTATGGATTTACACGAAAGGATGGCCTGATCAACGGAATTCTTCTGGATACCTGCGAGACAGAAAAAGAAACTGTAGAATGCCTGATCATAACAGATGCAACAGATATGAATGACTCCGGCGTTGCAATGGGTAAGTTGGGTGGAATGATCATTACTTCAGATACCGGCGGATTCTTTGGTACTGAATGGGACGATCAGCCTATACGTCCGGAGAATTTCCATGAAATAAAAGCTATGCCTGACGCAGATATTCCCGAATCTGCGAAAATCACTTCACAGAAACCCGAAGTTCCGGAAGATATGGTATTACAGGAAATGCCCGAAGAACTTGAAGATATTTCAGAAAAACCCGAAGATACCTCGCTTACAAAAGTTCCTGACGATTCTTTATCAATTGAACCGTCTGCCAATATTCCGGCTCAGGGAACATCTGATAACAAGCCAGGAACAGAGTCATCCTATATCTCAGATAATACTGTTGAAGATTCCAATAGTTCTGAAAATGCCCGCAATCCTGTCCCGGAAAGAAATGCAGAAAACAGAAAAACCTCTGCCGAATTTTCCCCCTTCTCCGATGGCGAACTGATTTCTGCATGGAAGATACACCTTGATGACCTGAAGCATTTTCCGCGGCATTACTGTGCACTGCGCAATAACCGTTTTCTCCAGTATGGGCATTATAATTTCGGATATTTGCTTTTAGGACAAAGAAATAACGGACAGTATATCCTCGGCGTTCCCGGCGTTTATAATCAGCAGGAACGCTTTATGGCAAATATGTTTGGCTTTCCTTACTTCAAAGAAAGCAGCTATATAGAGATTCCAAAAATGCGCGGCGGTTACTGGTATCGTTTAATCGATGCCCCGGATTCCCACAGATAAAATCGTCTTTTGAAGAATCTTCTGAAAATTCTGAAGTTCTTCAAAAGTATAGCTTCCATATCCAGGCCTGAGGACTCCATCTGAGTCCTTATAAGCCTGCAGATAATATTCTTTCGCTCCTGCCAGCCACCCGGCGATTTCTTCAAAATCCTTCTGCGTATGCAGTTCCCGTACTACTGTTGTTCTGAATTCATAGTCCAGATTCCCATGCAGCAGAAAATCTGCTGTCTCAAAAATACTGTCCATATCAGGCTTTTCTATTCCGGTCAGATTTCCATAGTTATCCGGACAGGCTTTGATATCCATAGCTACTTTATCGATCAGTCCGGCTTCTGCCAGATGTTTTACAATCTTCGGACGTGAGCCATTGGTGTCCAGTTTAACAGCATAGCCCAGTTCTTTGATTTTTCCCAGAAATTCCTCCAGACCATCTGACAGTGTAGGTTCCCCTCCTGAAATGCAGACCCCGTCCAGAATTCCCTTTCTTTTTTTCAAAAAAGTCAAAAGTTCCTCCTGACTGTAATCCGGCTGTTCTCCGGGAGCCACAACCAATATACCATTCTGACAGAACGGACAGCGGAAATTGCATCCACCCAGAAATATAGTACTGGCTACCTTTCCCGGATAGTCCAGCAATGTCGTTTTATTAAAGCCACAGATTCTCATTGTTTATCTCCATTCCAATTATATTTTACCGTATATAAATCTGATATATCATTTTATCATCAGGCATCTGAATCCTCAAGTTAAACCACCTATGTTATAGCAATCCGGGCAAAAATCCGAAAAAAAGAACCCTGTTTTACCAGAGTTCTTAATCACATTATTGTTTTGTTATCAGTTCAACTGATAAACCTCAGCAGACTGAAGTCCAAAGCTTAATGCTTCTGAATGGCTGTCACAATAAATATCAACATGTCCATAAGGTGTTCCCAGATCCTCTACTGTGTATACATTTCCGTTGATCAGAAGCTGTGTTCCAAAGGGTACTCCCGCCATAGCTACAGTACGTCCTGCTGTCGGAACTGTTCCGCTGGCTGTCAGGTTACCTGCTGTACCGCAGCACTGTGCACAGTTGCAATATGCAGTCAGTGTAAAGTTGCCAAGGTATTTTCCCTGACCGGAAGAACTGTCTGAGGATGCCTGGCTGTCAGATGTATCTTCTGATTCATTGCTGTCAGAGTCTCCCTCATAGAAATCTGCATCGTTCTCTTCGTATGTATCTTCATCATCAGAATCCCCTGAATCTTCAGAAGTATCCTCAGATCCTTCAGTCTCCGAAGAATCCTGACTGTCCGAAGAGTCTTCCTCATAGGAATCTGTATCTTCTTCATAATCATCAGAACTCTCTTCTGCATCCTGTTCCTGTGCCGCTGCCGCCTCTGCTTCGGCCTGTGCCTGCGCTGCCTCTCTGGCTGCTTTTTCCTCTTCTGCCTGCTGCACAAGCTGAGCAATGCTGTTATCTGCATTGTTGATTTCTGCAGTCAGTGCTGCTGCTTCTTCCTGGCTTGCGCTGATCTGGCTTACATAGGAAGAGATGTTATCACTTGTGCTTGCTGCAAGATTCTGAACCTCCTGCTGTTTGACCGCTCTCTCTTCAAGAAGCTGATCAATAGCAGCCTTCTCTTCCTCAGCAGTTGTTTCCTGATCTTTGATAGTGTTCTGAAGGTTCTCGCATTTCTCCAGCATAGTCCTGTCATACTGGGAAATCTTCGCAACACTCTCTGCATTGTTGAGGAACTCAGAAAGATCCTTAGATGACAGCAAAGTCTCTAATGCAGATGTACCGCCATTCTCATACATATACTGGATGCGGAGCTTCATATCATCATATTGTTTATTTAATGCCTTCTTGGCTTTCTTTAATTCTGTGTGAAGCTGTTTCAGCTCATTCTCTTTCTCTCCGGCCTGTATGCTGAGTTCAGAAATTGCATTAGTCAGGTCTTCATACTGTGTATTCAAATCAGACAGATAGTTCTCCAGCTCCTGCTTCTTGCTCTGAAGGCTGTCAATATTCGCCTGTGTCTGGGCAAGTCCGGCTTCTGCCTGCTGTTTCTGAGCCTGCATATCAGCAATCGCATCTTCTGTTGCATATGCAGTTGTTCCCATGGAAAAAGTAAGCATTCCGGCCAACAGTAATGAAAAAACTTTTTTCTTCATAAATTAATCACCTTTCTCGTTAATCTGAAACCCAGTATATCATATTTCGTAAAAAAATCAACACTTTTTATTAATTTATGTAATAATTATGTAACATTTTGTCGCTGTTCACTCCGTTCTCAGTAACACGCTTCGCGATGCACAGACTTTATGCTAATCGCATAAAGTCGCGCGGTATGTCTCGGGTTTTCTGTGACCTTCGCTCACAAAAAACACCTCGCG
>ERZ825159.3306-NODE-3306-length-11694-cov-3.014005_pt1 | contig 11694 bp, 8 predicted proteins | sample MGYA00519932_ERZ825159 | MGnify/ENA primary metagenome ERZ825159 (study PRJEB31778, sample SAMEA3449191) | human gut metagenome | biome: human gut; feature: human-associated habitat; material: faeces | place: United Kingdom | collected 2010/2012 ...
AAAACCCGTAAAACTCAAAAAAGTGGCATTCAGCCACTTTTTTGACACTCTGTGCCGCGCAGGCGGCGATTTTCTGCTTCGGCTATATCAGCAGGCCCCGGAGCTTGTATACGGCTACCGCTATGCTTTCCCGCATGTAGTTGTTGGGCGCGGTGTACCATACGTCCTTTGCGCCGTAGCCCTCAGCTTCAATGCCGTTCATTATGGCTACCCTCCCCGCCCGGTAAACGTGAAAGTTGGTGGTGACAAAGGCGGCGGAAGCGCCGGGGAAGCGCTGGTCAAGTATCGCCTTGGAGAATTTGAAGTTTTCCCATGTGCTGGTGGACTTATCCTCCGTTATTATGCGGCTTTCGTCTACGCCGTGGGATACCAGGTATCGCTTCATGGCCTCCGCCTCGCTTATATTTTCGCCGTCACCCTTGCCGCCGGATACTATCACCGCGGTATTTGGACTGTGCTCCAGATACTCCAGCGCGGCGTCCAGCCTGAGCTTGAGGGTGAGGGATACCCGCTCTCCGCGCACTGCGCAGCCCAGCACGATGAGCACGTCCTTGCCGTAATCCGCCTTTTTGTGGGCGGCAGAGCCCAGCATTGCCCCCATGCAGCAGAAAAATACCACCGCCGCCGAGTAGCAGGCTATGAGCAGCACCTTTACAAGGTGTCCCGCAGGGGTGCGGAACCACTGTATGAAAAAGCCCCTGAACAGGCCTATGAGCAGCAGCGGCACGCCCATTATTGCGGGAAGGACGGTGCCGAGGTTGCCGTTGCATACGGTGGAGAGCCAGATTGTGTCCATCGTCATAAGCCCGCCGGCTATTATAAGAAGGTAGTACATATATGCGCCTCCTTAAAGATCATATTGAAGTCCTCAATTAAATATATCACTGAACAGCGCGTAACAAAATAAAACAAACTGTAAAAGCATGGCAAAAAGACTGCGCCTTATTTGTAATGAAGCGTAGTTTATGCTATACTGCAATAGTATATAATCATAAGTATAATGCCCTTTTGCCGGGCTTATGGAGGAAAATAATGGGATTCTTGGATAAACTGCTGGGCAGTACCTCGGAGGCGCAGGTTAAAAAGCTCATGCCCATGGTAAAAAGGATAAACGAGCTGGAGGGAAGCATGGAGGCCCTTACGGATAAGGAGCTTCGGGCCAAGACAGATGAATTCAGGGCGCGCCTGAATAACGGCGAGACCGAGGATGACCTGCTGCCGGAGGCATTCGCCGTAGTCCGCGAGGCCGCAAAGCGCACCATAGGCCAGCGGCATTACGACGTACAGCTTCTGGGCGGCATAGTGCTGCATCAGGGCCGCATAGCCGAGATGAAGACGGGCGAGGGCAAGACCATAACCGAGACGCTGCCCGCCTATCTGAACGCCCTCTCCGGACACGGCGTGCATATAGTCACCGTGAACGACTACCTTGCGCAGCGCGACGCCCAGTGGATGGGCAAGATATATAAGTTCCTCGGCATGACCGTGGGCTGCATAATACACGAAAAGGACAACGACGAGCGAAGGGAGGCCTACGCCTGCGACATCACCTACGGCACCAACAACGAGTTCGGCTTTGACTATCTCCGGGACAACATGGTGGTTTACAAATCCCAGATGGTGCAGCGGGAGCTCAACTACGCCATAGTGGACGAGGTGGACTCCATACTGATCGATGAGGCCCGCACCCCTCTTATCATATCCGGCCACGGCGAGGAATCCACGGATATGTACGAGAAGGCTGACAGGTTCGTGCGCCGGCTGGAGCGGGGCGAGAATATCGTCAAGCTCAGCAAGTCCGATCAGCTCATGGGCGTGGAGCAGCCTGAATCCGGCGACTATATGGCGGACATAAAGGCGCGCACCGTAGCCCTTACCGCCCGGGGCATGGAGAAGGCCGAGAGGTTCTTCGGCATAGACGACATATCAAAGCAGGAATATTCCGAGCTGAACCACCATATACAGCAGGCCCTGAAGGCCCACGCCCTGTTTGAAAGGGATAAGGACTACGTAGTGCAGGACGGCAAGGTGCTCATAGTGGATGAGTTCACCGGACGTCTCATGCTGGGCAGGCGGTACAGCGACGGGCTGCATCAGGCCCTTGAAGCAAAGGAAGGCGTAAAGGTAGAGCGGGAGAACCGCACCCTTGCCACCATAACCTTCCAGAACTATTTCCGCATGTTCAAGAAGCTGGCGGGCATGACCGGCACCGCCAAGACGGAGGAGCAGGAGTTTCAGGCGATATACGACCTTGACGTGGTGGAGATACCCACAAATAAGCCCCTCGCCAGGAAGGACCTCAACGATATCGTATATACCAACCAGAAGGCCAAGTTTAACGCCGTGGTGAACGAGATAGTGGAAGTCCACAAGACCGGTAGGCCTATCCTCGTTGGAACCATATCCGTCGAAAAGAGCGAAATGCTTTCCCATATGCTGGACATGCGGGGGATAAAGCACGAGGTGCTGAACGCCAAGCTCCACGCCCGGGAGGCACAGATAGTGGCCCAGGCCGGTAAATACGGCAACGTGACCATAGCCACCAACATGGCGGGCCGAGGCACCGATATACTGCTGGGCGGCAACCCGGATTTCCTTGCACGCCAGGAGCTGCTCCGCGAAGGCATGGAGGAGAGCATGGTGGAGGAGGCGACCGGACACGCCGACACGGACGATGAGGAAATACTGGCTGCCCGGGGCAGGTATGCCGACGCATACGCGAGATACAAGGCAGATACCGACGCCGAGCACGATCAGGTGGTAGCCGTGGGCGGCCTGCATATAATAGGCACAGAGCGCCATGAGTCCAGACGTATAGACAACCAGCTCCGCGGCCGTGCCGGCCGTCAGGGAGACCCGGGCTCAACGAGGTTCTACGTATCCATGGAGGACGACCTGATGCAGCGTTTCGGCGGCGAGCGGGTACGGGACCTCATGCAGAAGATAAGCCCCGATGAAGATATCCCCATAGAGGCGGGGATACTCACCAAGCAGATCGAAGCGGCGCAGAAGAGGGTAGAGAGCTATAACTTCGACATCCGCAAGAACGTCCTCCAGTACGACGACGTGATGAACCGCCAGAGGGAGATAATCTACGGCCAGCGCCGCAGGGTGCTCATGGGCGAGGACATACACGATTCCATAATGGAGATGGTGGACGAGACGGTAAGCCTCCGCTGCGCCCAGTTCTGCCCCGGCTCCCACCCCAGCTCCGAATGGGATATGGAGGGCCTCCGCACGGAGATACTTAACATAACCGCAATGGACTGCGGCAGGGATATAGCCGGAATCACCGATGCAGAGAAGCTTCAGTCCGCAGTAAGGGAGTTTGCCCATAAGGCATACCGGCTGAAGGAGGAGGGGCTCATGCAGGCCGCGGCCCAGCTCGGCGTGGAGGCGGATATGCGGGAGCTTGAGCGGGTGGTGCTGCTTCGGGCGGTAGATGAGCACTGGATGGATCATATCGACGCCATGGATCAGCTGCGCCAGGGAATATCCTTACAGGCCATAGGCCAGAAGGATCCGGTCATCGCCTACCGCAACGCGGGCTTCGATATGTTCGACGAGATGGTGCAGGGCATAAGGGAGCGCACCGTCCGCAACCTCTACCATGTGGTGATCTCCGCCGGCGCTCCTCAGCGGCAGCAGGTAGCCAAGCCCGTTGAAACGAAGGGCGACGCCCCCGCACGTCCCAAGCGCATAGAGGGAAAGATAAGCCGCAACGCCCCCTGCCCCTGCGGCAGCGGCAAGAAGTATAAGCAGTGCTGCGGAAAGGATAAGTAGATCAGGGAAGCGCACAGGAAGCTTAAAATACTATATTATCAAGGAAAAATCGAAAGGATGTGAGTAGCAGTGATCCAGCTGGACGAATGCAGGCAGCAGCTTGCAGCAATGCAGGAAACACTTACAAAGGCAGGTGAGTCCCTTTGACGTCGCAGGATTAGCGGCCGAAAAGGAAGAACTGGAAAAGAAGATGGGCGCACCGGATTTCTGGGATGACGTTGAGGCGGCCAATAAAGCCAACCAGCGCATGAAAACCATCTCTGCCAAGCTGGAAAAGTACAACAAGCTCAGGGGCCTGTTGGAGGACGCCGAGGTGATGGCGGACATGGCGGAGGAGGGCGACGATCAGGAGATGGCGGACGAGCTCATAAAGGATATGCCCCATCTTGAAAGCAAGGTAGAGGCGCTGAAGCTCGAAACGCTGCTGAAGGGCCCGTATGACAGGCTCAACGCCATACTGTCCCTCCACGCGGGCGCCGGCGGAACAGAGGCTCAGGACTGGGTATCAATACTGTACAGAATGTACACCCGATACTGCGAGAGCAAGGGCTGGACCGTCAGGGAGCTGGACTATCTGGCGGGGGACGAGGCGGGCATAAAGTCCGTAACCTTCGAGGTAGAGGGCGATAACGCCTATGGCTACCTGAAGGCCGAAAAGGGAGTGCACAGGCTGGTGCGCATATCGCCCTTCGACGCGTTCGGCAAGCGGCATACCTCATTTGCGTCGCTGGACGTAACTCCCATATTCGAGGAGGACACCAGCGAGATAGAGATCAACCCCGACGATATCCGCATAGACACCTACCGTTCCGGCGGCGCAGGCGGCCAGAACGTCAACAAGGTAAGCTCGGCAATACGTATCACACATTTCCCCACCGGCATAGTGGTACAGTGCCAGAACGAGCGCAGCCAGCTCCACAATAAGGACATGGCTATGCGAATACTGAAGGGCAAGCTGCTGGAGCTGGCCGAGAGGGAGCGCCTTGAGCACATGGCTGAGATAAAGGGCGAGATGAAGAAGATCGAATGGGGCAGCCAGATCCGCTCCTACGTTTTCATGCCCTACCAGCTTGTCAAGGACACGCGCACCGACTACGAGACCGGCAACATCCAGTCCGTCATGGACGGCGACCTCGACGGCTTCATCAACGCTTATCTCACCAAGTCTGCGAACGGGGAGCTGAAAAAGTAATTCAAAAATGCACTGCGGTGCATTTTTGATTTGGGTTTTGCCGAGCGCTGCGTCGCACTCACTCCGTTCGCACACTTGCACTCTGAGATGAATTTTTTCCAGAAGGTGAATTGCCCCGCAGCGGGCAAGAGAAGCCCCTCTGGAGGGCGCGCGGGTCGCGGAAAAAAAGATTGCATTTTGATTCCGGCGCTGCGGCGCCGGAATTTTATATGTCGGAACGAAAAAGGTAAACAGGGAGGAAACATGGAAGAAAATACCAGAGAAAACAAGATGGGCACGATGCCCATCGGCAAGCTGCTGGCCAACATGGCGGGGCCCGTGATGATATCGATGCTCTTTCAGGCGCTCTACAACATTGTCGACAGCGTGTTCGTCGCGCGGCTCAGTCAGGACGCAATGAACGCCGTATCGCTCGCTTTTCCGCTGCAAACGCTGTGCATCGCGTTCGCCGTGGGCACGGGCGTCGGTATGAACGCGCTGCTCGCGCGTTCGCTGGGTGAAAAGAACATGCAGGCGGTCGACCGCGCCGCGGGCACGGGACTTTTCCTGACGCTCTGCACCGCCGCCGTCTTTGCTGTCCTCGGCTTTTCGCTCGCCACGCCGTTTTTCCGCTTTCAGACGGAGAATGCGCAGATCATCGCCTACGGCAGCGACTATGTGATGATCTGCATCGGCGGCTCGCTCGGACTGTTCCTGCAAATTTACGGCGAGCGCCTGCTCCAGTCCACGGGGCGGACGGACCTTTCGATGATCTCGCAGATCGCGGGCGCGGTGTGCAACATCGTGCTCGACCCGATTTTGATTTTCGGCCTTCTGGGCTTTCCCCGCATGGAGGTCGCGGGCGCGGCGGTCGCCACGATCGTCGGCCAGTTCGTCGGCGCGGGCCTCGGCCTTTTCCTGAACCTCAAGAAAAATCCCGAGGTGCAGATCCACCTCAAGGACATCCGTCCCCACCGCGCGACGGTGGCGGACATCTACGCCATCGGCATTCCGTCGATCATCATGCAGTCCATCGGCTCGGTGATGATGTTCGGCATGAACAAAACTCTCATCTCGTTCACCGAGGCGGCGACCGCGGTGTTCGGTGCTTACTTCAAGCTCCAGAGCTTCATCTTCATGCCGTGCTTCGGCCTCAACAACGCGATGGTGCCCATCGTGTCGTACAACTACGGCGCGCAGAAATTCGACCGCGTGCGCAAGACCGTCCGCCTGACAGTCTTCACGGCCATCGGCATCATGTGCGTCGGCTGCGCGCTCTTCGAGCTCATCCCCGAAACGCTGCTGGGGATGTTCTCGCCGACGGACGAAATGCTCTCCATCGGCCGCGTTGCGCTGCGCATCATCGGCGTGCACTTCCCGCTCGCGGGCTTCAGCATCATCGCGGGCAGCGCGTGTCAGGCGCTCGGCAAGCCCATCTACGCGCTCATCAATTCCGTCTGCCGCCAGATCGTCGTGCTGCTGCCGGCGGCGTATCTGCTCTCGCTCACGGGGCGGCTCGAGCTTGTGTGGCTCGCCTTCCCGATCGCGGAAGTCGTGAGCGTCATCCTGAACGCCACGTTCCTGCGGCTTACGTATCGCGTCTCGCTCGAGAGAAAATAATTTTGCCTGCGCGCAGACGCAGATCGGGGAGAGTCTCTTATTATAGAAGAGGCTCTCCCCTTTTATAAACGTTCCGCGCGGCGGTTCAAATTTTTTCTTTTGACAGACCGCACAGACGCGGGTAAAATACATTTGATAAGCTACACTTGATAAATTGTTTTCGCAGGAGAACCTATGAAAAGACAACTTGCAGCGCTGCTGCTGACGATTTTTGCCCTGTCCCTCACTGCCTGCGGCGAAACGGCTGCCGAGAGCGAGACGCGCACGGTGTACGCGATGGACACGGTGATGAACCTGACGGTTTACGGCGAGAACGCCGCTGCCGCGCTGGAGAGCGCGGAAAAGGAACTGCACACGTTGGACGAAGCCGTCCTCTCGCGCACGGCGGAGGGCAGTGAGCTCTATGCGCTCAACGCATCGAACGGTGAGACGGTCGAATGCAGCGCGGATGATATCTTACCCGCGCTGATCGAAACGGCGCTGACGATCTCTGACGCGACGGACGGCGCGTTCGACCCGACGCTCGCCCCTGTGCTCGACGCGTGGGGATTTACGAAGGACGAGCGCCGTGTGCCGTCCGCAGACGAGCTCAAAGAATTGCTGAGTCATACGGGCTGCGGCAAGGTCGCGCTCGAAAAAACGGCGGACGGCTGGACGGTCACGCTTTTGGACGGCGCGCAGCTCGACCTCGGCGGCATCGCCAAGGGCTACGCGGCGGATCTTCTGCGCGCGCAGCTTGAAAAGGAGGGCGTCACGTCCGCGACACTCGACCTCGGCGGTGATGTGTTCGTCATGGGGCGAAAGACCGACGGCAGCGATTGGCGCATCGCCGTCAAGGACCCTGCGGACACGGAGAGCTACCTTGGCGTCGTATCGGCGGCGGATAAGTTCATCGTGACCTCCGGGGTGTACGAGCGCTATTTTGAAGAAAACGGCGTGCGCTATCACCATATCCTCGACCCCAAGACCGGCTGCCCCGCGGAAAGCGGGCTCGTCAGCGTGACCGTGCTGTGCGAGAACGGCGCGTGGGCGGACGCGCTCTCGACGGCGTGCTTCGTCCTTGGCCCCGACGGCGCGCTTGCGCTGCGCGACGATCTTGCCGACCAGGGGACGGATTTTGAACTCATTTTAGTCACCGACGATGGCCGCGTGCTCTACACCGACGGCCTTGCCGACGCCTTCACGCCGAACGACGAAAGCGGGTACACGTATGAAGCGCTCGCCTAAGCTGAAGCCGACGAAGTGGGACGCGCTCGTCGTGCTCGCGGTGCTGCTGCTCACGCTCGGGATCGCCGCAAGGCCGTATTTCGCGGCGAAATCGGCGGGCGAGCTGACGATCAGCATCGCCATCGACGGCGAGACCGTCGAGCGCTGCGCACTCAGCAATTATGAAGGCGGCACGTATGAGAGCCGCGGCTACACGCTCACCGTCGCTGTGGAAAACGGTGCGGTGCGCGTGAGCGAAAGCGACTGCCCGAATCAGGACTGCGTGCACTCCGGCGCGATCTCGCGCGCGGGACAGAGCATCGTGTGCCTGCCCGCCCGCGTGGCCGTCACGCTCGAGGGCGCGGCGTCCGACTACGATCTGATCGCGGGGTGAGCGCATGAAGATCAAAACAAGAGAGCTGACGCTCTGCGCGGTGCTCGCGGCGCTCGCGCTTGCGTTGTCCTACATGGAGTCGTTTTTTCCGCTCGCGCTCATTGTGCCGCTGCCGGGCGTCAAGCTCGGCCTTGCCAATATCGTCACGCTCTACGCGCTCTATGCCATCGGATTTCCGAGCGCGCTCGCCATCCTGCTCGTGCGCTGCACGCTCGGCGCGCTGTTTGCGGGGAATGCCTCGGCGCTTTTATTCTCGCTGCTCGGCGGGCTGTCGGCGCTTTTGGTGATGGCGCTTTTGAGCAGGGCGAAAAAGCTCAGCATTTTCGGCGTCTCGATCGCGGGCGCGGCGGCGCACAACTGCGGGCAGGTCTGCGCCGCGCTCATCACGCTCGGCTCGACCGCGCCGCTCTATTATCTGCCGTTTTTGCTGCTGGTGTCGCTCTTCACGGGCGCGCTCAGCGGCCTGATCACTGCATTCTTGTTCCGCGCAATGGCGCACACGCCCTACGGAACGAAGGGAGAGAATCAACATGGATAAAAAGGATGAGATCATTCTCCAGCAGCTCGACGTCATCCGCACGATGACGCAGAACAACTTAAACCGCATGGGCAGCGACTTCTGGGGCGCGCCGCTGACGCCGGACGCGCCGAAATCCGCCGTCCCGAAGGAAGTTGCACCCAAAGCGAACGCGCCGAAGAGCGCGGACGGCGCAAAGCCGAACAAGCCTGCCGCCTCCACCGGCGCGGACGAGAAAAAGGAAGAGGAAGCGCCGCTTCCCCCGCCCGAGAAGATCGAGGACCTTAAAAAAGAACTCGACACCTACATCGGCCTTGGCGAGGTCAAGCGCGAGGTGAATAACCTCATCAACATGGCGACTGTCTTCAAGCGGCGCGAGGAAACGGGGCTTCCGAACGCGGACTTCTCGCTCCACATGGTCTTCACCGGCAACCCCGGTACAGGTAAGACGATGATCGCGCGTTTGATGGCGCGCGTCTACCGCTCACTCGGGATCCTTTCCAAGGGTCAGCTTGTCGAGGTCGACCGCAGCGGGCTCGTCGCGGGCTACGTCGGTCAGACGGCCATCAAGACGAGCAAGGTCATCGAAAAGGCGCTCGGCGGCGTGCTGTTTATCGACGAGGCCTATGCACTCAACGGCAAGGGCGACAACGACTTCGGTCAGGAGGCCATCGACACGCTGCTCAAGGCGATGGAGGACCACCGCGACGATCTCGTCGTGATCGTCGCGGGCTACGATGGCTTGATGGAAAAGTTCATCCAATCGAACCCCGGCCTTGAGTCCCGCTTCAACCGCTACCTGCACTTTGACGACTACACGCTCGACGAGATGCTCAAGATTTTCAAAATGCAGTGCCGCAAGTCGCAGTACACCCTCTCTCCCGACGCCGAGCAGGACGTCAAGGACTTCATCTACGATGAGAACGCCGACGGTGTGACGTTCGGCAACGCGCGCGGCGTGCGCAACCTCTTCGAGCAGATCTTGACCGCGCAGGCCAACCGCCTCGCGAAGATGGAGAGCTTTACAAAGGATGATTTGATGACCCTCACGCGCGACGATGTCCTCCACGCCCGCGGCATGGAAGACAACACGACCGTCGCCGAGCTCGAAGCAAAAGCAGCAGAAAAAAAGGACGAATAAAAAAGGAAGGACGCGCAGCGTCCTTCCTTTTTTATTTCGTTGTTACGCTTCCTTGGCGGCGGGCTCTTCCTTCGGCTTATCCTTGGGGACGACGCGCTTTTCAGGCATTACACGGCCCTCGTCCACCGCGACCATGTGCTCAAGCAGGCGGACGACCATGTTGGAGTAGCCCCATTCGTTGTCGTACCACGCGATCAGCTTGACAAAGTCGTTGTCGAGCATGATGCCGGCGGTCTCGTCGAAGATGCAGGGGCAGGAATTGCCGATCAGGTCCGTGGAGACGACCTGGTCCGCGGTGTAGCCGATGATGCCCTTCATATAGGTCTCACTGGCGTGGCGGATGGCGTAGCAGATATCGGCGTAGGTGGTCTTGACCTTGAGGTGGGCGGTCAGGTCAACGACGGAGACGTCCGCCGTGGGGACGCGGAAGCTCATGCCGGTCATCTTGCCGTAGAGCTCGGGGATGACGCGGCCGACGGCCTTGGCGGCACCCGTGGAGGAGGGGATGATATTGTTAAGAATGGAGCGGCCGGTGCGCCAGTCGCTGCCGCCGCGGGAGTCGACCGCCTTCTGCTTGGCGGTGGCGGCGTGGATGGTGGACATGAGCGCCTGCTCGATGCCGAACTCGTCGTTGACGACCTTGGCAAGGGGTGCTAAGCAGTTGGTGGTGCACGAGGCGTTGGAGACGACCTTCATGTCAGAATGGAGCAGCATGTGGTTCACGCCCATAACGAACGTGGGGGTGACCTCATCCTTGCCGGGCGCGGTCAGGATGACCTTCTTCGCGCCGCCCTTGAAGTGGCGGGAGGCCTTCTCGGTGGTGTTGTAAGCGCCGGTGGACTCGATGATGTACTCCGCGCCGCAGCTGGACCAGGGGATCATCGCCGCGTCGGACTCGCTGAAGACCTGAATGGTGTGACCGTTGACGATCAGGTTCTTGTCCTTGTGCTCCACCGTGCCGTTGAACTGACGGAACACGGAATCGTATTTGATCATATAGACCATGTAATCCAGATCCGCTTTGCGCAGGTTGATACCGCAGATGTCGAACTGCTCCGGATGCTCGATCATGATGCGCAGCACGACGCGGCCGATGCGGCCGAAGCCGTTGATGCCCACTTTGATAGCCATAATGATAATCCTCCACAGAAAATGTGATCGTATTGTTCGGAGCTCGCGCCCCGTCATTGCAGAATCATTATATCATGGCGTATTTTTTTGTCTTCCCCTTTTCGGGAAAAAGGTAGCTGAACTTTGTTGTACAAATGTGTGCAAAACAGACAAAAACAGCGAAAAACATTTGTCTAACTTCTCCAAATATTCCATACATTTGAAACATTCGAAGCATCCGTTCGTGCAAAAAAATGCATTTTATCGCACTAAAATGACAGCAAACTTGCAAAACGAAAACGGCCCTCTTTGAGGGCCGCTTTACTTCAGTCTAAATTCAGTGGAGGCGCATTTCGAGCCTCCGGCTCGAAACAGCCAACGTCCCCCACGCGCATTTCGTGCTCCGCACGAAACAGCTAACGCATCCCCGCCGCGCATTTTGCGCCAAAAATGAAAAATAGAAGCAGAGACCCTCATCACGCACCAAAAGGCGTCGCAGACTTTGCCGCCCGCAGGCGGCAAATAATCTTAATCATAAATCGCCGCGACATGCGCGCGGCGATTTATTCTTCTCGTGCCGCAGTTCACCGTCGTGGCATTACGATTCCCGCGCCCTTTCAGGCGCGCCAATCGTGCCAGTTCCTCGAAACCGGTTCGCTTCATCCGCCACCGGCGGCGCTTCGCCGATTTCCGTGCGCGCCTGCGGCGCGTGCGCTGCAGCGGAGCGCATCCCCCTCAAAAAAAGAGGACGG
>ERZ825159.3307-NODE-3307-length-11690-cov-5.189428_pt1 | contig 11690 bp, 11 predicted proteins | sample MGYA00519932_ERZ825159 | MGnify/ENA primary metagenome ERZ825159 (study PRJEB31778, sample SAMEA3449191) | human gut metagenome | biome: human gut; feature: human-associated habitat; material: faeces | place: United Kingdom | collected 2010/2012 ...
CCGGTGTTTCCACCGGCCCGCACTGCCACTTTGAGATCCGCATCAACGGCGCACAGACCGATCCGGCGGCGTACTTCTCCGGACTTTCCTATTGGAACTGCTGATTTTCCCTTACGGGATCAAAGGAGCCTATGAAACGTAACAAATTACAGAAAACCGTTTTTTCCGTGATTTGCATCGTGCTGGCGGTCATCATGATGCTTTCACTCGTCATCACCGTTCTTCCGGCGCACGCCGTGGACGAGACCGAGCTCGAGCGGCTGGCGGAAAAACGTGCGCAGCTTGAAGAGCAGCTCATGGAACAGGAGCAGGTCATACAGGGGCTTACGGAGAACCAGACGCTGATCGTGTTCCGCAAAGCGGCGCTTGATAAGCAGATCTCGCTCAACCGGGAGACGATCGCGCTCATTGAAGAGCAGATCGCCGTTTATCAGGAACTCATTGACCGCAAGGAAGAGGAGCTCGCCGCGGCGACCGCCGCGGAGACCGAGCAGACGGCGCTGCTGCGCGAGCGCATCCGCTCCATGGAGGAAAACGACAGCTACTCGTATCTCGCCTTCATTTTTGAGGCGAACAGCGTGCCGGAGATCCTCTCGCGCATCGCGGACGTGAACGATATCATGCACTATGACCGCGAGCTCGAAAAGTCCTTGCAGCAGAGCCGCGAGGACGTGGAGACGATCAAGCGCGAATATGAGGAAGCCAAGGCCGAGCAGGACGCCGTGAACGAAGAGCTCATCGCCCGCCGCGACCAGCTCAGCGCGCAGGTCACCGCGGCCTGTGAACTCATCGCCAACCTTGACGAGCTTTCGCAGAATGCGCAGGCGGAATACGACGCCATCGCCCTCGCGATGGAATCGCTGCAAAGCGCGAACACCGCACTGCAAAACCGCTTTTCTCCCGCGCTCAGCCGCCGCGCCGGCGAGCTTTTCTCCCGCCTGACGGGCGGCAAATACGAAAGCGTCCTGCTTGACCGCACGTTTTCCGCGCAGGCGGGCGAAACGGGCGAGAGCGTTTCCCATGACGCACAGCTTTTGAGCCTCGGCACGCTCGACCAGCTGTATCTTGCCGTGCGCCTCGCCATCTGCGAAAGCGCCCTGCCCGCGGACGATCCCCCGCCCATCGTGCTCGACGACGCACTTGTCCGCTTCGACGACGAGCGCTGCCGCGCCGCGCTCGAGCTTTTATTAGAGGAAAGCAAATCCCGTCAAATTCTGCTTTTCACCTGCCAGCACCGCGAGAGCGCGTATCTCTCCGGCCGCGACGGCGTCACATTCCTGTCCCTATAATCCCAAATTGATAAAGGAGAAATTGAATGACCACACTGCAAGCCCTTCCCCTGCCTTCCAACTTCGAAGACCTCTGCGAGCTGTTTTTGCTCTACATCGCGTACAGCACCCTCGGCTGGTGCGGCGAGATGCTCTACTGTTCCATCCCCAAGGGTCACATCTGCGAAAAGAGAGGCTTCCTCAACGGCTTCCTCTGCCCCATTTACGGCCATGGCGCGCTGCTCGTGCTGTATCTTCTGCACGGCGGCTTCCAGAATCCGGTGCTCACGTTCATCTTCGGTGCGATCGTCACGTCGATCCTTGAATACTTCACGAGCTGGATCATGGAAAAGCTCTTCCACATGCGCTGGTGGGACTACTCCCATTATAAATTCCAGATCAATGGCCGTGTGTGCCTTCTGAACTCCACGTGCTTTGGCCTTGCGTGCGTGCTGCTGTGCCACCTTGTCCAGCCCTGGCTGTGGGAGCACATCGTGAATCTCGGCCCTACCATCACCGTGCCGCTCGCGTCCTTCATCTTCGGCATCTATCTGATGGACACCGTGCTCTCCATCCGCAGCGCCATCCAGCTCAGCGCCCAGATGGGCAAGCTGCGCGAGCTGCAATCCGAGCTCAAGGACTATGTCGCCGAAAAGCGTGAGGAGAGCCAGGAGCGCAAGGCCGAGCGCCGTGCCGAGGTACGCGAGCGCGCCCGCATGCTGCGTGACGGTGCGGATATCTTCGAGCGCCGCCTGCTCCACTCCCACCCCGACATCCGCAAGTCGCGTGAAGACCTGCTCGCCGCGATCCGCGCCCGCCTGAACGAGAGCGAGACCGAGGCCAAGAAAGCTGCCGACGAGCTCTTCGGCGATGAGCGCAAGGCGTAATTTGCCAAGCCGCGCGGTTGACTTCCGCGCGCAAACGGTATAAACTAAGCGCGCCGCTGGCCAACCGGCGGCACACCACGCAGCAAAGGAGAATACTGATCTATGAGCGAATGCACCCATAATTGCTCTACCTGCGGCGAGAGCTGCGCTGAGCGTGCAACGCCGCAATCCTTGCGCAAAGCGCCGCACCCCGAAAGCCACATCGGCAAGGTGTTCGGCGTCGTGTCCGGCAAGGGCGGCGTCGGCAAGTCGATGGTCACGAGCCAGCTCGCCGTCAGCCTGCACCGCAAGGGCTATCGCGTCGGCATTTTGGACGCCGACATCACCGGCCCCTCCATCCCGAAGGCGTTCGGGATGCACGAGAAGGCCGTCGGCACGGAAAATGCCCTCCTGCCCTGCGTCAGCTCGACCGGCATCGAGGTCATGTCCATCAACCTTCTGCTCGATGATGAGACCGATCCCGTCATCTGGCGCGGCCCCGTCATCGGCGGCGTGGTCACCCAGTTCTGGACCGACGTCCTCTGGGATGTCGACTACCTCCTCGTCGATATGCCGCCGGGCACCGGCGATGTGACGCTGAGCGTCTTTCAGTCCATCCCGCTCTCCGGCATCGTGGTCGTCGCCTCCCCGCAGGAGCTTGTCGGTATGGTGGTGGAGAAGGCCGTGAAGATGGCGGAGAAGATGGCGGTCCCCATCGTCGGCCTTGTGGAGAACATGAGCTATCTCGTCTGTCCCGACTGCGGCAGAAAAATTTACCTCTTCGGCGAGGGTAGGAGCGCCGAGGCCGCGAAGAAGCACGGCATCCCGCTGCTCACCCAAATGCCCATCGACCCGCAGCTCGCCGCGCTCACCGACGAGGGCCGCATCGAGGAATTCAAGGGCGACTGGCTCGCCGACGCCGTCACCGCGCTCGAGGCCCGCTGACCGCACCCGCAAAAAACGGAAAGGATGTTTCCCGGGAAACATCCTTTCCGTTTTCTCTTTTATAAGCCCTCGTGCAGCTTCCAGAGGATCGGCTCGAAGTCCACGCCCTCGCGGGCCGGTATGTTCTGCGGCATGGTCTGAATGGCGCACTCGCGCACGAAGGCCTCCGCGAGCCGCACCGCCTCGTGCAGCGTTTTGCCCTTGACGAGCGCGCCGGTGAGCACGCTCGCGAACACGTCGCCGGTGCCGTGAAACTCCTTGCCGATGAACGTGTCGAAAAGAAACTCCGTCCCGCCGCTCGCGCGGTCAAAGACGCACGCGCCGATCTCGCCCTTGCGGAGCATCACGCCGGTGAGCACCACGCTGCGCGTTCCGTTCCGGCTCAGGCGCTCAACGACCGAGCGATAGCCTGCCTCGTCATGCGTCAGGGCGCCGAAGGAATGGTCCTCGCCGAGCAGCACCGCCGCCTCGGTCAGGTTCGGCACGATCACGTCCGCCAGCTCCGCCAGCCGCGTCATGCCCGCGCACATCGCGGGCGTATAGGTCTTGTAGATCTTGCCGTGGTCGCCCATCACGGGATCGCAGATAAAGATCGTCGAGCGGTCGCGGCGGAAGGTGCGTACAAAGTCCGCCGCAAGGTCCATCTGCGCCTCGCTGCCCATGAAGCCGGTGTAAACGGCGTCGAAGTGGATGCCGAGCTCCGCCCAGTGCGCGGCGGTCTTGGGCAGCTCGTCGGTCATATCCAGAAAGGTATAGCCCGTGAAGCCGCCGGTGTGCGTGGAGAGATAGGCGGTCGGCAGCGGGCAGCACTGCACGCCCATCGCGCTGAGCACAGGGATGGCGACGGTCAGCGAGCAGCGGCCGAAGCCGGACATATCGTGGATGGCGGCAACTCTCGGCGTAGGCATAAAAACGGCTCCTTCCTTTTTGCTGCTCCTATTATACCGCACCGCGGGCGCATTGCAAGGAAAAATCCGCGGATAGCGCGCCCGCGCCGCGCATAGGCTGGTGCGAGGTGATCTTTTATGGATATTCATGTGGTGCGCGCAGGCGAGACCGTTTCGTCGGTCGCCGCGCGGTACGGTGTGCCGGCGGGCATTCTCGCCGGCGTCAACGGCGTCGCGCCGGACGCTCCGCTCGCCGTCGGGCAGACGCTCGTCGTCCGCCATCCGCGCGAGCTGCACACGGTCGCGAGCGGCGAGAGCGTCTATTCCATCGCCCTGCGCTACGGTCTGAGCGTGCGGACGCTCTATCAGAATAATCCCGCCCTCGGCGGGCGCAGCGCCCTCTACCCCGGGCAGACGCTCGTCATCGCCTACGACGACACGCCCACGCGCACACTCGCCGTCAACGCCTACAGCTACCCCTTTATCCGCGGCGGCCTGCTCGACGCCGCGCTGCCCTATCTCACCTACCTCACGCCCTTTACCTACGGCATCAACGCCGACGGCACGCTGCTGCCGCTCGCGGACGAATGGCTGCTCGCCGCCGCCGGACAGTACCGCACGGCCGCGCTCATGCACCTCTCCACGCTCACGGAGGAGGGCCGCTTCGACAACGCCCGCTCCACGCTCATCTTGGAGGAAGCGGACGCGCAGGACGCTCTGGTGCAGAGCATCCTCGAGACCGTACAGGCCCGGCATTACTTCGGACTGGACGTGGATTTTGAATATGTGCTGCCCGAGCAGCGCGAGGCCTACGCCGCCTTCATCACGCGGCTGCGCGAAGCGCTCAATCCGCTCGGCTGTCCGGTCATCGTCGCGCTCGCGCCGAAAACGAGCGCCGCGCAGCGGGGGCTGCTCTACGAGGCGCACGACTACGCGCTCCTCGGCGCGGCAGCCAACGCGGTGTTTCTGATGACCTATGAGTGGGGCTACACCTACGGCCCCCCGATGGCGGTCGCGCCGCTGGGGCAGGTGCGCGCCGTGCTGGACTATGCCCTGACCGCCGTCGCGCCGGAAAAGATCTTCATGGGCATCCCGCTCTACGGCTACGACTGGCCCCTGCCCTTCGTATCCGGCAAGACGCGGGCGGAATCCCTCTCGCCGGTGCAGGCGGTCGAGCGCGCTCTGCGCCACGACATTGCCATTCAATACGACGCGGCCGCGCAGGCCCCCTATTACCACTACACCGACCGCGGCGGGCGCGAGCACGCCGTCTGGTTCGAGGATGCGCGCAGCATCGAAGCCAAGCTCCGCCTCGCGGACGAATACCATTTGCAGGGCGTGGGGTACTGGAATCTTACACGTCCCTTTCCCCAGAACTGGGCGGTGCTCGCCTCGCTCTTTGATATCGAGACGCTTCTCTAAGCGCGCGTCCCGATGGCCTTTGCCACCACGTTTACCACATCCTGCACCGTCTCGTCGAAAAGGTGCGTGTAGACCTCGCTCGTGATGCTCGTCGAGCTGTGGCCGAGCGCCTTGGAGATGGTGAACATCGGCACGCTGCGGCTGTTGGCGACGCTCGCAAAGCTGTGGCGCAGGCCGTGGAGCGAGATGGACGGCAGGGCGTTCTCCTCAACGAAGGCCGCGACGCGACGCCCGAGGCCGTTCGGGTCCCACGGCTTTCCCTGCTCCGTGACAGCCACATAGCCCTCGGGATTGAAGCCTGTGCCCCGCTCGCGCTGCCCGCGCTCCCATTCGTCGTGCAGCCGCGTGAGCAGCTTCTCCAGATCGCTCACCCCATCGTAGCACAGCCGCCGCACGGAGGAATAGGACTTAGGCTTTTTCTCGATGAACGTTCCGCCCACGGAGGTTCGCACCTCGCGGACGGTGACGATCTTCGCGTCCAGATCCACACAGCGCCATTTGAGTCCGCAGATCTCGCTGCGCCGCAGCCCCAGATAGCCCGCCAGCTTGACGGCGGGCTCGATCTCCGTGCCTGCGCAGCGGCAAAACAGCTCGCGCAGCTGCGCGGGATCGTAGTAGCGGTGGCTTGGCAGCACCTTGGCCGGCGGCGTGACATAGCGCGTCACGTTTTCCCGCAGCAGCCCCTGCCGGACGGCGGCCTCCAGCGCCGTGTGCAGCAGCACATGGTGCTTGCGCACGGTGTTGTGGGAGAGTCCCTTTTCCAGCAGCTCCGCGTAGTACCGCTGCAGCTGCGCCGGCTGCAGCTCCGGCAGCTTCACCTCGCCCAGCGCGGGCACAAGGTGGAGTCGGATGATGTTCTCGTAGCCGTGGACGGTGGTCTTTTCGCGGTTCGGGCAGATAAAATCCCGCAGCCAGACCTCCAGCCAGTCGGCGAGAATGACCTCGCCGCCGTGGCGCGTGCGCTTGAGCGCGCGCAGGCGCAGAAATTCCGTCAGGGTGCTCTCGGCATCATCGAGACAGTGGAAGGTGCGCACGCAGCGGTCGCGCGAGCCGTCGGGCCGCATCCCGTAGTGCATCGTGACGTAGTAAAGGTCCTTTTGATCGTCGTAGGCAAGATTTCGTTTGATGGATTTTCGCATATTCGTTCGCCCTCCTTTTGGAATGGAGGCAGTATATCACCGATCGAGCGCAATGAAAAACGGCGGCGCTTTCTGCGCCGCCGTTTTTAGACGATCCTTCGGTTTTGCTCAGCTTCTCCTCGCCGCCTCGATGACGTGGCTCGCGAGGATGGCCGTCGTCACCGCGCCGACACCGCCGGGCACGGGCGTGATGGCCTCCACGATCGGCTCCACCTCGGCGAAGCGGGTGTCGCCGCAGAGATTGCCGTCCGCACCGACGTGGATGCCCACGTCCAGCACGATCTGGCCCGCGCGGACGCTCTCCGCGCCGACCATGCCGGCCTTACCGGCGGCGACGACGAGGATATCCGCCTCGCGGCAGATGGCGGGCAGATTTTCGCTGCGGCTGTGGCAGATGGTCACAGTCGCGTGCTCGGCGAGCAGCAGCAGGGAGACCGGCTTGCCGATGACGAGGCTGCGGCCGATCACGACCACGCGCTTGCCCTTGATGGGCACGTTATAATGCTTGAGCAGCGCCACGCAGGCCGCGGCGGTGCAGGGCGGATAGCCGCCGTCGGTGCCGGCGTAGACCGCGGCGAGCGAGCCGTCGGTGATGCCGTCCATATCCTTTCTCGGGTCGAGGGCGCGGCGGGCAGCCTCGTCGTCGAGGTGCTTGGGCAGCGGGCGGAACATCAGAACACCGTGAACACGCTCGTCCTCGTTGAGCGAACGGATGTTGTCCATCAGCTCCTGCTGGCCCGCGTCCTCGGGCAGCACGACCTGACGGACCGTGATGCCGACCTTCTCGCAGCGCTTGAGCGCGCCGCGCTCATAGGACAGATCGTCCTCGCGCGCACCCACGCGCAGAATGGCAAGGCAGGGCTCCGTGCCGTTTTTCTTCAGCTCCTCCGCCTGCTCACGCAACTGTTCGGTCAACGCCCTGGCGGCGTCGGCCCCCTTGAGTAACATCGCCATGATGGTTTCCTCCTCATGCCGGCGCGGTGCGCCGTGATCTCAACGTTAGGATAACAAACAAAATTTTCGCTGTCAATTTCTTTTGCAAACCGTTTGCGCCGGAAGGATTTCCTTTCTTCGCCGCCTTGCTATTTCCGCCGCTTTCTGCTACCATAAGGGGGATGAAATTTTATCTGACCGGAGGGATATCCCATGTCCGTCATCGAAGAAAAGAAGGCTCTGCGCACCTACATCCGCCAGACCGAGCGCACGCTCGACCCCGCCTACAAGGCCGAAAGCTCGGAGGCCATCTGCCGCTGCGTCCTCGCGCTGGAGGAATACCGGGCCGCGGGGACCGTGTTCGCCTTTGCCGGCACCGTCCATGAGATCGACACCTCGCTGCTGCTGAAGGAGACTCTTGCCGCGGGCAAGACGCTCGTCCTGCCCCGCTGCGCCGAGGGCCACGCGCTCGACCTGTGCGTGGTCACGTCGATGGACGAGCTCGTGCCGGGGATGTACGGCATTTTAGAGCCGAAAGCGGACTGCGCGCTCGTCACGCCCGCCGATATTGACTTTGCCGTGGTGCCCTGCCTGTCGTTCGACCGCAGGGGCCGCCGGCTCGGACAGGGCGGCGGCTACTATGACCGTCTGCTGCCGCAGCTCGCCTGCCCGACCTGCCTCATCTGCCGCGAGCGGCTGATGAGCGAGGCCGTTCCCACCGAGGAGCATGACCGCCGCTGCACGCTCTACGTCACGGAGCGCGGCGTCATGGAGCCGGAGACGTAAGACCATGCTGGACTGGCTCATTCGCGGCGCGCAGGTGCTCGACGGCACCGGCGCGGACGCTTTTCCCGCCGACGTTGGCATCAAGGACGGAACCATTGCCGCGGTCGGTCGTCTGACCGACGTCGATGCCGCGCACGTTCTTGACGCGCAAGGCCGCACGCTGACGCCCGGCTTTCTGGACATCCACCGCCACACCGACGCGGCGCTGTTCCGCCCCAATTTTGGACGTGCCGAGCTGGCGCAGGGTCTGACCACGCTCGTCGGCGGCAACTGCGGGATGTCGCTCGCGCCGCTCGCCGGGGCGCACGCTCCCGCCGTGCGCTCGTATCTCGCGCCCATCACCGGCGCGTTTGGGGACGAGCTGTGCTTCGCGTCCCTTGCGGACTATTTTGCCGCAGCGGAGCGAACGCCGCAAATCGTGAACAACGCCATGCTCGCGGGCATGGGGACGCTCCGCGCCCTCGTCGCGGGCTTTGACGACGCGCCGCTGACGGACGGACAGTACAGGGAGCTGCACCGCCTTGTGGAGCGCTCACTCGCCGACGGCGCGGTGGGCGTATCCCTCGGTCTCGGCTACGCGCCCGAGTGCTTTTACTCGACCGAGGGGCTGATCCGCGCGCTTGAGCCGCTGCGCGGCGGGAGACTCCCCATCACCGTTCATATGCGGCAGGAGGGCGACGGCGTGGTGGACGCGCTGCGCGAGATGCTGACCGTCGCCCGGGAGCTGCGCTGCCCTGTGGAGATCTCGCACCTCAAGGGCATCGGGCGTGCCAACTGGGGCCGCGCCGTGCCGGAGATGCTCCGGCTTCTTGAAAACGCCCGCGCGGAGGGGCTGGACGTCGCCTGCGACGTGTATCCCTATTCCGCCGGCTCGACGCAGCTCATTCACGTTCTGCCGCCGGAATTTCAGAAGGGCGGGCTGGACGCGCTGACCGCCGCGCTGCGCGATCCGGGCTCCCGCGCCGCCATGCGCGGGCGCATGGAGACGGGCAGCGACTTTGAAAACATCACGCACCTCGTCGGCTTTGAGAACGTCGTTCCGATCTCGCTGCACACAGAGGAGTATAAGCCGTTTGAGGGCAAGTCTCTCGCGGAGATCGCGGACATGCTCGGCAAGGACCCCTATGACGCGCTCTTCGACCTGCTCGCCGCCGAGCGCTGCGAGGCGGGCATGATCGACTTCATCGCCGCGGAGGAGGACATCGAGGCCATCCTGCGCGCGCCGTTCTCCGTGCCCATTTCCGACGCGACCTATCCCGTCGAGGGGCTGTGCCACCCGCGCGTGTACGGCAGCGCGGCGCGCTTTCTCGCGCACTATGTCCGCGAGCGCGGCATCCTCACGCTGCCGCAGGCTGTGCACAAGCTCACGATGCAGTCCGCCGACCGGCTCGGTCTTTCCCGCAAGGGACGCATCGCCGTCGGCGCGGACGCCGACCTGTGCCTGTTCTCGCCGGAAAATATTCGGGAGAACGGCGCCTACACCGCTCCGCGGCAGCTTGCCTCGGGCATGGACGCCGTGTTCGTCGCGGGCGTACCGGAGATCATGGACGGGCAGTTTACCGGCGAGACACGGGGGCGCGTGCTGCGGGCACACTAACGAACGCTTCATTTTTTCGGAGGAAGCTATGACAAAACGTATGTTGACAGCCGTTCTGACTGTGGCGCTCACGCTGTCCCTCACCGCCTGCGGCGGGGGAGAGCAGCAGGAAATGGGCGAGACACGCACGGTCTACACGATGGACACGGTGATGAATCTGACCGCCTACGGCGAAAACGCCTCCGCCGCGCTCGACGCGGCGGAGGAAACGCTGCGCACGCTCGACGCGAAGCTCGACCGCCACGACGAGACAAGCACGGTAAGCGCGCTCAACCGCGACGGCACGGTCGAGGACGCGGAGCTTGCCCAACTCACGGACATTGCGCAGACCATCGGTGCACTGAGCGGCGGGGCGTTCGATCCCACCGTCGCGCCCGTGATGGACGCATGGGACTTCACCGGCGATGCGCCGCGCGTGCCGTCGGACGAGGAGCTGTCCGCGCTGCTCGCGCACGTCGGTTTGGAAAAGCTGTCGGTGGACGGCAATACGATCGCCCTCTCGGACGGTGCGCAGCTCGACCTCGGCGGCATCGCCAAGGGCTATGCGGGCGATGCGGTACGCACCGTCCTCGCGGAGTTCGGCGTAACGAGCGCGGTCATCGACCTCGGCGGCGACGTCGGGCTGCTCGGCGCGAAGCCGGACGGCAGCGACTGGCGCGTCGCGGTCAAGGACCCTGCCGACCCATCGAAATTTCTCGGCGTGCTGACGGCGGCGGACACCTTCGTGGTGACCTCCGGCATCTATGAGCGCGGCTTTGAGGAAAACGGCGTGCGCTACCACCACATCATCGACCCCAAGACCGGGAAGCCTGCCGAGAGCGGGCTGGTAAGCGTGACGGTCGTGTGCGGCGACGGCGCGTGGGCCGACGCACTCTCCACCGCCTGCTTTGTGCTCGGCGAGGCGGGAAGCCTTGCGCTGCGCGATACGCTCGCGGCGGAGAAAAATCTGCGCATCGAGCTGATCCTTGTGACCGATGACGGCCATGTGCGCTATACTGCGGGACTGGCGGAACGCTTTGAGCCGAGCGAGGAGGGAACCTATGTCTACGAAGCCATCATCGCCTGAGCTGCGCCCCAACCGCTATGACGCGCTCGTGGTGCTCGTCGTGCTGGCGCTCGCCGCGGCGCTGGAGCGCACGGGGTCGCTGCTCGATAAGAGCGTGTGCGCTGCGCTGCCGGATACGGAGACCGTATGCGGCACGGCGTCGGCGGGCGCGGATGCGGCCATCTGGTTTTTCGCGCCCGGACTGGAGGAAAAGGACGCGGAGGTGTTCCGCGATGCGGTGCTCGCCGCGCTGCGCTCGGCGGCCGGAGGCGGATTTTCCGATCCGGCGGTGGAGACGCTCTCCGCTGCGCAGCGGTTGGAGGAGCTGACGTTCCCGGAGCGGGACGATCTTGGCGCGGCGCTCTGCGAGGGCTTCGCCGCGGCGTGGGCGCAGGGGGATGCGTCCGGCTATCCCGCACAGCTCCGCGCGCGGTGGAACGCGGCGGCGTATCTCGCGGACGGATCCTGCGCGGAGACCGTGCGGGAGGAGCTTCTGGAAAGCACGCGCACCGCGCTCGTGACGGTCGTGCCCGAGCCGGCCCGGGAGCCGGAGCCAACGCCGGAAGCCGCACCGGAGCCGACGGAGGAAGCAGCGCCAACATAAAGCGGAAAAAGCGTCAGCGGGGCAACCCGCTGACGCTTTTGCTGTCAAGGGGGACGATTCCGGCTGACAACTTTTTAAGTATTTTCGCCCGTTTTGCCGTACTATATAATAGACCGGTCAAAAAGAAAACGAGGTGAAACCCTTGACAGACGAAAAGACCGCCGCGGCGCTTGCCGCGCGCTCTGAGCGCGCCGTTGC
>ERZ825159.3324-NODE-3324-length-11626-cov-3.109325_pt1 | contig 11626 bp, 10 predicted proteins | sample MGYA00519932_ERZ825159 | MGnify/ENA primary metagenome ERZ825159 (study PRJEB31778, sample SAMEA3449191) | human gut metagenome | biome: human gut; feature: human-associated habitat; material: faeces | place: United Kingdom | collected 2010/2012 ...
TCACGGTGCTTGTAATGTGATACTGTGCAGAAATTTTCTCGGTCGGAGCTTTGGCGGCTCTCAGCCGCAGCTTTCCTTCGAGGCTTTCGGTCGCAATAAAGCCCACCGCACCCGCCACATCGTAAAATTCCGGCAGTACCGTAACATCCACAATGTCGGTAGCCAACAGGCCCGCAATGGGGATGTCACAATAAAAATAGCCGGGGGAGGAATCATCCTCGCCCCAGCCATCGACCGGAATCGTAAAAGACACCGCAGCCGTGACATCCTGCTTTTCGTGCAGGATGTCATCGGTTTCCTCGAATCCGTTTGCCGTTGCTTCGGAAAGGTCTCCGAGTGCGGTGTTGCACTGCTTGATGTGGCTGCAAAGCGCGGCAAGCCCTGTGCCCAAAAGCGTTTTGATCTTCGCTTTTGCCATAGAGCTTACCTCCTCATGTCTTAGTCAGCCAGCAGAGCGGCGATCTCCTCTGCGGAGAAGTCCTCCACATCCTCGTCGTGCAGAACATTCTCCGGCTCGGTGTACACGGCGACTTCCTTGCCGTCAATGTTCACATTGCCGTTGGTGGAGCTGGCGGCAGTCTTGGTGGCACCCTCAGAGACACCGGCCAGCTTTTTGCCCTCGGCATCGGTCATCAGGCGCTTGCCAGCCTCGGCGGCCACAAAGTCGGCAGGCTTCTTGCCGCTGTCGGTCAGGTTGCCCTCGCCGTCCAGCGCAGCGAGGTTGCCGGTGGTAGCACCAGTGACCTTATCGGCCTTGCCGGAGATGTCCACTTCCTTAGGGGTGGGAACATACAGACCATCATCCTTCAGAATCAGGGCGTTGCCGACAGCAGCGGAAACATTGACCTTGACATCCACCTCATAACCAGCGATGGTAACGGTGGTGGATGCATCCTTGCCGGTGGTCTTTGCGGCGTAGGTATCGACCAGAGCAGCCATGTTCAGGAAAGAGTAGGTGCAGCTGTCGGGGTTCTCACCCTTGACGGCCAGAACCATGACCGGCTTGCCGTCCAGCTTGGGGTCGGTGGCGCCGGGATAGGTGGTGTCGGAGAACTTGAACTTGCCGACGAACGCGGTCTTGGTCTGGTCGAGGAACAGCTCAGAGGGGAAGTCAACGGAGAAAGCAGCAGTGCCGCTCTTGTCGGTAGAGGTGTAGAAGTTCACGGTGTTGCCGTCAACGCCAAGAGACTTGATAGCAGCGTTGGCTGCGGTCTGCACAGGGGTAAAGGCGTCCTTCTTGACGAAAGTCTTCTTGATCTCAGCGGTCAGGTTGCGGATGGTGGTCTTGGTAGAAATCTGCTTAGACATAATAGTGTCCTCCTAAAAATTATTTCAGCATATCAACGATTTCCTGCTGCGTTTCTTCCTCGTTCAGCAGGTCTTCACTCGTCATAACGGTTTCTTTGCGGACAGTCAGCGCGTTTGCGCTGTCGAAGTCAAGGCCTTCGCCGATGCGGACGGCAATAGCGCCGCTTGCGTCGCGCTTCAAGCCCTGACCGATGCTTACGCTACCGGTTTCACCCGAACCACCTCCTTTCCCGAACAGGGTTACGGTCGCCTGAATATCTGCTTCCGGGATGCGCTGAGCGAAAAATCTGATGAAACCATCATGCGTTTCGCACCCGTTCAGGACGCCCGCTTTGGTCGTAGTATAGAAGCTGCCGGGAGATACAACGCCAACGGGTACAAGCTCGCTGGTGCTGTCCGACAGTTCTGCATCATAAATGCACTGGTAGTAATCCATACCGCCAGCGTTTTCGTAATCATCCTCGCTGCGGGCGGGCTTCCACTCGTCAGCTGCAAGGGTGAGTTTGTAGGAGCCATAGTAGCCGCCGCCTGTGCCGCCGTCCACCTGCTCCTTGATAAGAGCCTTTACCTGTTCTTCGTTCAGGATTTCCCCGGATTCAGACAGGTTCTTCACGGCTGCGCTGACCGCTGCCGTGATAGTCGCCGCATGGGCACTGGCGTCGGCGTTGTGCTTCTCGATCTCGGCCTTGACCAGCTTTGCGAGAGCCTGCATCTGCGGGTCAACGGTAATGCTGATATTGGCCTTGTTCGACACAGCAAGCAGCGCCGACAGCTCAATCTCAAAATCGCCGTTCACTTTCGTGGACGGGACCTCCACTCCGCGTGCATCCTGCATAATAAACAGGAGTGTTTCTGCATCGTCGTTCAGCCTGCCGTAAACGCCCACCTGATGCATGATGTACGTTTCATCCGCACCGGTGATCTGGATTTTTACCCGCCGAGCCGTCTCACCGCCGCTTTCAACGGTTTCGATGTCCAGCAATTTCAGGTCATGTGTTTCGCCGCTTACCCCGGTTTCCCCCGAAAGGTCTGCGTCAGCCGTACCGGTGCCGCTCACAGCGCGGGTGATTACCAGCGCACCACCGGAGAGAGATTCCGACAGCAGGGCGGCACCGGCGGCGGTGTAGCTAGATTTTTCCCAACTCACGTTGTCTGTCCTCCAATAACAATGTTTATCGCCGTGTGCGACCGTTCAACGGTGCCCGCCGTAAAGGCTCGTGCTTTCACTGCCTTTGCTTCAACGGCACCGGGCAGCGCCACGGCAACCTGCATTTTCGATTTTCCGACCGCACCGGCAACATACGCCTTTGCGCCGATTTCCCGCGGCTTGATCCTACCGGGGACCTTTACGGTGCAGGATGTCGCCATGCCGCAGGGTGCGGCGGCGATATAAGCGGGCGACCGTTCATGCGGTTCGACGATGTAGATGATGTGCTCAAGGTGAGCGGTACAGCGCCGGGCATAACCAAGGCGCTTTTCAATTTCTTCCGGTGTGTAGTAAATGACACCATCATCGGTAATGTCTACGTTCATTCGCCAGTAGCCCGGCCTTCCTCCGTAGTCATACCATTCACTTATCTTCACATTCGGATAAATCGAGGACAGCGCCTTTTGGACTGCCCACTCCGTTCCGCAGTACCGACGGACTTCCAGCGCAGTTTTGATGATCCTGCGCTTTGTTTCAATCGGATAGCTGGTGTCGTACCAGTCAACGCGGAACTGAACCGCAAGAATATCCAGAACCGCCTCATCTGCACGGTCAATATCCGTGTAGATTTTCAAGCGTTCGGCAGCTTCCAGTTCCTTCTTGCGCCGCTCCCTGAAAACTGCATCAAGGATCTGTACCCATGGCTCTTTGGCAACATCAGGCGGTAGCCCTTCGACTAGGCCGACTTCGTGGAGTTCAATCATCTTCGATTCCTCCGTATGTCACCTTGCAGCTTCGGAGCTTTGCCACCTGAATTTCGGAGACAGTTGTTTCGACCGGTGTCAACAGACGTGGGCGTTTCGCACCAGCTTCCCGTACACGCATAATCAGCTCCGCCGGTTCGATGTCCCGGCCGATTTTTCTCTGCCAGGTTTCATACTCCTTCACAGCTGCTTCCACATTTTCCTGAATCGTCGATGCATTCTTGACATTGCTCAAGGCAATATGGTAAGTAAGCTCGATGTCATACGGGATTTCTTCCGGCGCATGGCAAAGAACCAGATCACCCATCGGGCGCTTTACCGTGTCGAAATATTCCTGCATTCCGGTACATTCTTCCCTTGTCGGAACTCTGCCTCCGGCCATCAGAAAGTAAATGTGGATCGTGTATCCTTCCTTGCAAACGATCTTCGTATCTGCCACATCGGACCGCCAGCTCGATGCAAAGTATTCATAGGCATCCACCGGACCGGCCACGGAGAAAATCGAAGGTGCATAGTTGATACGTCTGGTAAATGAATCGTCACCTTCCGTATCCGTACCGCCCGTGCTTGCCGAAACACTTTTTGCCCCGGACACATACGGGATAGGATCCACCAGCACATTGATTTCGCCTTCGGCAATCCCATCGCTGTTGCTTCCTGCCTCATCCGCCACGGCAACTACGTCCACGGTCAGTTCGCCGGGTAAGATCTCCGCATACTTTTCGGTTTTGAAATACCGTTTGTCTGCCGTTCTCACCTGTGTTCCTTCCGGGATTCCGGTTGCACTCGTTCTCGGCGCAGACAGTGTGAATCGAATAACCGCCGTGGCTTTTCCGGCTTCCAGGCGTTCCACTCCAACAAGCGGAGCAAGGTTGTCCAAATTCGGCCCCGTGCTCGTAGGCAGCAGTTCCGCTTTCAGACACGCCGTGCTGTACTCCATGTTGTGATGCGAACGATGTGCCAGTGTCAAAAGGACAAGCCGTGCTTCAGAACACCGTTCCAACGATACCTCACCGTTGAAAAGTTCTTTGTTGTACTTGCCAAACAGCGCCTTGCAATCGGCCACAGCTTCTTCCAGCGTTTCTTCGCCTTCAATGTCGATGTCCGGGATGTTCTCAAACTCTTTTATTTTAGACAAGCTCGTACACCACCTTTGGAATTACAACGCCATGCAGCACATCACTGTCCAGCCAGTCCACCCGCACCACTCTTGCCCGCGGCTCAAACGATGCGGTTTTCTCTGTTACCTCAGCCACATATAATCCCTTTGCCACCGGAAGTGGCTTATCGACAAATATGTTTGGATTGATTCCGAGTTCTCTGTCGCCCTCTTGGCTCCCGATTGGTGTGGAATACAGTGTGCGAAGGCACTTTGCAATGTCCTGCACTTCTTTTTGTTTTTCGCTGTCACCGGACAGCTCAACCACCGTGCTGCTGAAGTCGATCATATGTACTCCTTTATGGTCAGGCTCACCTTGCACTGCATCAAAAGCCCGTGTTTTATCACCGAATCCCAGCTGTCGCTTATTTCAGTGACCCGAAACTTGTTTTGCGATACCGGTGCAAACCCGATAATCAGGTAATGAATCTCTCCGTTCTCTGACATTTCTGTCAGACGGTTCAGCATCTTGCGAGGATTCACGCCGAGTGCTGCATCCAGAAGAATATCAAAGGTGTACTCTCTCAGTTTCGGTGATAAATACTCTGCTCGTGCTTTTCCTCCCAGAACTTCATGTTCCGCCCAGTTTGCGCCGGTCGTTCCCTTGAAGTTTGACGGGGTGAGCACACGCAGGTGTCCCACGGAGAAAATCACATCGCCGAAAATTCCAACATACATTCCAAAACCTCCTTACAGGGGTGCGGATGTTTTCTTGCCAAGGTTTCCGGTGTGCGTATGCGATACCAGCGATTTGCCGGACACAACAACATCGCCACCTCCGCCCTGGATGTTCACTGTTCCAGCGGTCGCATTGATGGTCGATGCCGTCATTTTCAATTCGCCGGATGCTGCAAGCGTGATCCCCGCCGGGGATGTCACCTTGATTTCTCCGCCCTCGCTGATGGTCACGGTTGCACCGCCCACCTGGATCTCAAGACTTTTCGCCTTCAGGATTTTCTTTCCGTCCACATAGTCGGTCAGTTCTTTTGCATTTGCATCAAACTTCCGATATGCCTTTCCTCGTGAGTTGGCATAATCCTTTCGGTAGACTTTTTCTTTTCCTTCAGGCGGTTTGTTCTTTTCATTCCAGACGGTGCCCACCACAACAGCATCCTCCGGGCTTTCTCCTGGATGCAGGACAAGCACAAGATCATCAACTTCCGGTGTCTGGTACTCGCCATTGGACAGAAACGGCACCATTTCCGTAACGGTGTCGTCCCTGTCTGGGTAAGTAACTTCGCACTTTCCAGCCTCATAGTCGATAGAACTCACATTGCCGAATCGCACTTCACTGCTCATGCGAAATCCTCCTTTTCCACTTTGCTGGCCTTGACCTGTGTTTTGTAGCCGCTGGATGGAGATATGCTGTGTTCCATCTGATCAACGAAATACTTTCCGTCCATCTTTCCATAGCCAACTAGGTTAAAGCACTGCGCTGAAGCGCCGGCCGGATAGCCCAACATCGTAAAACTGATCTGGGTTGCTCCGTGGTTGGCATTCTTGATGGCCGCTATCAGGCGGGCTTTTGCGTCTGCCTCGCTGCTTACCTTTCCAGTAAGTTTAAGCTGGCGTTCGTCCGTGCCCACCTTGACGTTGATATTGATTTTTTTCTGTTTGTTGGTGTAGGTATAAAGGCCGCCCGTGTATGTTCCAGTCAGCTTTGTGTTCCACTTGAAACTTCCCGGCTCTACGCACAGGGCCGTCGGATTTCCAACGGGCCGGCTCTCATATACCGTCCATACAGGATCTTTCGCCTTGTACTTTTCCCGGTCGTACACCCAGAGCTTTGAAGTGTAGACTTTGATAACCAGTGCATAGGTGCTGCACAGATCTTGCAGAAAGGCACTATCTGTTCCGTCCTGTTCCTTTGCATCAATGCTGTGGTCGTCTCCCTCAAACTTCAGCTCCAATTTGTAACGGCCTGCAATGGTTTCAGCGATTTTCTTTACGCTGGTGTTCTTCCATGTAAAGGTCCGGTTTCTCTCGCTGAAGCTGGTGTCGTTCGGCTTTGCCACGCCGCCCATCGTCAGCGAATCAGGTGCACCGGCAAAACTAAGATCATCCAGCACGAATGCCCCGCACTCGGCGCTGTAATCTCTGTAGCCGCTCTCAATGCCCCCGATATTCCAGTCCTTTACAACAATAGCCGGGTAGAGCTTCACGCCCTTTTCCGGCATCCAGTCATTTTTCCATTTGGCAGCTTTGGCATTGACTGTAATGCTCACACTGTCGCTTTTGGATTCAGCCACATCCGTGTACTTGAAACTTTCCAGATCAGGTGCGATTTCTTCCGAAATATCGGTTTTCTCGTAGGTCAGAAGAACCGCAGCCTGCCTTCCTTTGGGTCTCGCTGCTGTCAGTACCATCATGCACCTGCCTTCCAGGGCGGAAGGTCTCCGCTCTTTTCAGCCGGCAGAGCTGGTGTTGACAGCACCGTGCCGGAATCGAACCGGACGATATGGATATATCTGGGGTTGTTCTGCATCAGCCAATCGGCTTTCAGCTCGCTTCCGTACACGTTCAGGGCAATCAGATCCCAGGTGTCACCGGACTTTGTGGTGTAATCAAGTGCCATACTGCGTGCGCCTCTTTTCGCGTTCGTACCGTTCCACATACTCGCAGAACTTCTCGTAACCTTCGTCCATAATGGAACGTAGATCTTCGGCATTCATGCTGCCGTAGATGGTGAAGTTTGGTGCATAAACATATGTGTTTCCGCTGGAACTCGTATAGGTACGCTGGTAGCTGTTGCTCGATCCACCGCGCTGGTTCCCGGTGCTGCCACCAGAAGCATCTTCGCTCCCGCCGATGGGCTTCAGCTCTACTTCCTGCTGGTAGTTCTGAAGGTCTGCCAGCATCGACAGATTTTGCCTTGTCAGTTCGCTGTTTCCAGCCGTCGGGAAGAAGTTTACATTGCTCAGGTCGTAGTTGTCCGGGTTTGCAGCGTATTCCAGCTTTGCCTTTTCCGCATCTGCTCCCCGGATAAACCGGATTGCCTTCTGAGTATTTTCGTTTGCAAGAACAGACTTGGCACCAGCAATCACTTTCCCGATTCCGGTGTTCAGCAGCTGTTGGGCTTTGCCCTGGTCATCCGACACGGTAGGTGTCGGCATTGCCGCCAGAGTTTCCAGCCCATCTACTGCATAGTTGGCGATCTCCGTGATACGGCTGAACGCCACACCAGCGTCGGACCCCAGTACCAATGCCGCTGCAACAGGCTGAACCATAGTGTCAAAACTTTGAGCCACCTGGTTGTAATACTGCTGGCGACGTGCTCTGTTGAAGTCGATCAGGTTAGAATCTTCTTCTGTAAAACCACCGTCCGCGAACATCTTCGGCTTTCTGCCGGGCAACCCCAGCAGATCACCCAGACCAACGCCCAGCAGCTTACCAGCGGTCAGCCAGGTATCAATGTTCTTTTCACGAACGCCGCGCCGGAAGCTGATAACGGCTTCCGGGCCAGCCTCACCAGCAATAGACGGTCCCTGCGTCATGCCGCCGTTGGCAAATGCCGGGACAGACACGGGTGACAGGTTGAATCCGAACGACTTACCGCCGATCACCGGAACCGGAATGCCGAACAGCGTTTCCGGTATTGTGAGCTGAATTTTGTTCAGCGCCCCAATGATGAAGTTGACCGCTTTCACGCCGATGGTTGCAACCTGCTTCAGGAAGCCGATGATGCCCAGAATCACAGGCTCTACCACAGGAAGCACCTTACCCACCAGATCCACCGCCACCTTGATGGCGTTGACCAGTGTGGTGCCTACCAGGCTTACCACCGTAGACAGCAGCGGCATGACCGCCGGAATGCCTTCATTCACGATAAAGCCGAAGATCTCAGTCAGCACCGGCTTGATGTGGTTTACTCCCAGATCTACAATCTGAGAGAACACACCGGCGAACGATTCAATCAACGGCATAACCGTCTGGATGGCAGGGGTCATAGCTCCGAACACGTCACCCAGATTTAGCCCTCCGATACTGAAGCCGGATAGCTTTTCCTGGATGCTCTGCAAGCCCTCCGGGGTGGTGAGTTGCCCGAACACCTGCTTCACGGTGTCGCCGATACCCGCTATCTTTCCGGTGAATTTGTCAAAGACGGCAAGCCCGCCTTCGCCAAATACTGTTCCGACGATGTTGCGGATGTCCTCGAAGTGATCTCCCAGCAGTGAAACCGCCGCAACGATCGTACCGATACCGGTAATAACGGGGCCGAATGTGCCAAGCAGCGACATAAAACCGCCGCCCAGTTTTGCGGCCACTGGGCCTACCGTCGTACCCAGTACGTTCAGCCCTGCGCCGCCGACATTCAAAGCTCCCTTCACCGTGCTCAAAGCGCCGCCGCCGATTTTGGATGCTGCACCCGCCACCTTGCTGCCGACACCGAGGACGGTAGAACCCACTTTGGACTGGCTGACGGTCTGCCATGCATTGGACAGCCCATTTCCAATGACCGTCTTTCCTGCACCGAGGAAATTTTTCACTCCACCGGCCATACCTCCAAGGTCAAGACCGTTCGGTCCTGCAATGCCGGAAAGAATCTGTCCCGCAACACCGCCGGTCTTGGCGATAAATCGTCCAACCGGATTGCCGCTTCCGAACCCCACCAGAGCATTTTTCAGACCGCCCAGCGATTGCCCGACATTGGAAACATACCTACCGGAGCCGGAGTTTTTCAGCACGCCCAGCAGGCCACCGTTCGTGCTAGCTTCCAGCACATCATTTACAAAACCGGTGTTTCCTTTCTTGGTTCCGCTTCGCAGGCCCTTGAAATTTTTCAGTGTTGCCCAGATGCCGACACCAGCGCCGTCCAACGTCTGCCCAATTTTTCCAAGGCGCGTTGTGGGCTGCTGCGCTCCGGCACCGGCCATCTGAACGCCGTACTTTGCATTTTCAGCAAACATTCCGGCATTCGATTCTACAAAGGATGCGCCACCAACTGCCCGTTGGATCAGGCTTGTGGGTGTCAGTGCGCCCATCAGATTTCGGACAGTGATGCCTCCGAATGTTCCGCCTGGGGCACCGCTCGGTTTTCCGCCGATTGCAATGTTCCCGATGGTGTTCAGCAGCGAGGAACCTGTGCTATAAGCCGTCGGTGCAAAGCTCATAGCTCCGAACGCCGCGACTATGGCAGCAATGGCCCCTGCCACTTCCGGCCCATGCTCTGCAGTGTAGTCGATGCCCTTCTGGATCCACGGCAATGCCTCCTGCGCCGCATTGCCAATTCCAAGCAGCGCGGAGTGCAACATCGGCAGAATGCCATTGACGATGTTGGACAGATCTGGCAAGCTCTCGGTGATACCGTTTGCTATGTCGATCCACATGGATGTCAGTTCTTTCTTTGCCGGAAGGAACTGATTGCCCACATTGATAAGCAGGCGGTCTGTCGCATTACTTGCCATCTGGCTTACCGCTTCGCTGGTGTCCAGACGAACAAGCAATTCTTTCTCCATGCTGCCGCTGTATGCGCTGGTATCACCAGCCATAAGCAAGGCATTCTGGAACGCAGGCAAGTTGCCCACAATTTTTGAAACGCCCTCAATGGCCCACTGTCCAAACAGTGTCTTGATGGTCGCAGTCTGCTGGTACTTGTCCTGTTTCGAGATCGCCTCAAAGACTTTGTACAGAGTGCTTGCTGCACCATCTTCTCCGTTCGGCCCGGTGGACTGCATATCCTTTGCAATCTGCACAGGATCAAAACCGAGTTTGTTCCATGCGCCCACCTGCGCATCCGTTGCACTGTTGCCAAGAGTGATGTTTGTAAACACACGGTTCAGGCTTGTTCCAGCCTTTCCCTCATTAACGCCCATAGCCAGCATGGTGGCTGCCAGCGCAGAGGTCGTGTGCAGGTCAACGCCGGCTGTCTGGCCGACACCGCCGGACGTATTCACCACGCTGGCGATTTCCGCCGCCGTGGTAGCCATGTGGCCGCCCAGATAGTTGATGGAATCTGCAATGTCGATAATCTGGTTGTGGGTCTTACCAAAAGCGGTTTCCCACTTTGCCATATAATCGGCCGCAGACTTTGCATCAATGTCCCACGCGGCAGCTAGCCGGGCCGTATCGTACAGGTAGCTTTTTTCTCCGGTTTGCTGGTTATCCAGAAAGATTTGCTCATAGCTCTTACCGGACTGTCCCAGCGATGCGGCGATCTGCGCCATCTCGTCCCGTTTGATTGGGACCTGCGTGGTCATCTTGAGGATCGCGTCCTCCATGGTGGCACGCTTTTCCGGGTCAATGCTGCCGTCATCGTTCATGATGCCGCCAACATACTTGACTGCATCTGCCGCCTGGGCTTGGTATTCCTCTGCCATGGAGGTTGTCTTTTTAATCATGACAGCGGACGCAGTTGTCAGCGTCGCCATGATTCCCAGTCCGGTTTTCCCGATTACGCCCAGAGTGTTTGCTACCGTGCTGCCCAGTGACTTGGTTCCCGTCAATGCGTTTGCCAGATCACCGGTCAGCCCCTTCGTCTGCTTTATTGCAGTTACAAGGGACGGGTCCACCTTGCCCATGATGCGGATGCTGAGGTCTAGTGCTCCATTTCCCGCCATACGTCTGCCACCTCGTTACACAGATCCACCAGCTCCCGCCGGGGCAGGTGCAGCAGATCCGTCATGTTGGAATGCGTGGCAATGGATAGCTGGATAGCCGCTTTCCGAAGTCCTTTTGCCCCGCCTTTTACTCGAAAAAATCAGAGTTTACAGCATCACGCAGCTTAACCGCCTCGCACAGCGGCAGACCAGCAAAGAAGTCCACCGGGTAGCCGGTGCCCATGCTGGCGATGATGCAGCAGTACAGGTAGTTGCGATGCGTATTCACCGGTGCAAATCCGCCCGCAGCCATACGGTTTTCTGCCATGGATTCGCTCATAGTGTTCAGTTCGCCCACGCCGGACAGGTCGATGCCGTCAAAGGTCTTGCCCTTCAGTTCCGCCTTTTCGCTGCCCTCGTAGGTGTAGGGCGCTGCAAACTTCAGGGTGTGAGATTCCAGCTGCTTTTTCACTTCATCGGCGTTCTCGCTGTTATCCATGCCCTTGATAACCGCTGCCTGCACTTTCTTGATCTTGCCGCGGGGCATGAGCTTGAAGAACTCCACCGGCTTTCCAGTAGCCTTAACAGCCATTTCCTGTGCAAAGGAAGTGGTCATTTCCATCGCGTACATGGCCGCCGTCTCGTTGCCGATGCTTTTCTGAATGTCGATCAAGTCCTGCACGGTCATCTTCTCCATACCGGACAGATCCAG
>ERZ825159.3328-NODE-3328-length-11619-cov-4.399170_pt1 | contig 11619 bp, 9 predicted proteins | sample MGYA00519932_ERZ825159 | MGnify/ENA primary metagenome ERZ825159 (study PRJEB31778, sample SAMEA3449191) | human gut metagenome | biome: human gut; feature: human-associated habitat; material: faeces | place: United Kingdom | collected 2010/2012 ...
TTTGCATCCCCTGAACCAAACAACTTAAACAACTTACAAACTACCTAAAGGGGAAGGGCCGTTTTGGCTCTTCCCCTATGGTGGGTTATACGGCACCTTACACTTTTTTGAAAGGACACTGCCATGGATACCTCCACCAGACTGAAATTGGGCTTTGCGGCGCTGATGATCCTGTCGGGCATCGGCGTGGCGTCCTACCCGGTCATCAGCAACATGGTGGCCCAGCGCCACGCCAGTACGGCCATCCAAAATTACGATGATACCGTAAAAAGCATGGATACCGAAAAACTGGACGCCGCCAAGGAGGCCGCCCGCCGCTATAACCAGCAGCTGGACAGCGCCGTGGAGCGCGATGCCGCAGGCGAAGCGGAGGATACCGGCACCAGCTATGTGGACCTTGTGGATGTGGGCGAAAGCCTGGGGTATATCACCATCCCGAAAATTGACGTCAACCTGCCTATTTACGAAGGCACCAGCGATGATGTGCTGCAAAGGGGCGTTGGCCATCTGGAAGGCTCCAGCTACCCCCTTGGCGGCGAAAGCACCCACAGCGTGCTGACCGGCCACCGCGGCCTGCCCGAAGCCGTGCTGTTCACCGACCTGGACAAGCTGGAAGAGGGCGACTGTTTCTACCTGCATATTCTGGATGAAACGCTGGCGTACCAGGTGGATCAAATCAAAGTGGTGGAACCGGAGCACACCGAGGATCTGGAAATCACCGCGGGGCAGGATTACTGCACCCTTGTTACCTGCACGCCGTATGCCATCAACACCCACCGCATGCTTGTGCGCGGCACCCGCATCCCTTATAATGGAGAGGAAGAAACCAACACCCCGCAGGCCGTGCAGTATCAGGCGCTGCGCACCGGAACGGTGGTCAAGCGCGTGGTGGATGCCTGGCCGTGGATCGCGGTAACGGGCAGCATTGTGATCGGCGGCGAAGCGCTGCTGCTGCTTTTGCTGCTGCACCGCTGCAAAAAGCGCGAGGAGGATGACTAAATGGGACGGCTGATTGCTAAAATTCTGGCCTGGCTGGCCATTTTGCTGGGGCTGGCGCTGTTGATACAGCCCACCGCTGCCCAGTGGTGGACCAGCACCCGCAACGCCAAAACCGCTGCGCAATTTGCGGCCCGCGCCGAAGCTCAGCCCACCGCCCCCGCGGCGGAGGAAACCACAGCCGAACCCCCGGAGCCGGAACGCGCCTACCCTGAACTGTACGCCGCGATGCAGGACTATAACGCGGAAATTTACGCCGGGGGCCAAAGCGGCCTGACCGACCCGTTCGCCTATGAGGAAGCCCCGCTGGACCTTGCTGCCTATGGCTATGACGATGATGTGCTGGCTGTGCTGTGGATCCCGCGCCTGAACCTGGAGCTGCCCGTTTACCTGGGCGCCAGCCGCGAAAACCTGGCCAAAGGCGCGGCGCTGCTGGGCCAGACCTCGATGCCGCTGGGCGGCGAAAACACCAACACCGTGATTGCCGCCCACCGCGGCTATTATGGCGCGGAAATGCTGCGCAACGTGCAGCAGATCCAGGTGGGGGACAAGATCCAGCTGACCACCCCGTGGGAAACGCTGATTTACCGCGTGAGCGAGCTGAAAATTATTGACCCCAGCGATATCAACGCCGTGCTGATCCAGCCGGGGCGGGACCTGCTGACCCTTTCCACCTGCCACCCCTACACCCGCAACAGCCAGCGCTACCTGGTAATTGCGGAGCACGACACCGCCGCTGCGGACACCACCAAAGAGGAGGATTTGCAGGAAAGCGCCGCTACCTGGGACGAAACGCCGCGCCAGGTGACCGTGGAGGATGCCGGCGGCAGCTCCATTGCCGAAGTGGCCCCCCAGGCCCTGACCCCATTGCCGGGGGAGGGCAGCGCGGAATCCGAGGGGAGCGCGATCTCCAATACCATGATCTGGCTGGAAAACAACGCACTGTGGGCCGGGCTGGTGGTTATTGCCGCCGCCGTTGGCATTATGGTGATATGGAAAAAACACCGGGAGGATTAACCATGCAGTACACACAGCAGGCCGCCGCCGTTACGGCCGAAGTAAACAAGGCCGTGCAGGGCAAACAGCAAACGGTAAACACCATCTGGATGGCCATGCTGGCGGGCGGCCATGTGCTGATCGAGGATATTCCCGGCGTGGGCAAAACCACGCTGGCGCTGGCCTTTGCCCGCGCGCTGGACCTGAAAGAAAGCCGCGTGCAGTTTACGCCGGATGTTCTGCCGTCCGATTTGGTGGGATTTTCCGTTTACCAGAAAGAGACCGGCAAGTTTGTGTACCACGCCGGTGCGGTGATGTGCAACCTGTTTTTGGGCGATGAGATCAACCGTACCTCCTCCCGCACGCAGTCGGCTTTGTTGGAAGTGATGGAAGAAGGCACGGTGACGGTGGACGGCGTTACCCGCCCGGTGCCCGCACCCTTTACCGTAATTGCAACCCAGAACCCCATCGGCGCCGCTGGCACGCAGATGCTGCCGCAGTCTCAGCTGGACCGTTTCATGGTCTGCGCCGTAATGGGCTACCCCGATGAGGAAGCGGAGCTGGCAATTTTGGCCGGGCAGAGCAAAGGCCGCCTGCTGGACCGTGTGCGCCCCGTTGCCGGTCAGGCGGATCTGCTTGCCATGCAGCAGGAGGTCAGCACGGTATTTGTGCATGAGCTGATGTACCGCTACATTGTGGCGCTGGCCCAGGCCAGCCGCAAGGACCCGCGCCTGACCGTGGGGTTAAGCCCCCGTGCCACCCTGGCGCTGACCAGCATGACGCGCGCGGCAGCGTACCTGGCGGGGCGGGATTTTGTTGCCCCGCAGGATGTGACCGCTGTGTTTGATGCGGTTGCCCGCCACCGCCTGGTGCTGAACGACCAGGCCCGCGCAGGCGGCGAAACGGTGGACAGCGTAATGCAGGACCTGCTGCGCACCGTGCCGCGCCCCCGCCCCGAAAAGGCTGACCGCCATGGCAGGTAAGCTGGGCCGGGCGCTGGTGCTTTTGGTGCTGCTGGCCGCGGCGCTCATCACCCAGGCACCGCTGGCGGTGTTCCTGTTAGCGTTTGCGCTGGTGCTTCTGGTGCTGCTGCGGCTGGACGCCGCCTATCTGCGCAGGCAGGTAACGGCAGAGCTGCTGGTGCCGGACAAACCCGTGATACAGGGCGAAGATTTTACCCTGACGGTTCGGCTGCGCAACCGCAGCCGGTTGCCCATCCCTGCGCTTGTGGTGCTGCTGAACGCCGCCGATGAATGGGGCGGGGGGCAGATCGCCCTGCGCTGCGCCGCCATGCTGGGCGGCAAGGAGAGCGCCGAACAGCGCATTACCCTAAACGCAGGCAAAAGCGGCGTGTGGAGCATTGCGGTGCGGGGTATCACTCTGCGGGATCACCTGGGGGTGTTCACCGCGGCGTGCCCGGCTGCCGTGCAAAGCCAGAGCATCTGTGTGCTGCCCGCTGCCGCGGCTGGCAAAGCCAAAGCGGAAACCGCCCCCGATGAGGACGGCGACGAAGCCGACACCCGCGCCGCCCTGGGCGGCAGCTATGAGCTGCGGGAGTACCGGGACGGGGACACCATCAAGCAGGTACACTGGAAGCTGAGCGCCAAGCTGGACCGCCTGATGGTGCGCGAACCGCTGATCGCCCTGCGCGCTGCCCTGACCCCCGGTGGGGACCTGGACGGAGCAGAGGAATGGGGGGATTTTCCCCAACAGGCGGCGAAGCACCGCAAAAACCCGCCCAAGCGCAAAAAAGAACGTACTGCCCTGAGCCGGCGCGGCGCTGCCGACCCCGGCAGTGGGCTGAAGTTTGTGGACCGTGTGCTGGTGAGCACCCAGCGCCCCGCAGCGCACCCCGCGTTGTGGCTGGCGGCAGATGCCGCGCTGCTGCTGGCGCTCACCTTTGGTTTGCTGCTGGTGCTTTCCACCGGGTTCGGCATTGCAGTGCCGTTGTGGGTGTGGTCCGCGGCAGCCGCTTTCTGCGCCGGGTGGGCGCTGTTCCTGCGTGCGCCGCAAGCCCTGCGCCGCTGGGGGCTGCTGGCGGGGGTGATTGTGTATCTTGTGGTGTTGTTCATCTGCCAGCGGAACTTTTTGGCCGGGGCGCAGCAGTGCGCCGGGAACATTGCCCAAAGCCTGAACGCCCGCCTTGGCAGCGCGCTGCCGGTGGCCCAGGGCGGCAGTGCGGCGCAGCTGGGGCTGTTTTTGCTGCTGGCCGCCCTGCCCGTTACCGGGGCGCTGGCCGCTGCGGCCCTGCGCCGTGCGGATGCCCTGCTGCTGGATCTAATGCTGCTGCCCGTTGTTGTGCTGCTGGCGCTGGCCGGAGCCGCGCCGGCTGTGCCCGCCTGCCTGCTGCTTTTGGCCGGTTGGATGGGGGCGTGGGCGGCTTCCTGCTCGGTGCAGCGGCGGGCCTTGTGGGGCAGGCGCGATACCGAAAACTACCGCCAGAACCTTTGCCGCCATTATAACATCCAAAAGTCTGCCGCGCTGGCGGCGGGCGGGCTTTGCCTTGCGCTGGCGCTGCCTTGTTGGTGGCTGCTGCGCCCGGCGCTGGGGGTTCCCCTTGGCTGGCTGCAGCCCGCGGCCCAGCGGGTGGAATCCGCCGCGCTGAGCACCGCCATTACCTGGCTGCCGCGGGTCAGCGGCGGCAGGCTGAACATTCAGGTAGAAGCCGCCGCCGGTGGTGTGGCGGATGGCGCCTTGAGCCAGGGCGGGGGGATCCAGGTCAGCGGAGTGACGGATCTGGCCCTGACCGCCAGCGACAAACCCGAAGAAACCGTATACCTGCGGGGATTTATCGGCGGCAGTTATGACGGCACCACCTGGCAGGCCCCTGATGCCGATGCCTTTGACAGCGCCGCTATGAACTGGAAAACCGAGGATAATGCCCGGCTGACCATTGCCAGCCTGCCGTTTTTGCGCACCGCCTATGACGGCACCGCCCAGCCCCAGACGCTGACGGTGGAGCGTATCCACGCCGATACCCAGTACACCTATGCACCGTACAACGCCTACTGGGGTGATTATTACACCATCCAGGGCGATGGCGCCGCCGCGGGCCAGACCGCGCAGGACGATGTGTTCCTGTATTACCCGCGGGATACCGCCCAAACCCAGTTGGAAGCCCGCGCCGATGCCGACCCCAGCGTGCTGGACCGGATGGAAGCATCCTATGCCGCTTACGCCGCCAGCCGCTACACCGCCGTGCCGGACGGCTATGACGAGCTGCAAACCCTGTGCGATGAAGCCAAAAAGGACCAGAAGCTGACCGAAGCTGCGGACATTGGCGATTACATCCGCGCCTACCTAAACACCAACTACCAGTATAACGCCAGCGCTCCTCAGCCGCCGGAGGGGGCCGACCCCATCCGTTACTTTTTAACGGAATCCAAACAGGGGTACAGTGTGCAGTTTGCTTCGGCGGCGGTGGTTATGTTCCGCATGTTCGGGCTGCCTGCGCGCTATGTGGTGGGCTATGCCGCGCCGCAAAGCCTGTTTACCCAACAGGAGAACGGCAGCTGGCACGCCATTTTGCAGGACGATAACGCCCACGCCTGGGCGGAGGTGTACATTTCCGGCCAGGGCTGGACCCCCATGGAGATGACCCCCGGCGTGCTGGTCAGTGCCCAACAGGCCGACCTGCGCACCGACCCGCTGCCCGAAACTCAAGGTCAAGACACTGCCCCCGCAGCAGGGGAGAGCAGCGCAAACGAACCCGCAACCACCATCGTGCCCCGCAGCAGGCTGGTTTTGGCGGCGTTGCTGGGGGGGTGCCTGTTGGCTGCTGCGGTGCTGCTGGTGCTGGCCCGCCGCCATGCCATGGGGTATGGCCGGGGCAGCTGCAACGCGCGGGTGCTGGCCGTGTTTGGCAGCATCTACCGCCTTTTGGTGCGCCGCGGCCTGCCGCCGGATACACCATCCGATGCGCCGGAGTTTGCCGCATTTTTGCAAAGTTGTGTCCCCACCCTTGAACCCCAGGATGCCGAAGCTCTGCTGGCATTGGCCCAAGCCGCCCAATTTGGCGCAGGTACGATGACTGAGCAGGATACGGACAAAATGAGAAAACTTTACCAGGTTATAAAACACACTGGAAAACGGAAACAGAGCCAGAAATCGGTTGAAAAGCAGAGCCAGGAATGATATAATGACCCCATACTGGGGTAGCGTGTTCTTTGCTTTCTTTGCACAGGGGGCTACCATGATCCAGGGAAATGTGGTATAATATGTTAAGTCCATTGACCAAGTAGGGAATGGCCGGGGTGGGGGACTGGTTTCTGGAACGGTACCCTGGGAACTGCCCGTGGGGCGGAAAACCGGCAAGGACAGAAAGAAGATCTTATAGAAGCAAACGTTAACAGGAGTAAACCCATGCCGCGCCGTAAACAGACAGAAGGAGAAAAAAAAATTGACATCAGCCAGATGGCTGAAGACCTTGGCGTGTCCAAGACCACGGTATCCCGTGCCCTTTCGGGCAATGGCCGTGTCAGCGAAGCGACCCGCGCCCGCGTGGTCCAGTACGCCAAAGAAAAAAACTATGTGCCCAATATGCTGGCACGCGGGTTGGTAACCCAGCAGTCTTATAATATCTCACTGGTGTTCTCGCGCCAGTTCGGCAACCTTGCCGCACCATTTTTGCGCAAAACCGTCAGCGCCGTGTACGATATTGCCACCCGCAATGATTATGATGTGCTGATGACGATGGTGGGCGAGCAGGAAACAAGCCCGATGCAGCGTCTGCTGGTCAACCGCAAGATTGATGGCGTGATTCTGGCCCGCACGCTGGAGCGTGATCCGCTGATCCCCATGCTGCAAAAAAGCGGCATCCCCTTTGTTGCCATTGGCCGCCCGGCTGACCAGGATGTCATCTCGGTGGACCATGATCAGGTGGGCGGCTGCCGCGAGCTGGTCAGCCTGCTGCTGATGAAGGGCCTGCACCGCATTGCTTTGCTGGGCGGATCCATGCTGTACACCGTCAACCAGTCCCGCCTGGAAGGCTATAAGCAGGCGCATGACCGCGCCTGCTGCAAGATTGATGAGAGCCTGCTGTTTTTGGAGCTGGAAAGCGACGATCTACGCACCAGCGCTGTGGAGCTCGCGGTACAGCGTGGGGCGGACTGCATCCTGTGCATGGATGACCAGGTTGCCCAGCTGGCTTTGAGCACCCTGAGACAGCTGAACCTGCGCGTGCCGCAGGATATCCGCCTTGCCTCCCTGTATGACGACGAAGCGCTGCAGGGGTGTACGCCACAGATCACGGCGGTCTCTTTTGATGCCGAACAGCTGGGCCGCCGTACCGCACAGCAGCTGCTTTCCCTCATCCGCCATCAGCCGGTGGAAACCCGCACCCTGCTGGGGTACCAGGTGGGGTTGCGTTTATCGACCCAGACCTGAGAGAAAAGTAGAAAATTATAAATCAACTGCCCGTACACGGTATGATAAGCCGTTGTGCGGGCAGTTTTTTTCGATAAGGGGTTTTGAAAAAATATAGCGGCCACATAGTATCCCAGCGCCGCAGCGTCAAGCACAACAGGGCAGGGACACAGAAAAACAGGAGGCAACAAGTATGAAGTGCATGGATAAACATGAATTTGAGCAGCAGAATGTTTTTGGAACCGGTGCCGCAAACACCGCTTATGCCAAGTTTTTCATTGGCCAGTCGTTCCTGAACCCGCTGACCGACCCCAAAACCGGCCTGTTTTTGGCCAACGTTACCTTTGAGCCCGGCTGCCGCAACAACTGGCATATCCACCACGCGGCCAAGGGCGGCGGCCAGCTGCTGGTTTGCACCGCAGGCGAAGGCTGGTACCAGGAAGAAGGCAAACCTGCCGTCAGCCTGACCCCCGGCACCGTGATCACCATCCCGGCCAACGTCAAGCACTGGCACGGTGCCAAGGCCGACAGCTGGTTCAGCCACATTGCTGTGGAAGTTCCCGGCGAAGATTGCAGCAACGAATGGTGCGAGCCCGTTACCGACGAAGAGTACGCCAAACTGAACGGATGAGCAGCCGCTAATAAAATCCAACCGGCACGACCCGACAAAAGAGTAGTGGGTAGTGCCAGGTTTACTTTTGGATGCTTTTTTGTCTACAGGTTCTTGCGCCGGGGCGGGCAATCTGCTACACTGAAAAAAATGTTATGTACAGGAGGCTGCAATCATGTATTATCTGGGTGTGGACCTTGGGGGAACCAATATCAAAGCTGCGCTTGTGGATGCAGACGGTGCTATTATAAAGGAAGCGAGCACCCCCACCAAACTGCCGCGCCCGGCCGAGGCCGTGTGCGATGATATTGCAGCCCTCTGCAATCAGCTGGCACAGGGCCAGCAGGTAGCGGGCATTGGCGTTGGCTGCCCCGGCACGGTGGATGGCGGCATCGTGCGCTACTCCAACAATTTGGACTGGCATGATTTTGCCATGGGGGATTATCTGCGCGCCAAAACCGGCCTGCCGGTTGCTCTTGCCAACGATGCCAACGCCGCCGCTTTGGGCGAAGCACTGGCGGGCTGCGCCAAAGGGGCCGAAAGCGCAGTGATCATCACACTGGGTACCGGCGTGGGCGGCGGTGTGGTGCTGGGCGGCAAACTGCTGACCGGTTACACCGGCGCAGCGGCGGAGCCGGGGCATATGGTCATTCTGGACACCCCGGATGCCCCGCGCTGCACCTGTGGCCGCCCCGGCTGCCTGGAAAGCCTGGCCAGTGCCACCGCCCTGATCCGCATGACAAAAGAAGCCATGGCAGCCCACCCCGAAAGCACCCTGCATGGCCTTGCCGCCCAAAGCGGCGGGGTAAATGGCCGCACCGCCTTTGATGCCGCCGCCCAGGGCGATGCCGCAGGCAAAGCCGTGGTGGAACAGTACATCCATTACCTTGCGGTGGGCGTTGCCAACATGATCAACATCTTCTTCCCGGAAGTGATCGGTCTGTCCGGCGGGGTGGCCAACCAGGGGGAGAACCTGCTGGCTCCCCTGCGCGCCGCGGTGGGACCAATGGTTTTTGGCAATGCTTACGCCCAAAAGCACACCCGCATTACCACCTGCACCCTCGGCTACCGCGCCGGGGTGATTGGAGCAGCGCTGCTGGCCAAAAACCAGGGATGATGCCTTTAGCGGGATAAAAAAGAGAAGATAAAACAAAAAACAGGAAGGAAACACCTTGAGTTTGAACCATACAAAACAAAAAAGCTGGCCCCAGCGCCTGCTGGCTTTGCTGGCGGCGGTGGTGCTGTGTGCCGCGCTGCCTGCCGCCGCGCTGGCAGAGGAAAATACGGCCAGCATCCAGACGCAGGTGAGCGAAACGGATGAGGATATCCCCTGGGCGGATCCGCCGCAGAGCACCCCCGAAACCGGCCGGCCTGACCCTGCCGTGCCAACTCCGCCGCCGCAGGATCCCGCCACCCCGGAAACCGCCCAGACCGGCGAGCATCTGGAAGGCTACAGCCTGAGCCTGGGGGAGACAGTCACAATTTATTTTTACGTTACCCTGCCGGAAGATACCCCGCAGGATGCCGCCATGCAGTTTACCCTGCCGGATTCCACCGTAACACAGGTGGCAGTGGCAGATGCAAAGCAGGTGGAAGTAAACGGCAAAAGCTGCACCGCTTTCCCTTGCCAGGTGGCCGCCAAACAGCTGACGGATGATATTGGAGCCCGGATGGTGGTAAACGGTAAATATGGCCCGGTTTATACTTACACCGTAAAGGATTACCTGAACTACCTGCTGGAACACGATTATCCCCAACAGGCAAAGGAGCTGGCCGGCACCCTGCTGGTGTATGGCGGCAAAGCGCAGCTGTACTTTGGCTACCGGACCGATGCGTTAGCCGGCACCGCGGAGCCAAACTCCACGGCCAACTGGGGCAGCTACCAGTTTGAAAGCAGCGGCACCCAGACCGATGATTATTACGGCAGCAGCCTGCTGCTGGAGCCCGTTATCCAGATCCGCCACTATTTTATGGTGCCGGACGGCGCGGAATGCACTTTTACTTTTGCCTGGAACGCGGGTGAGCCCGAAACCGAATTGCAGCCCGTGGATACCAACACCCGCTTTGACGGCAAAAAGGTATATTATGTCGTTACACCGGCCATTGCGTTCCGCCGCGCGGATGCCATGCCGGTGGTTGCCATGCGGCAAAACGGGGCGGAACTGTGCATCCTGCGCTATGGGGTGTTCAGCTATGGCGATATGGTCCGGGCGCTGGCAGCGGTGGATGAAAGCCAGCTGCCGCTGCTGAACCTGCTCCGCGCGCTGGATGACCTGACCACCGCCGCACAGCGTTACAGCGTGGCAGGCTGATGCCGCAACGCCCCCAAATATAAAAAGGAAAACAGCAATGAAGAAAAAAGTAGTCTTGGCCGTTGTGGTGGCTGCCGTGGTGCTTGCCGCTGCCTTTGCACTGCACCGGCCGCAGGCAGGTACCCAGCCAACCCCGGAGCCGACCCGGCAGGCGGAAACGAATGATGCCGTCCCGGCAGAGCCCACGCCGCAGCCCGCCGCGACGGCTGAACCGCAGCCCACGGCAACTACTGTCCCGCAGCAGACAACTGCCCCCAAGCCGACCCAGAAGCCCGCAACAAAAAAAACACCGGTGCTGAACGCCGCCGGTCAGCCCACCGCCAGTGCCGCGCCCGCAGAAAATGGTGACGGCGAACCGGCAGACAACACGAAGGAACCGACAGAAACCCCGCCCCCCAGCGCAACCCAAACCCCGCCTGTGGACGAGGAAAACATTGAATTGCCGTTTGTTCCGGCAGAATCATGAAGAGCGGCGGTAAGGACGATGCAAATGGAAACGTATATGCTGAATCTGTAAAACGGCGGAATGATTTTCCATGGTATAAAAACTCAGGCTGCCCCCAACAGGGAACAGCCTGAGTTTTTTGATACAGGATTATAATTTTACAACACTTTCGCCCCGTTGGCTGTCAGCTTAAAGGTGGCGCCCAGCAGGTCAGCGGCGCCGCGGCACATCAGCATGCGGTTCAGGAAAATTTCGAAATATTCGTACATCGAGCAGATGTCCGTGTCGATCTGCAGATTCAGCGAGATGACCTTTTTGTCGGTGTTGATCTTTAATGTCTGGTCCGTTACGGCATAGTTGACCCGGTCGTGGATATCAAAGCTGGCTTTGGGCTTTTCCCGCACGCGGCTGCGGCGCACATCAGTTTTGTCGCCAATAATCAGCGCAGCCGAAATGGGGTCCACTGCGCCGCCGGTGGATTCGTCATGGTTGGAAATGGCCGAAACAATGGTAATGCGGTCCGCAACGCTCAAATCATACTGCTTCAAAATCTCGTTGGCCAGCAGGCCGCCGTATTCCGCGTGGTGGGTGCGGTTGATGGCGTTGCCGATATCGTGCATGTACCCGGCAATTTTAGCAAGCTCAATATCATGAGCGCTGTAGTCAAACTTTTTCAGGATGTGCGCAGCGGTTTCCGCCACATGGATGCAGTGCGCCTGCGAATGGTCGGTAAAGCCCAAAAGTCCCAAATTCTGGTTGCCCTTTTTCAGCAGCTCGTTTACTTCGGCATTGTGTTTGATGTCATGGTAGGTCATAGTGATCCACACTTTCCTGTTGGTTCTTAGGCAATACCGCACAATTCTAAGTGCCGATACGGCGAGCGAGGCACGGCAGCT
>ERZ825159.3330-NODE-3330-length-11614-cov-3.697984_pt1 | contig 11614 bp, 12 predicted proteins | sample MGYA00519932_ERZ825159 | MGnify/ENA primary metagenome ERZ825159 (study PRJEB31778, sample SAMEA3449191) | human gut metagenome | biome: human gut; feature: human-associated habitat; material: faeces | place: United Kingdom | collected 2010/2012 ...
CACCACGTCGGCAACGCCGTACTCGCTCAAGGCCGCCGCAAAGAACTCCGCTGCGGAGTAGGAGTCGCCGTTCACCAGCACCGCCATGGGAATGTCCAGGCAATCCGCGTCGGAATAGTCCACCTTCTCCTTCCCGGCATAGTCCACCGTGCGGAACAGCTCCCCCTCGGGCAGCAGATAGTCCAGCACCTTCACCAGCTCCTTGGCATAGCCGCCGGGGTTGTTGCGCACGTCGAAAATCAGCTTTTCCGCCCCCTGTGCAAGCAGCCCGTCAATGGCCGCGATGGCTTCCTCGGCGCACCGGGCGTCGAAATTCTCGATGGTCACAAGCCCGATATCGCCGCTCAGCATCCGTCCGCTGGCAACGACCGTCTGCACCTGCCGCCGCTCCACGGACAGCGTCACCCGCTCCCCGCGCCTGAGAACCGTCAGGGAAACGTAGGTGCCTTCCTCTCCCCGCACCAGATTCCGAACCTCCGCGGCGGTCATTTCCCGGACGTCCTGGCCTTCCACTTCGATCAGCAGATCGTCCACCTGAACGCCCGCCTCCTGGGCAGGCCCGCCCTCGTTCACGGCCTTGACCAGGAAGCCCTCCTGCTCCTTGGCCTCGATGGTGATGCCGACGCCCACGTAGGCGTTGTTCACCTGCTCCTCATGGGCGGCATATTCGCTGGCAGGGATATAGTAGCTCCACCGGTCGCCAAGGGATTTGACCATGGCGGCCGCCGCGGCGTCCTCCATGGCCGTCTGATCTGCGTCCCCGATAAAGCGCTCCAGGATCAGGCTTTCCAGCTGCTCCAGCTTAGAGCCGTAGGCATACCCCGGATAGCCCACCGCCGCCAGGGTCGCCACCGTGGCCAGCACTGCGACCAAAAGATAGCTTAAAGAGATCAGGATTTTCTTTTTCACGGAATAACCACCTCATAGAAAGGATTCCCACAGTCCATAGTATGAACTGTGGGAATGGTATTGAATCAGTACAGGGCGACGTAATTGCAGGGATTGACGTAGACGCCGTTGTAGGAGATGCCGAAGTGCAGATGGTCGCCGGTGGTAATGCCGGTGGCGCCAGTAAGGCCGATCAGCTGTCCCGCACTGACGATCTGTCCGGCGGACACACAGGAGCTTTTCAGATGCATGTAGATGGACGAGAAGCCGTCCTGATGGTTGATCTGCACATAGTTGCCGGCGGCATTGCCCCAGCCCGCTACGGTGACGACGCCCGCACGGGTAGCGTACACGGGGTCGCCGGTGCCGGTATCCAGGTCAACGCCCTGATGGTAGGAAGAAGCGCCCGCCGTGGGAGATTTACGATTGCCGAAGGGACTGGTGATGGAGGTGTAGCTGCAGGGAACCTGCCAGCCGCCGCTGCTTCCGCCGGAGTTCCCGCCCGAATTTCCGCCGGAACCGCTCGAGCCGCCGCCCGCAGTCGTGGCGGGTACGGAGGTTGCCTTCCAGGCTTCCCATTCCCGCTGCTTCGCCGCGTTGAACTGTACTTCCATGGCGGCGATCTGCTTCAGGAACGCATTTTCCTGCTCCTTGCATTCCTCTTCCAGCGCTTCCAGGTCATCGGCCTTTTGCAGCAGCTCCTGGAGCAGCGCCTCCGATTCCTTGCTTTTCTCGTTCATTTCCGCCTGGGTGTCGTCCAGGTCTTTCTTGGTGGTTTCCAGCTCGCCCTTTTCCGTTTCCAGCTCGGCCTGGGCTTCCTCCACCTTGTTGGCGGCGTCGCTCAGCTCCTGCAAACGGCGCTTGTCGGAGGCCGCGATCTCCTCCACCATGTTCAGCCTGTCCAGAAGGTCGGAGAAGCTGTTGGCCTTGAAGAGAACTTCCCAGTAGGAAACCTCCCCCTCCTCCTCCATGGTGCGGATGCGCTCTTTGTTTTCCTGATTCAGCGTTTCCAGACGGTCTTCCGCCGTGTCCAGCTCGTCCTGCTTGTCGGCAATGAGCAGATTGTAGGCGGAGATCTGTTCGTTGATGTTGATGATCTGGGTGTTCAGAAGCTGAATTTCCTGATCGATCACATTCTTTTTCGCGATCAGATCCGCAATTTCGTTTTCGTTCTCCTTGTACTGCTTCTTCACGTCCGCGATCTGGTTCTGTACCTCCTTGCGCTCCTGCTGCAGGGCAATGATCTGCTTGCGGATCTCGCCGGAGGACGCCGCACCGGCAAAGGTGGGCAGAATGCTCATCAGAAGCGTCAGCAGCAGTACCGCCGCCATGACGCCGGCGAGGACGGATACCAAACGTTTGCGATTTTTCATAGGAATCTCCTTTTCACGATGGGGACGGGCATTGCATCATACTGAACTCCAATCAAAATCGGAAAACAGCATCAATAGATGTATGCCAATGGGTTTACATAAGTTCCTGCGTAGGAAATGCCGAAGTGCAGGTGGGGTCCGGTGGAAAGGCCGGTGCTGCCCACATAGCCAATGAGCTGCCCCTGGGACACGCTCTGTCCCGCGGAGACAACGTAGTTGGTCATGTGCATATAGATGGAAGCGAAGCCGTCCAAATGGTTGATGCTGACATAGTACCCCGCGCCGCCGGCCTGATAGGAAGCCACCGTAACGGTGCCCGCCCGGGTCGCGTAGATGGGCGTTCCCTGATTGCAGGCCATATCAATGCCGTTGTGCATTCTCTGGGTGCCTAAAATCGGGTGGGTACGCATTCCGAAGGGGCTGGTGATGGTATAGCCGGACACCGGGGTCGTCCAGGAGGCATTGGAGGGCGGGTTTTCCCCCTGCATGGCCAGCTTGGCCAGGTACTCGTCGTACTTTGCCTGCTTGAGGTCCTTTTCCTTGGCGGCAATTTCCTGCATCAGCTCGTCCTGAAGTGCTTCCGACTCGTCCATCAGCTGCTGGTATTCCTCGGATTTCTTTTCCAGCTCCCGCAGCATGTCGTCGGATTCGGTGCGCTTTTCTTCCAGCTCGGCTTCCGCCGCCGTCAGCTCCTCCCAGGTGCCTTCCAGCTCGGTTTTTTCCGATTCCAGGCTCATGCGGGTGGCGGTGACGATGTCCGACGCAATGCGCATTTCCTGAAGACGGCGCTGGTCGGCCTGGGAAATCTCCTGCATCATGTTCAGCCGGTCAAGGAGGTCAGTAAAGCTGTTGGCCTCGAAGATGACCTGCCAGTAAGTAATGCTGCCGCCTTCCTCCATCGCCCGGATACGCTCCCGGTGCTGCTCGCTCAGGGTGCGCAGCTCCTCCTCGGCGGCGTCCAGCTCGTCCTGGGTGTCCGCAATGAGCTGGCTGTAGGCGGAGATCTGGGCGTTGGTCGTCTCGATCTTGTCCGTCAGGAGGGCAATTTCCTCGTCAATGGCTTCCTTCCTGTTTACAATGTCGGCCATGTCGTTATAGTTGGCGTCGTACTGGCTTCGCACAGCGTCGATCTGCGCCTGGATGGCCTTGTTCTTTTCCTCCAGTGCGTTAATCTCCTTCTGGATTTCACCGGAGGTGGCGGCATCCGCCGGAACCGGCGCGATGCTCACCGCCATCACCGCCGCCAGACATAGGGCGACAAGTGATCTCACGGTTATCTCTCTGTGTTTGTTCATAGTTATACGTCCATAAACTTTCGGATAGAAGTCCAGCTGCCCACGATACCGACGAACATACCGGCGGCGGCGAAGGTGGCGACCATGGGGAGCAGCAGCTCCTGGAAGGGTACGAAGTTGAACAGCTGCAAGGCGTCCACGCTGCCGATCTTCGCGATCATCGCGTCATAGCCCAGCCATTCCAGACCGAAAGCGAGAATTGCGCCGATCATGCCGAGGGAGAAGCCCTCTACCACGAAGGGCAGCCGGATAAAGCCGTTGGTCGCGCCCACCATTTTCATAATGGCGATCTCGTCCCGCCGGTCGTACATGGCCAGCTTGACGGTGTTGGAAATGATCAGCAGGCTGACCACCAGCAGAACCGCGATCACGGCCACGGAGACGATATGCAGCACGTTCTGCAGGGTGGTGAAGCCCTGCGCCAGCTCATAGGCCGCGCTGACCTTGGCCACGCCGGGCAGATTCTTCAGCTGCTCAGCGGTCTGCTCCATCTTGGTATTGTCTTCCAAAGTGACCACGTAGCGGTGACGCAGATCCTGCGCCTGAACGCCGCTGAAGGCGCTGTCGTTGTCATGGTCGCTGACGAAGTTCTGAAGCGCTTCCTCCCGGGAAACGTATTTCGCGTCAAACACATTGTCCAGAAGGTTGATCTTCGTGCCGATGGATCTTGCCTCGGCGTCGGAAAGGTCGCTGTCGATGTACACCATAATTTCGCTGGTCTTATTCAAATCCTGAACCATGATGTCCAGATTGTAAGCCAGCGCGGAGAAGCTGCCCACGATGATCAGACACGCCACCGTGACGCAGATAGCAGCAAAGGACATGAAGCCGTGCTGGAAAATGCTGCGGAAGCCCTCCTTGAGCAGGTACCCGATATTATTGAGCTTCATGTTTGCTTTCCTCCCCGATTCCATCTCTCACCACGACGCCCTCATTGATGGCAATGGTGCGTTTATGGAACAGCTTTGCCAGATTCTGGTCGTGGGTGACCACCAGCATGGTGGTTCCCAGATTGTTGATCTCCTGCAGCAGCGCCATGATTTCAAAGGAGCGCTCCGGGTCCAGATTGCCGGTAGGCTCGTCGGCGATGATGGTGGACGGATTGTTCACCAGCGCGCGGGCAATGGCAAGTCTCTGCTGCTCGCCGCCGGACATCTCATTGGGATGGCGGTTCATCTTGCTTTCCAGACCGACCAGCTCCAGCACGTAGGGAACCCGCTCTTTGATCTCGGACTCCCTCGCGCCCACGACCCGCATGGCAAAGGCCACGTTCTCATAGACCGTCATTTTTTCGATCAGGCGGTAATCCTGAAACACGACGCCGACCGTGCGGCGCAGGTAGGGAACTTCGCGCTTGCGAATTCGTTCCAGAGAATAGCCGTTGACGTGGACGGTGCCGGAGGTGGGCTTCAGCTCGCCGGTGATGAGCTTGATGATGGTGGACTTACCGGAACCGGAAGGACCGATCAGGAAGCAGAACTCGCCGTCCTCGATCTGCATGGTAACGCCGTTGAGGGCCTTGTTACCCTGCGTATAGGATTTTACAACATCAGTAAATTCAATCATATTCGCATCTTTCTCCCGTCATAGGCGGTATCGGAATTGCCGTTAACGCAACCCCATACCGCCCGCAGTGTAACCGAATTGTAACACATCACAAAATCAATGTCAATCATATTCCGAAATAAATAGGCCAAAAGCGCAGATTTAACATATTATCCACAATTATTCCCCCGATTTTTTCAGCTTTCTTTCATATTTCTCTTATATTACGCCCCAAAAACAGGAAACACTTTCCGTTTTGAAGCGCCCGATATGCAGAGACGGGGCTGCCTGTGCAGCCCCGTCAGGTATCGCTTTTTACCGGGTCTCCCGGGAAGTGAGGTACTTGCGCACCATCAGCGCTACCTTGAAGACAATGGCGTGGTCAAACTGCCGCAGGTCAAGCCCCGTGAGCTTCTTGATCTTTTCCAGGCGGTAGACCAGCGTATTGCGGTGGACAAAGAGCTTCCGGGAAGTCTCGGAGACGTTCAGGTTGTTCTCAAAGAACTTGTTGATGGTGAACAGGGTCTCCTGATCCAGAGAATCGATGGAATTCTTCTTGAACACTTCACTGAGGAAGATCTCGCACAACGTGGTGGGCAGCTGGTAGATCAGTCGGCCGATGCCCAGATTTTCGTAGTCGATGATGCTCTTTTCGGTGTCGAACACCTTGCCCACGTCAATGGCAGTCTGGGCTTCCTTGTAGGAATCCGCCAGCTCCCGCAGATGGTCGGACACGGTGCCGATGCCGATGACGGTCTTGATCCGCAGCTCGTTTTTCAGGGTGTCCTCCATGGACTTGGCGATCTTCTCCAAGTCCTCGGGGGTCGTCCCGCCGGTGATCTGCTTGATGACCGCCACGTCGCTTTCGTTGATGGACAGGACGAAGTCCTGCATCTTGTCCGGGAACATTCCCGCCAGCACATCCACGGTGGCAACATCGCTGTGACCCACCTGACGGATGAGGAACACCGCCCGGGGGGCGTCGGTGGCAAAGTGCAGCTCCTTGGCGCGGATGTAAATATCCCCGGGCAGGATATTGTCCATGATGATATTCTTCACAAAGGTTCCCCGGTCATGCTTCTCCTCGTAGAAGGTCTTGGCATCGTTCAGGGCGATATAGGCCATCTGGCAGAAGCTGCGGGCAGTCTCGTCGTCGCCGGAGCAGAAAACGGCATATTCCAGCACATTGGAATTGCCCAGAATGGCCTTGAAGCTGCGCTGACCGAAGGTGACGATGCTGTCGGCGGCGCCACTCACCTTCAGCGCGGCGTCCGTCCAGCGCTCACCCAGAATGGACATATCGGTGCAGGAAACCACGCACCCCTCGGTATCGATCACGCCGAAGCTGCGGTCCGTAATATCCCGCAACTGAACAATGACACTCTGAAAAACGCTGTTGGACATATCTACAGTCACTCCTTAGTATCTTGCATAAATGCGCATTTCACAAAAACGCATTATTATTATACACAGCTTTTGCGCACATTGCAAGTGCCTTTTGACATTTTATTGCAAAATCTCTTATGTTTTTTAGGTAATATACCAAGGTTTCCCGGAAGGCGCTTCCCCGAAAGGCTGTATCTTCCATCAAAATGACCGTTCAGGGCTGGGTTTTGCCTTCCAGCAGGGCGATCTCCCCTTCCGTCAGCTCCCGGGTCCGGCCTCTCGGCAGATCGCCCAGCGTCAGCGTTCCCTCCTGTCGGCGCTCCAAATAAGTCACGGTCATGTTCCGGGACGCCATCATCCGCCGCACCTGATGGTACTTCCCTTCCCGGACGGTGATCCGGCTCTCCCCCGGCCCCAGCGGCTCTAAAAGCGCGGGCAGGCATACCATGCCGTCCCGGAGGGTCAGGCCCGCGGCAAAGGCGGATATGTCGTCGGCATTTGCCTGCCCCTCGTGGCGGGCGTAGTAGACTTTCGCCACTTCCTTCTTTGGGGATATCAGCCGGTGGAGCAGCTCGCCGTCGTTGGTGAACAGCAGCAGCCCCTCGGTGGCCTTGTCCAGACGGCCTACGGGCCTTAAGTCCATGTGCCGCCACGCCTCCGGCAGCAGCTCCATGACGGTCTTCTCCGCCGCGTCCTCCGTGGCCGTGACGTAGCCTGCCGGTTTGTTGAGCATCACCACCATCCGGCGCTTTCCGCCCAAAGGCTGCCCGTCCAGTGTAACGGTGTGGACAGCGGGGTCGATTTTCCGGGAGCCGTCCTTTTCAGGATTTCCGTCCACGGTCACCCTCCCCGCTTTTAAGATATCCTTCACCTGAGAGCGGGTGCCCGCGCCGCTGCCGCACAGGAATTTGTCCAGTCGTTCCATAGCTCCTCCGTTCTGCGTCCCGGTTCCGGCGCATAGGCTGTACCACCGAAATATGAACCGGGAGGGATTTTTTATGATGGTTATGACCGCGAAGGTCAATCTGAAAAAGGTAATGATCGCCCTTGCCGCCGTGGCAGCGCTGATCGTGGCGCTGATTTTGCTGCTGGGCGGGGGCGGGGATTCCGCCGAGACTTCCGCGCCCACAGCTTCCAGCAACGACGGCCGGGTGAAATTTCTGACGGATCTGGGCTGGGACGTCACCACATCCCCCACAGATTCCAGTCAGGTACGCATTCCCGCTGCGTCCAGCGACGTGTTCGAGCGCTACAACGCCCTGCAAAAAAGTCAGGGCTACGACCTGAGCGAATACGCCGGGAAAAAGGTCATGCGCTACGTCTACAAAATCAACAACTACCCCGGCGCCACCGAGCCGGTGTACGCGACGCTGCTGGTCTACAAAAACCAGATCATCGGCGGCGACGTGACGGACACCGCCGCGCAGGGAAAGATCCGGGGCTTCAAGATGCCGGAAGCCACGACTGCTCCCACCGCCCCCAGTCTCCCAACGGAGACCGCCGCCACCGCGCCGGAGACGACCCAGTAAACATGGGGAAGCTGCCGCGTTTTTTATCTATGGTATCACACAATTCCGCTCTTGACAAGCGCCCCGCTCTGTGCTACTGTGTACCCGAACTGAACAGTATCTTCAGGGCGGGGCGAAATTCCCCACCGGCGGTAAAGTCCGCGAGCGCGTCAGCGTTGAATCGGTGAAACTCCGATACCGACAGTACAGTCTGGATGGAAGAAGATACGCAAAGGATATTTGCGTTTTTTTCACGCCCTGGGAATATACCCAGGGCGCATTTTTGTTTTGAGGTGATACCAATGACCGATCTTTGGAAACAAATCTTAGACAATCTGGCATTCGTGGGCGTGAGCCTTGCCATCGTGGTGGGGCTTGCCCTGCTTGCCCGGCTGGCGGAGCATTTTCTCCCGGAAAAGCGGAAGGTCAGCCCCGCCCGGCGGGTCAGCATCATCGGCATCAGCGCCGCCATCGCTGCCGTGCTCCATGTGCTGGACTTTCCTCTGGTGGTTCTCGCGCCGGAATTCTACAAGCTGGACTTTTCCGAGCTGCCCGTGCTGCTGTGCGGATTTTACTTAGGCCCCAGCGCGACGGTGGTGTGCGAGGGCGTGAAAATCCTGCTGAAGCTGCTGCTGAAAGGCACTTCCACCGCCTTTGTGGGCGATCTTGCCAATTTCGTGGTAGGATGCTCTCTGGTTCTTCCCGCCACCATTTTCTACCACGCCCATAAGAGCAAGCACAGCGCCATCATCGGCCTTGCCATCGGCACGCTGGTCATGACCGTGTTCGGCAGCGCCTTCAACGCCGTTTATCTTCTGCCCAAGTTCGCCCAGCTGTACGGCATTCCGCTGGACACCATCATCGCCATGGGAACGGCCATCCGGGGCGGGGTCAGCAATGTCTCCACCTTCGTGCTGCTGTGCGTCGCGCCCCTGAACCTGCTGAAAGGCACCGTCGTCTCCGTGCTGACGATGCTGCTGTACAAACGGGTGGCAAGGCCTCTGTTCGGGCTGCATCAATAAGCATACGAAAACTGCCGGGGCTTTCCCCGGCAGTTTTTTCTTTGCCTTTTCTGGGGAATTGTGGTATAGTATAGGGGAAAAACGTTCCGGTATTGAAGAGAAAGCCATGATCCAAATGATAAAAACCTATGAAGAATGCCGGGCGTTTGCCGCAGGCTTTCAAGGTGACCCCAACTTTTCAGGCCCCATGCTGAGCAGCGAAGAACAGCTTCAAAGCAATCTGATCAGACCGATTGGAAATCCCGACCGATACTGCGTCTTTGGCGTCTACCATGAAGAGGCGCTGATTGGGCTGTTCGCATTCCTCGTTATCCGGGATGAACAATACGCCGAAATGCTGGCAGGCTTGTCCCATGAGAAAAGCGCCTATCTGGAAGCGCTCCAATATCTGAAGCAGCACTTCCCCGGTTACGGCGTCGATTTCGTCTTTAATCCCGGCAACTGCCTGCTTCGGGAACAGCTGAATACGCGAAAAGCCGATTTTGAGCCGGAGCAGCAGAAGATGGTGCTGGAAGCCCCCGCGCCGGATATGGACACCACCAGCATCGTGCCCCTTTCCGACCAGTACGCAGAACAGTACTGCGCCCTCCACAATAAAGATATGTACTGGACGGGCGAAAAGGTCGTGCAGGCGCAGGATCGTTTCCACACCTTCCTCGCAATCCGCGACGGCAGGGTCGTCGGTTACATAGATGTGACCTGTACGTTCAGGGAGAACGAGCCGTTTGATCTGCTGGTTCTGGAAGAATACCGCCGTATGGGATACGGCCGGAAGCTGCTGGCAAAGGCGCTGGAAGCGAACGCACCCAACGCCATGTCCGTCCTCGTGGACGCGGACAATGTCCCCGCCATCCGCCTGTATGCGTCCATGGGCTTTGCAAAGAAGCAGAATATTCTGACGGCACACTGGACAGTGCCGTCATCAGAATGATAACAAACAGGAGGTAATTTTTATGTGTGAACTTCTGAAAACCCGCCGCAGCGTCCGCAAGTACCGCCCCGAGCAGGTGCCGGACGCGCTGCTGGACGCCGTGCTGGAGGCCGGGCTTTACGCCCCCTCCGCCATGAACAACCAGAAGCCCGTCATGGTCGCCGTCCTGGACAAGGCCACCCGGGATCAGCTTTCAGCCATGAACGCCGCCGTGATGGGTACGGACAGGGATCCTTTCTACGGCGCGCCCTGCGTCATTGTCGTGCTGGCTGACCCCACCTATCCCACATGGGTGGAAGACGGCACTCTGGTGCTGGGCAATCTGCTCAACGCCGCCCACGCCGTGCAGCTTGGCAGCTGCTGGATCAACCGCGCCCGGGAGATGTTCGACACCGAGGAGGGCAAGGCGCTTCTGCGCCAGTGGGGCATCCCGGAACACTACCGGGGCATCGGCTGCTGCATTCTGGGTTACGCCGACGAGGCTCCCGCCCCCAAGAAGCGGGCAGCCAACCGCATTTGGAAAATCTGACAAAGGAGAAAAATGATGGACTTTCTGGAAATTGCCCGCGCCCGGCAGTCCTGCCGCAGCTATGACGAAGCCCGGCCTGTGGAACAGGAAAAGCTGGACGCCGTGCTGGAAGCCGCCCGCTTAGCCCCCTCCGCCTGCAACGCCCAGCCCTACCACTTCACCGTCTGCCGGGGGCAGGCCGCCAAGGCCGTGGTCGCCGGTGTGACCGGCATGGGCATGAACAAATTTGCCGCTCAGGCGCCGGTGCTCATCGTAATCTCCGAGCGTTCCTACAATAAAACCGCCGCTCTTGGCTCCAGAGTCACGAAGGTAGACTACCGCTCCATCGACATCGGCATTGCCGCCGCCTATCTCACCGCCGAAGCCATCGCGCAGGGGCTTTCCACCTGCATCATCGGCTGGCTGGACGACGCCAAGCTCCGGGCAGCCTGCGGACTTGACCAGCCGGTGCGGCTGGTGATCGCTCTCGGTTACGCAAAAGAGGGCGACCCCCTCCGTGAGAAAAAGCGCCGGGACATGGGAGAGCTGGTGGATTACCGATGAACCGTCCCATTGTGACCACATCCGGCGCTTTTGTCTGCCACTGCGTCCGTCTTCGCCGGGGAGACGATCTGCTTCTCTCCATCCGGGAGCTTGCCCGGGAAAAGCATATTGCTGCGGGCGTGGTGCTTTCCGCCGTGGGCTGCGTCACGGAGGCGAAGGTGCGGGACGCCGGCGGCGTGAATATCCGCTCCATCGGGGAGCACTGCGAGATCGTCAGTCTGAACGGCACCGTCAGCGAGCAGCGGTGTCATCTGCACATCGCCCTGTCCAGAGAAGACCTTTCCACATTGGGCGGTCATCTCTGCCCCGGCTGTATCGTCAACACCACCTGTGAGCTGGTGATCGCAGAGCTTCCCGGCGTCCGCTTCGGCGTGGAGCAGGACGTGGAAACCGGGTATGACGAACTGATCTTTGAAGCTATCTGACTACATGGGCGGCCATAATGAGCTGCACCCCTTGCCTCTCTCTATGGGAGCGGTGGCTGAGCGAAGCGAAGACAGAGCGGGTACACATGGGCGCAACACCCTCTCAGCCCCCTTCGGTGACAGCTCTCCCAAGGGGAGAGCCAAGGGGCTGCGCTAGTCCGTATCCAGA
>ERZ825159.3332-NODE-3332-length-11612-cov-3.833867_pt1 | contig 11612 bp, 9 predicted proteins | sample MGYA00519932_ERZ825159 | MGnify/ENA primary metagenome ERZ825159 (study PRJEB31778, sample SAMEA3449191) | human gut metagenome | biome: human gut; feature: human-associated habitat; material: faeces | place: United Kingdom | collected 2010/2012 ...
AACTCCTTTATTTCGCAAGCCTTTTCCGGATCGGCGAGAGCAATAATCCCGGGACGCAAAAGATTGGCCTGCTCCTCGAGAAGTTTCGCGTTTCCGCCCGCGGCAAGGGATATTATTCTGAATTTGTCCTTGTGGCGAAGCGCGACGTTCACGACCTGTCTGCCGATAGAACCCGTACTGCCTATAAGCGAAATATTAATCATAAACGCAATATTCCTTTTTCTTTGCCGCAACGGCGAACCGCGCGGCTACGGATTAAATTCGTTACCACTAAAAAAGGCTTGTCGTCGGCGTCGGCTGCTCGCCACTTGCAAACGGCAAACCCGTGTTTTATTATTTGTATTATTTTATTCCTTAAGTCCGCGACTTATGCTCGGAAATTCCGTTCGGCCCGATTAAACGCCGAGGATTCCTCCCCGATTAAACGCCGAGAATTCCGCCGTTGATAATCGGAATAAGAATGGTGAACACGAACGCCACGACCGGCGCGGTGAACGTTAAGCCGTCGATTCGGTCGCTCATTCCGCCGTGACCGGGAAGCAGTTTGCCCATATCCTTGATGCCGAGTTTTCTCTTGATTACGCTTTCCACCAAATCGCCGAAAGCCGTAAGCACGGCGCACGCTATACCCGAAAGGGCGAAAAGAATCGCTTCGAGCCAGATTGCGCCGGAGCCGAAAATCAAGCCTTTTTCGGTGAAAATGAAGTAAACGAGAAGGCTCGCTATCATTCCGCCGACAAGCCCGCCGATAAATCCGCTTATCGTTTTGTTCGGGCTGATTTCGGGGCATAATTTTTTGCCTTTCATCGCGCTGCCGACAAAATAAGCGAACGTATCCGCGCAGGGCGTTATCGCAAACGCCATCAGAAGCGGCTCGGGGGTGCTGTATCTGTTGATAACGAGAAGGGAAATGAGAATGGTCGCCGGGTAAATCATTACGAACAAACTTATTCCTATGCTTTCGAGCGTTACGTTTTCATATTCGAAAACGAGCAGCGAAAGAAGAAGCAGAAACAAAAACATCATCGCGCCGAACGCCCAGCCCAGCCCTTTAAGGCAGTATGCAATGTAAACGGCAAAAGGATAGATGAAAATAATCGCTTTTTGCTTTTTCAGAAGTCTGCCCGAAAAAGCCCTTTCGTATTCGTAAGTGGAGATAACCGCCATTACGAGAATGAAAAAGTCGAACATAAGGTCACCGACGGTTATAGGCTTAAGAAAAACCCCGACGAGAACCTCCGACGTCAGAAAATATTTACACAGAAAGAAACCGACCGTTACGATAACGATGCCGATTCCGGTAATTATCCTTTTTAACATATTGTCAATCCTTCAGCCGTTATATACAATTAACGACTAAAACCCAGATGCTTTATAAAAAAATTACACGCCGCCGAATCTTCTCTTTCTGTGAGAATACCATTCGAAAGCCTTGTCGAGTTCCTCTTTATGGAAATCGGGCCACAAAACGTCGGTAAAATAAAATTCCGCGTAAGCGCACTGCCACAAAAAGAAATTACTGAGCCGCATTTCGCCGCTCGTTCTGATAACGAGGTCGATATCGGGCAGCCCCGCAGTGTAAAGCCCGGCGGAAATATCTTCTTCCGTAATTTCCGACCTGCCGCTCCCGAGCGCGACGTTAACCGCCCGCGTTATCTCCGCGCGCGAACCGTAATTAAGGGCGACGTTTAAAACTTTACCCTTAAACTTCCCGGATTTTTGAACGGCGTTTGAACATTTTTTCCGCAAACTTTCCGGAAGAAGCGAAATATCGCCCGAAATTATGAGTTTTACCTCGTTCTTTATGAGTTTCGCGAGTTTTTTATCGATAAGAATACCCAAAAGACCGAAAATGGCGTCTACTTCCTCTTTCGGTCTTACCCAGTTTTCCGTGGAAAAAGCGTAAAGGCTCACTGCGTCCGCGCCCCTTTCGAAGCACGCCGTGACAACTTCGTCGATAACGTCCGCGCCTTTTTTATGCCCGTAACTTCTCGGCTTGCCTCTCTGTTTCGCCCATCTGCCGTTTCCGTCCATTATTATCCCAACGTGACGGGGAACGATTTTTTGTTCTTCCATCAAACGGTGAGAAGTTCCTTCTCTTTTTCGGCGGCTGCCTTTTCGATCGTTTCGATGGCTTTCGCAACCTTCTTTTCGACTTTCGCTTCGTAATCGGCGTATTCGTCGTCGGTCATTTCTTTCGCTTTGTTCATCTTTTTAAGAGCGTCGAGCGCGTCGCGGCGAACGTTTCTCACTGCGACTTTCGCGTCCTCCGCCATCTTTTTGACCTGTTTTACGATTTCCTTTCTTCTCTCTTCGGTGAGAGTGGGGAAAACGAGCCTGATGACGTTGCCGTCGTTGGTGGGATTGATGCCTATATCCGAAACCTGTATTGCTTTTTCGATGATTTTAAGAAGGCTCTTATCCCACGGAGTGATCACGAGGCACTGTCCGTCCGTGACGGCGATGTTGCCGACCTGATTTATCGGCGAGGGCGTTCCGTAATAATCGACCTTGATTTTATCGAGGACGTGCGGGTTCGCTCTGCCGGCTCTCACCTGCGTAAGGTCGGACATGAACACGTCTGCCGATTTTTCGAGTTTTTCCTCCGCCTCCATCATTATCATTTCAACTTTTTCGATGTCTAATGCCATTTTTGTTCTCCCTTGATTTTCTGAAGTTTTCGTCCGCAGTTTTCCGCGAAAAAAATCTTTCAACTATATTATACGACAAACGGCGATTATTTTCAACGTTTTTTCAAAACACTCGCCATTTTTTGTCAAATTTTCAATAAATAATCGTGCCTTCTTTATCCCCGGCGACGGCTTTGACTATCGAATTTTTGTCCGAAAGCCCGAACGCGTGAACTTTAAGCCCGTTTTCCTTGCACATAACGACAGCCGAAGTGTCCATAGCCCTGAGCCCTCTCGCAACGTATTCGTCGTAAGTGAGTCCGTCGAATTTCTTTGCGTTCGGGTTTGTTTTAGGATCACTGTCATAAATTCCGTCGATATTTTTAGCGAGAAGAAGAGCGTCCGCGCCTATTTCCGCCGCTTTGAGCGCCGCGCCCGTATCGGTTGAGAAGAACGGATTGCCCGTACCTCCGCCGAACACGACGATTTTGCCCTCTTTGAGATATCTGTCGGCAACCTTGTGGTTGAATTTTTCGCCTACGCCCGAAATTTCTATCGACGTAAGCACTCTCGCGTCCGCGCCGGCGCCTATAAGAGCCTCCGAAACGGCGAGCGCGTTGATAACTGTGGCAAGCATACCCATCTGATCCGCGGTAACTCTGTCCATATTCATGCCTTGTCTGCCGCGCCAGATATTTCCGCCGCCGACGACTATGCCGACTTCCACGCCGAGTTTCGCAACTTCGAGTATCTGTTCGGCAACGCTTTTAAGCGATTCGGGATCGAACCCGTGGCCCGCCGCGCCCGATAACGCTTCGCCGCTGATTTTGAGCAATATTCTTTTATATTTCGCTTTCATAAGATTCTCCTGTTTCCCGCGTAAATTCCGTTCGGGAATAAATATTCCGCCCGGGCGACTATTTTCTTTTCGGGGGCGATTATCCCGCCCGGAACAAAAAGCCGGTTATAACGAAACGAAAAGTCGATTATAACGGAACGAAAAGCCGATTATAAAAAACGGGACGCGTAAAAAAACGCGCCCCGTACGTTTAAAGGTTAAACGTTTGCGGGCTTAAAGCCCTTCGGGGAAAATTCCCCTTATTTCTTCATTGCGGCAACCTGAGCCTGAACTTCGTCGGCAAGGTTTTCTTCTTTCTTCTGAAGTCCTTCGCCCATTTCGTAACGAACGAATCTTCTTACGGAAATCTTTTCGCCGATCTGAGCGGTAGCCTCGATGATTACCTGTTCGATGGTCTTGCTCGTATCTTTGACGTATTTCTGATTGAGAAGGCAGTTATCCTCATAGAAAGTTTTAATTCTTCCTTCAACCATCTTGTCAACGATCTTTTCGGGCTTGCCCTCTTCGAGAGCCTGCGCTCTTAAGATATTCTTCTCTTTTTCGATAACTTCTTCGGGAACTTCTTCCTTGCAGACGTACTGCGGATTAGCCGCGGCGATCTGAAGAGCGATATCGTGAACGAGTGTTCTGAACATTTCTCCGTTGGCAACGAAGTCGGTTTCGCAGTTTACTTCGAGAAGCACGCCGACTCTTCCGCCCATGTGGATATAACTGTCGACGATACCTTCGGCGGCGATTCTGCCAGCCTTTTTAGCGGCTTTGGCGATTCCCTTTTCTCTGAGATAATCTATTGCTTTATCCATATCGCCGTCGCATTCAACGAGAGCGTTTTTGCAATCCATCATTCCCGCGCCCGTTCTTTCACGGAGCGTCTTTACGTCGTTTGCCGTATAATTAGCCATAAATGATTTTCTCCTTAAAATTATTTTCTCGGTCGCTTTCCGCAACCTGTCCGATCTGTCTTTCGGTTTCGGGTTTTTCGGGCAGGTTAGTTTTCAGCCCGTGCCGCCCGCGCGCAATCAAGCGATCGCGCGATACGCGATTACGCTTCGACGGGAGTTTCTTCGGCGGGAGCAACTTCTTCCGCTGCCGCTTCTTCAACCGCTTCTTCCTTAGCGACGGGTTCTTCGTCCACGACGTTGCGTCTTACGGCGTCCTCGCCCTGCTTAGCCTCGATTACGGCGTCCGCGATGATGGAAGCGATGAGTTTAACCGCTCTGATAGCGTCGTCGTTACCGGAGATTACGTAATCCACAAGGTCGGGATCGCAGTTCGTATCGGTGATGGCAACGACGGGGATTCCGAGTTTTCTCGCTTCCTTAACGGCGTTGAGTTCGCAGTTGGGATCAACGACGAACATAACTCCGGGAAGGCTCTTCATCTCTCTGATACCGCCGAGATTGTAGAGAAGTTTATCTCTTTCCGCTTTAAGTCCGAGAACTTCCTTTTTGGGAAGAAGGTCGAACTCGCCGGTCTTTTCCATGTTATCGAGTTTGTTGAGTCTGTCGATTCTCGTTCTGATGGTCTTGAAGTTGGTAAGAGTACCGCCGAGCCATCTCGAGTTTACGTAGTACATTCCGCATCTTTCCGCTTCTTCGCGAATGGCTTCCTGAGCCTGTTTCTTCGTTCCGACGAAAAGAACGGTCTTGTCCTGCTTAACCTGATCGACGACGAATTTATAGGCTTCTTCCACAAGGTCGACCGTTATCTGAAGGTCGATAATGTGAATACCGTTTCTTTCGCCGTAGATGTACTTTTTCATCTTGGGGTTCCATCTTCTCGTCTGGTGGCCGAAATGTACGCCGGCTTCGAGAAGTTGCTTCATAGAAGTTACTGCCATAATTGTTTCCTCCGTTATTCCTCCCCGGATCCTTTTTCGTTGCGCCTATGACCGCCCTGACCGATTTGAATTTGGCGGCACGAAGAGCCGCAAAAACCCGAGTGTGAATTTTATAGCCTGTTTATTCTATCATATCCGTTTGAATTTTGCAATCGATTTTACACGGATATCCGACAATATTTATATATTTTTTCGCCGTTCGGTAATGTTTGGCGGAAAATTTATCGCTTTTCTGTCTTTTCGGGACGTTTTTTTGCTTTTCGCGATCAGCCGAGTTTATGCTTTTGCAATCAGCCGAGTTTATGTTTTTTGCAATCAGCCGAGTTTATGCTTTTGTAATTAGCCGAGTTTATGTTTTTTTGCGATCAGCCGAGTTTATGCTTTTTCGCGGTTATGCAGATCACGACCGCAACGGTTATTACCGCCGCGCCCGCGAGGAGCGCGCCGACCGCAACGAGAACCGTTTTAAGCGCGGGGTTATCGCCGTCGGGAGTGAGAACGCACGCTTTCTCGATAATTTTTCCGTTCTCTTCGTAAACGACGTAAACGTAATTTTTTTCGCCCGTAATCCTTGCCCGCATAAAAGCCGCGGGCGTGACCGACGGCTTGCCGAATTTGCCGTTCGCGATATCGTCGGGCGTGTGAGAAGAAAGAGGTTTATCTCTTTCCAGAACGTAGACGTTTCTGCCGTCGAGCGGCGCTTTGAAAAACGCGTAAATGCCCGTTTCGTCTTTTATAATACCGCGATAATCGACTTCGGCGGGGGGTTCCGCGTTGCAATCGAAGTTTATTTCAAACGTTGCCGAACCGTCGGAATTACGTCTTTTGAAACTCACCGTAACGCCGGTTTCCGTCCCGTCGGAATAGGTTATCGCGCCGGACGCGCTCTTGTTTTCGCCGAAAGAAGTGTAGCCGGGCAGATCGGAAATCGCCGCGTGAGAAATGCCGTTTGCCAACACGCGCGGGTTTTCGTAATAGCCGCCGAAAAGTAATTTTTGCCTGAATCTGAACGCGAACGTTTCCGGCTTGCCGTAAGCGTTGCCGAGATATTCCTTGCCGAAGCCTCCGCCGGGGCGGGCGTAACCGTTGCGTTCGTTGACGCGGTAAACTATGAACGCGCCGTCCTCGAATCCGCTCGAAAGCCCCGCTCCGTAACCCGTTTTTTCGCGGTATTCCACATAAAAACTCTCGCGTTTCGTTTCATAATCGGGCAGGACGAGTTTATACGCTTTGGTTTCGCCTCGTCCGCTCTCCGTGGAAAACAACGTGTATTCGCCGGGAGCAAGAACGGGCGCGATATTTTCGCCCTCGCTCAGAAATCCGATTTTATAAAGAACGTAAGAAAGCGGCATACCCGGCGTTTCGCGGCCGTAACCGGAAGCCATTACGTCGAGTTCGCCCACAAATTCCTCGTCCGCCGTCTCGTAAGAATAAGCGTCGGCCGCGCCGAGAACGTGCATAAACTCGTGACACGCCACCGCGGAATTCGGATCGCCCCTCTTTTCAAGCATGGGATAAGGAAGGAAAATATAGTCGTTAATCGACCTATTGCCCAACTTTTGCGGTTTAATATCCACGCCGGAATATTTTTCGTCCACTACGTAAGCGCTTTTCAGATCGTCTGCCTTACCCGCGAGATAAACGCTCTTTTTCGCCCAGAGCAAACTATCCTCGGCGGGCGCTTCGTCAAGAGCGAGTACGAGAGCGAAACAATCTGCCGCGCCGTCGCCGTTGCCGTCCGTTTCGGTTTTGCAGGTTATTTTTTCGTTCGCCGCCGCAACGAGTTCCTCGCTCCTCAAAAATTCGTCCGCGCTTTTTTTCGCGCCGTTCGCGTCGGGCTTGCCGTCCGCGTTAAATCTCCTGTTGTCGTAGCCGTTTTCGTTGATTCTGACATACGCCGCATCGTCGGTCGAATATGCGTAAGCAGGCGTGAAATAATCGGCGGAAAAGCCTAGCGTAACCTCGCCGACGATCTCCGTCACCACGCTCGTTCTGCCGAGAGAAATAAAGGAAACGTAACTCCCGAGCGAATTTTCGCCCTCCGAAAAGACGCTTTTGACGTTCGCTTTTTTTTCTTCGTCGAAACTCTCTTCGCCCGCAAAATTCACGAGGACGACGGAATTTATAAGCCGCTCGCCGGCAACGCCCGAACCGTCCGAAGCCGACGGACTGCCCGACGACGAACCGTTCCCCGATAAGCCCGACGAACCGGGCAAACCCGAGCAGGAAGCCGTAAAAACTCCCGATATTGACGCGCCGAAAATCAGAACCAGGGCGCAGATTGCCGAAAACAACTTTTTCATAACGTAATTATACCTGTTTCGCCGATTTTTTTCAAGTTTTATCGGGGAGTTTCGATAAAATCGACCGAAATTTCGACTATTCGACAGCAGTTGCAAATTTTCTCGGACAGGCGGAGTATATAATCGGGCTATGAAAAAGCCGTTTAATCTCAAAAAATTCTCAAAGTATCTGTTATCGCTCGTCGGCTACGTTCTTCTCGTCGCCGCGGACGAATTTTTCGCGCCGTTCGCGATACCTCTTCTCATCGCGAACGTTTACATAGGGCTTTCGCCGTTATTATCGTGCGCGCTCTTCGTCGCGGCGTATCTTTTGTCGCTCAGCATTTCCGTTACGGCGGTGGCCGCGATGAGCGGAGCGGTAGCTGCGATATTCTTCCTGATAACGAACAAAATCGGGAAAAAACCGAATTTTTCGCTCGCCCTTATCACGGCTGTCGCGCTCGCGCCTTACGTTCTCGTCCGCGATTGCCACAATCTCACCGTCCGACTGATTCTTGCGGGCGTGTGCGTGCCGCTCGTGTTCGTATTCGTTTCGGCGGCTAAGGTATTCCTCGTCAAAGGGCTCAAATATCGCCTTTCCACCGACGAAATCGTTTCCGCGGCGGCGCTTTTTTCCGTTGCGTCTTACGGCGCGATAAATCTTTTCTCCGCGCCCGTTTACGAATGTTTCGCAGTAGCCGCGATTTTGGTTTCCGGTATGATAATGCGGCGGAGTTGCTGCTCCGTGACGGCGATAATTTCCGCGTTGCCGCTCTTCTTCAACACGGAAAACCCCGCGTTTTTCGCCCCGCTCGCCCTTTATTCGCTCGTGACGACGTGCTTTTCGCCTCGCTCCAAACTCGCCGCCGCGATAGGCGTGCTTGCGATCAAAGTCGCGCTGTGGAATTTTACCGACGTTTACGACGGCTGGAGTTTTTATTCACAGTTATTCATTCTCGCGCCCGTGTGCGTATATCTGTTTATTCCGTCGCGCGCGTTTAAAAAACTCCGCGAAAAACTCGCCGTTTATAAAGATAACAATCTCGGGAAGTACGCCTTAAACCGCAACCGGCTCGACCTTGCGGGCAAACTCTTTGAAATCTCGTCCGTTTTCGACGAAATGTCGGTTTCGGTAAAAAAACTCTCCGACAAAACGGACGTTAAGGAAAAAGCCGAGAACGATCTTGCGGAAGAACTGTTCATGAAGTGCTGTTCCGACTGCAAACATATTTCGTCATGCCGCGACAACCGTTTCCCCTCGGACGAGGAGTTAGGAAAAATCATCACTCTCGCCACGGCAAAAGGACGGTTAAATCTTGCCGATCTTCCTTCGGCGTTCTCGCTGAAATGCAAATACCCCGAAAGTATCGTGGACGAAACCAACGAACTTATCGCGCAAAGCGAACGCGAACTTTTAAAAGCCGAATCGCTGAAAAACGGACGAGAACTCATTCTCGCGCAGACGAACGGGCTTTCGGAAGCATTGAAAAGCCTTGCGACGAATCTTAGTCTCCGGCTGGACGGCAGAAACGAAACCGGCAACGCAATCTCGAAAAACCTGATGAGCGCGGGCATTTACGCCTACGAAACGCTCGCTTTCGGCGAGGGCGACGGCATAGAAATCAATCTTCTTCTGCCGCAAAAGCAAGTTTCGAGTCCGCTGCTTTTAAAAGCCGTTAAGGAAGTTACGGGCAAAAACATGGTGATTTGCGACGTTTTCAACGTTTCGGAGGACTTAACCGCCGTAACGCTCAAACGCGCGCCGCTTTTCGACGCGGCTTTTTCGGTGGCGCAAAAAACGAAATCGGACAAGGAGAAAAGCGGCGACACTCACTCGCTCACCAAAATTTCGGAAGGTAAATTCCTCGTCGCGCTGAACGACGGAATGGGCAGCGGCGAAAAAGCGGCGCAAACTTCCGCCACGGCAATTTCGCTCGTGGAAACGTTTTACAAGGCGAACCTGCCGTCCGAAACGGTGCTTTCCACCGTGAATAAAATTCTTTCGTTCAACAACGAGGACAACTTCACCGCGCTCGACGTGGGCGTTATCGACCTGTTCTCGGGCGGGGCGGATTTCATCAAAATCGGCTCGCCGTATTCCTTCGTCATCACGCGCGACGCGGTTAAAATCGTCGAGGGGAGTTCGCTTCCGCTCGGAATTCTCGACGAACTTCACCCCACCGTCTGCAAAACGAAACTTAATTCGGGCGACGTTGTGGTGTTCGTCAGCGACGGAATATCGGACGCGTTCGGCTCTTCGTCCGACCTTATCGACTTTTTATCCACACAACGCGCGCTCAACCCCAAAACGCTCGCGGATAATATTCTGGAAAAAGCGCTCGCGCTGGACGGCGGAATCGCCAAAGACGACATGACGGCTTTCTGCGTGAGAATTTTTGAAAAGGCTTCCTGAACCCGGATTAAAAAAACTTTCGCGGTTGACGATTTGCGAATATCGAAAAAAAAATAAAAACGGTTCACAAAAAAATTGACTTTCCCGTTTTCCGATGTATAATGGCGGCGCGTCTGATGAAATAAAGGAGGCGGAACCTTACGGAAAAGTACTATCTGAGAAAAAAAGTAAACGAAAAATCGAAGAAGTTTGCGCCCGCTTTCCCCGAGGAATTATTTCCGCTCTGACGGCGACGGATTGAAATTTTACCTCGGGCAGAAAAGCCCCGGCCGAAATTCTTTCCGTTACCGTCCGCCGCAGGCGACTATGTTTTCGCATGGTCGCCTGCGGCTTCCGTCCGGCAAAATTTTCCGGGCGAAAAACGGCAAGTCGGGTAACCGACGAACGATCCACGCCCGACTTTCCGGTATTTTAAGGGAGGTAAGGAAATGGAAAACGTTAATTTTTACGCTGCTTTCGATAAATTCGGCGCGGAAGTGTTCGCGCTTGCGTTTGCGGTTTGCGCCTGCGTCGCGCTCGTTAAAAAAATCTTCCCCAAACTGAGCAAAAGGGGAGAACTTTTTCTGAGATTCGCGCTCGCCGCCGCGTTTTACGCGTTATACGTCACCGTTCTCGGCAAATCCGTTGCGGCGTGCCTTGAAAAAGGCGCGAGCATATGCGGCGTTTCTTACTTTGTCCGCGCGGTTTTTTCGGGCGAAGAGGGAGAATCGATAATCGACGAAATCATTTTCGCCGCGATTCCGAAAGCAAAACTTACCAAAAAACAACTCAAAGAGATAAAATCTCAAAAGACCGCGGACGGCATAAAAATCGCGCTCTCAAAAGCGGCGGACGGGCGCATTCCGGAAGCAAAACTCGTCGCGTTGACGAACGTGATTTACGAAATAAAGCACAGATCCGAATCGGTTTAAGGTTTAAGATTTAAGGTTTAAGGTTTAAGATTTTAGATTTTAGATTTACGATGTTGAATCGTAAATCTAAAATCAAATATTACTTATTTCTTTTTTGGAAGATCTCTTTCCGCGTTAAAGTCTGCCATGAATTTGAACTGTTTACTAAGAATCTTCTTCTTGTCACGGCTACCGCTCTTGTCCATTGCGGCGTAAACGGCCGGGACAATCAACATGGTGATGATCGTGGAGAATACCATACCACCGATAACAGCGACACCCATCGGTCGCCAAGTTTCAGAACCCTCTCCAGCACTAATTGCCATCGGGACCATACCTAAGATGGTTGTTAACGAGGTCATCAATACCGGACGCAAACGAGAACGACAAGCCATTGCGATTGCATCGTACAGGCGGATGCCCCGTTCACGCATCAGGTTGATGAAGTCGATCAACACGATACCGTTCTTCGTAACGATACCTACCAACATGATAGCTCCCAATGCGGCAACGATACTCAAGGTCGTGTTCGTCAGCAACAAGGCCAAAACCACACCCGTGAAGGCGAACGGGATAGCCAACATGATGATGAACGGCATCTTGAATGACTCGAACTGTGCGGCCATCACGATGTAAACCAACATCAAAGAGAGCAACAACAATAAGAACAAAGAGCTGAATGATTCTTGTTGGTCCTC
>ERZ825159.3334-NODE-3334-length-11603-cov-14.556287_pt1 | contig 11603 bp, 10 predicted proteins | sample MGYA00519932_ERZ825159 | MGnify/ENA primary metagenome ERZ825159 (study PRJEB31778, sample SAMEA3449191) | human gut metagenome | biome: human gut; feature: human-associated habitat; material: faeces | place: United Kingdom | collected 2010/2012 ...
CGAAGTGTTGACATTACAGGTTATCAATAGTGACAAGAGGTTGGCAGCGCTCAGAACATACGCTCAAACGGCATGAAATCTAAATCCGAAACTTGAGTAATTTTACCTATTTCTTTACCGTCAACCTTAAAGGTCATACCTAAAGACTTCGAATGGCCACATGTCACTAATCCAATTTTATTATCTTTTTTAGCTCTATAACCTATTGATACATTCCCAAAAGGTGCTCCTGCTAAAAAAGGATGGCTTGCTGCTCTAGTTTCAATCGCACAAGAAGGTATATACTCAATTTCTTCACTATTAGAATTATTGAATGGAGTTACAGGAAATTCTGTCTTAGTAGAAGCTTTAACAAAGATTATGGCATCGGAATTTGAAACGTTTTCTCTAAATGCCTGCTTAGCACTTGATGAAGTGTCTGTAAGTTCTACTATAACTCTATTCAATTTATCATCTATATAAAACACCAAGAAATTATTATAGATTTCTCGATTATCGGTGAGTTTATAACTCTTGAGTATTTCTAGAATGTTAAGTAATTCATTATAAGAGTACTTACACGTTTTTATAACAGCTCCTTTGGGAACGTAATCCAAACCTTTTGTTTCTTGCCCTTCAACAATTAAAACAACAAAATCTCCATTCTTATCAAGATAATTCCCTCCATAATTTTCAGGATAAATTTTATTTCCGTTTCTTGTTGAAACAAACGAAGAGTTTAATGCTTCATAAATTTTTAAAGCATCTTCTTCAATAGACGCATCTTTAGCACCAATAGTATTATCCATCTTCGGTTCTGAACTTGCAAGATTATCTTTATCTGTGCAAGAACTGACCGCTATTCCAAGTATTAGAATAGCTACTGATAAAAGATTCTTTTTCATAAACTCCTAATTTAAAAGTTACCAGCTATAAAATTAGGAAATAATTTGTTATGTTATCCTCTGAAATAGGATTTTAACTATATTTCTTTCAGTTTTCTCTTAATAGCGCCGATAACATATCCTTTGGGGTTTTCTGCCATGCGTGCACCATTCTTCAGCTCTGCCAGAAATCCCATAAAATCGTGGATGCGGTTCTGTCCTTCGATGAGCGTTTTCTTGTTCCTGTTGATTTCCTTAGAGTCGAAATTATAGGAGTATCTGAGGTAATCATAGATGTTACTCAAGTTTCGGATTTAGATATTAAGAAGTGAATTTGCACAAAAAAAGGCTTTGAGAATTTCTGTATATCACGGAAAATGAGTAAATTAAATGTGTCAAAAAAAGAATACTCAAATCTCAAAGCCATGGGCAAATTTACAAATATTCCGTCAGATATTCGAAGTTTTTTCTCAGAAAAACGTCGCAGTGTGGTTATGAATGCATTTACCTGCCTGCTTGAAGACATCAATTTGGATTGTCGCAGTCTTGGCGGCATCAAGCGTGAGAACTGCCGGTTGACTAACCTGCAGGTGTTTCAGATTTTGGTGTTGTTCCCTTTCTTTGCCATCAAGGGGTATTCCCATTATGCGGGTTCTGCCCTGAGCCGCATGTTTGGTGGTAGGAAAGATATGTTCTACTCCTATCTGTCGCAAGACAACCTCAATTGGCGCAAGGTTATATACCGCATCACCAATCGGCTTGTCAAGCGGGTGGTTATCCGTGATGACCATAAGAAGAGCAGATTGCCTAAGGTCCTGATAGCTGATGATACGGATCTTCCCAAGACAGGCATGCACATGGAATCCATCGGCAAGATATTCTCCCATGTCCATCAGAAGTGTACCCTCGGTTACAAGACCCTTATGCTGTGTTGGAGCGATGGTCGAACTCAGTTCATGCTTGATTTTTCACTCCATGGGGAGATGGGAAAGATTGAGGGCAAGGAACAGGGACTGACTTCCGCACAGAGGAAAGCCCGTTATGAGCGCCAACGTGACAAGGACTCCCATATTTCCAAGCGCAAGAACGAGTATTTCATGGGCAAGGGGGGCAAGCTGCTGAAAATGGTGAAGGATGCGATACAAAACAAGGTTCCATTTGACTACTTGCTGGTAGACAGTTGGTTTACATGCACCGAACTCGCTGATTTCGTGTGCCGCTGCCATAAGAAGCTCCATCTCCTCGGTATGACAAGAATGGGCAATACCCAGTATGTAACGGAGAGTTGGGGCAAACTGTCCGCCAAGGACATCATCACCAAGCTCAAGAGTGGCAAAGAGGTGAAACACAGCCGACGATACCGTTGCTGTTATGCAGAAACTGAAGTCGTCCTTGGAAAGCGTGCCGTAAAACTCTTCTTCTGCAAACGTGGCAAAAAGGAAACATGGAAATTGCTTCTTACTACGGACCTGAGTCTTGATTTCATGCGTGCCTATGAGATCTATGCCATGCGTTGGAGCATTGAGGTATTCTTCTCCGACAGCAAGCGTATACTGGGATTGGCAGACTGCTCTTCACGGGACTTTTCCGCACATATCGCACATGTCTCATTGGTCATGATACGCTACAATATGCTGTCCGCCATAAAAAGAACGCTTGACTATGACACCATCGGAGGCTTGTTTGAAGACATGTATTTGGGAGTACACGAATTGACGGTGGTAGAAAAAATATGGGCGATTATAATAGAGGTAGTAGCTGTTGTAGCGGAACTCATCGAAGCTGATTCCGAAGTGTTGACATTACAGGTTATCAATAGTGACAAGAGGTTGGCAGCGCTCAGAGCATACGCTCAAACGGCATGAAATCTAAATCCGAAACTTGAGTCATATTACTTTCTGTTCGTTACGTACCCTACAAAGTTTTCGGTGTGTATTTTCCTTGATACTTCTGAATGGGTTTGATTTCGTTACGGAATCGTTTGTTTTTCTTCTTTTTATTTATACACGTTTTAAAATTTAAGAATCGGATGCCATTCTTTTACAGTTTTCAAGATGTCTTCTGCTGTTTTACAAGAGCCTTTAGTACGTTTATTTGCCTTCTCGATAAATTCATTATCATAAATATTTATAAGTTTAATTCCATTAAATTCTGAAACAGGTTTTATAAAAACAATACCATCACATATATCACTAAATTTTTGTTCTTTTGAGTAAGGTGAACCTTCCTCACCATAACTTGATAGTTTTATTGTAGGATTAGCGAAATATGTTTCAGTCCTTAATAGAGGAAAATCATCTTTTAAATCAAATCCTACAGGTTTATTGCCATTTTTCTGAAATGCTTTATCTATTATACCGTCTGCTATAAGATTCCACCGGGTCTGACTGTTCTCTATATAGCCTCTGCTTCCCATTTGACCGCCCCATAAATTAATGATGAATACATCTTGAGGATAACAACTTTTGAGTAAAAAGCCGGCTGAAGCCCAATTATAGTAGTAATCCCCTTGACGTATACCAATTATATGAGCCAAGGTATGTGTTGCTCCTGCATAAAATACTATGTGCGAACGTTTAATGATATAGTTTCTAATGATATCAAACATATTATCATCCCTTGAGCCCGTATATACATAGTCTTTGCCGTCAAAATAATCTTGTATATACGCTGGATCCACTAAAAGAATACGTGTTCGGAGACTTTCAGGTTTCTTTTGATTGTTTTCCCATACAGATTTAAAAACATCTGCATATTCTTTATACGGATTACCCAAATCATCAGGTGTATATTGCAAAATCTTAAAGACCAGATCTTCTCTGTAAACTGGGGATTTTATCAAGCTATCTGCAAGATACTGATACCTTTCGGACCCAAACTCAACTGCCACCGCATCAATATTTGCTGTTGAATCTTTTGCTGAAGCTGTTATCAGTTCGCACAAGAATTGAGGGTGAGCATCTATCCAATGATCTTCCCCTATTGCAACAACTGAATGTGAACGTATTTTATCAAGTACATATTCCAAATGTGGTTGCCCATTATTTTTAATGTATTGGTAATAAGATTCGCTGTCAAAGCAATCTTGCGCAACCGAAATGTTACTTGATACTATCAAAAGTAACAAGACAAAACATTTTTTGACTGTAATTCTTTTCTTATTCATAAGATATTGTAATTGTTTATAGTTTGTATTAATTTATATTTTTCCGAAAGTTTTCTGTTTGCCATGACACGGTACAATTCCTTGTACTTTGCGGTAGTAAAAGTACTAAAAAAATCTATGATATAAATGGTTTAGAATTTTATTCCTCTACTTTTTCTTGGCTCTTCCGCAGACTGTCGCAAACCTTGTCTCAATATTTCCCATTGTTCCTTGAACCATTCGCTGATTGGCTGTTGGTTTATAGTCAGCATCAATTTATTCTTATCGATCGGGCTTCGTTCAATTTTGAAAATTACATTTTTTGTTTCAAATCTCTGTCTATATTCTTCGGAATAGATTTTTCCACTACATCTGAGAGCTTCCTTTTTGTATAAAAGAGAATCAACCATCCCCTTGGTAAAACCAGTGACATAGCATAATTTTTCCATTCTCAGCATTTCTTTGAGTAATGGGAACCAGCATAATGCCTTTTCAAGCAGGGTGTTTAGCCGTGATATTTCTTTGTCTTTAGCTTCAATCTCTTTATTATGTATTCCTTGAAGATTGCGTATTTGTCTGCCGTGCTGTTCCTGCATTTGTTGCATCTGAATTTTTAATTCATCAGTAGCTTTGTCCCGGTTGGCAATCTCCTGATGTAGCTGCTCGATGTTATGTTCCAGTTCTTTCAACTTACCGCTTCCGAAAAGAGAACCTACGCTGCTGGTTATGGCAGTGGCTACATCGGTAGCTGCACTTTTGAGTTTGTCCGTGCGTATCTCTGCTTTTACTTGTTTGAGTTCTTGCTCGGCAAGGCTTACCTGTTGCTCCTTGTGTCGTTTGGTTTCCTCTATACGTTGCAGTTCGGCTTTCTGTTTTTTTATGATGAAATCGTTTCGCTCCAAGTGCTCCTTACCAGTGACAGCTTTTGCCTGCCCACGTTCCATCAGAAGTATATTGGAAGCCAAGGTCTGCATGGCTGCCATATCCTCGTCATTGAGCTTTCGGCTCTTTCCGGTTTCGTGGTTCATCCAGTCGAATACGATATGAGCATGATAGTTCGGCTTGAACCATCTGCTTCCTATTTGGAAGCTCTCTTTGTCTTCCGCTTCCGGCTGACCGTTCAGCCAATGCCCTTCGTCTTTATGCAGGAAAATCTGTAGCGGAGTGATGCCCCAGCGTCTTTGGCACTCTTCACCGAATTTGCGTACATCAGCCAGTGTGGTGTCCGGTCTGATAAGCAATACTCCTTCACGGATGGGTGAGCATCCCGCCACCTTGATAATCTTTCCATTCTTTCCCTTGCGTTCCCTTTCCTTTTCCTGCATGGCACGTCCGGTCTTTTCCTTGACCATTTGCTTGATATTGTCATAATGAGTTCGCAGTTCGGGAGTGCCGAAGTCGGGATTTATCCACTGTTCGTTGTTGGTGGAAAGTTCGGGAACGACATAGATTCTGGACTCCCTGATGTTACGCATGTATTCGGCAGTCCTTCGGTTGTGCGCCTCGCTCGATGCGATTCTGCAAGGTTTGATATGTATGCTTGATTTTGTTGCCATAGCTTCTTTTCTTTGTTTGCAATTGATTATTCTGCTCGCTTTCGCAGAGGGGTTCTTAGGGGTAACCCATAAGCGGAGATTGCAAAGAGAGGGTCACTCTTTGCTCGGGGTTCTCAGGGGTGAAACGCCCTGAGTGGGTCATTAGGGCAAAGCCCTAATCCCCTCGGGAGAGCCCACAACTACGAAAGCGGAGCGTGTAGTTATAGTGGGCTATAACCGAAAGCCGTTTCTCTTTTTCGGTGACTGGCTGCGCACCCCTTTGACGGACTGGACTTGCCTTTTTCTTTCAGCCTGTTTCTGTAAGTATTCGTTCAAGTCCTTGCATCCGCTGTAAGTCTGCGAAGCGTCACGGATGTACAGGTCTCTGCCGTATTCCTTGCGGATTTGTTGGAGGGCTTCCATACCTGCACGGTCGTTGTCGAAAAAGCAGTGGATACGTTCGTAGCTGCCCAACGGATGGAGTGCCTTGTTCACATTCGATACGGAGTTCAATATGATGTAGTCCTGTCCGTCCAGTTCCGGGTGATTCGGACAGCTCTCCTTTCTCAATGTCAGAAAAGAAAGATAGTCCATGAATCCCTCGAATACATAGCAGGTATTCCTCGCTTCTCCCGACTGTCTGATGTGGGAGATTTCCTTAGGGGCGATACAGCCCTTGAAATAGCGGTTGCGAATTTCATATCCACCCGAACCATTGGGAAAGGCGATGGCAAAGTACCGCTTGCCGTTGTGAGTGAAACGTGCTTCACTACATTCTCTTTTCGCCAGTTCTATGTTAATTCCTCTACCTTGTAAGTAGGCAAGTAGGGCAGGGGACGATAAAGGAACAATCTCCAACTGTTGGAAGCTCGGCTCGGAAGAGTTTTGCTTTCCAAAAGAGAAAGATACCGGGCGCACGTGCGGTGTCTGCTCTGCTATCCGTTTCAAGATGTAAGGTACGTGGTCGGTAGCGTACAGATGTGCAGCCAGTGTAATGATGTTTCCGCCCTTTCTCAAACCGAAGTCATACCATTGTTCACGTTCGGTATTCACTTTGAACGATGCTTCACTCTCTTCCCGAAACGGAGATTTGTACCAAAGGTTGATACCTTGTTGTTTTACTGGTGAATAACCCAAGCTGTGCAGGTAGTCGGCTATTCGTATGCTTTTAGCTTCTTCTATTGTCATTTTCTTACGGATTTGTAGGTGAATGAAAAAATGATGATTTGATGAATTTGAAATGTAACGAACTGTTAAACAGAATTATATCGGCTCATCTTTTTCTCATCAGATTGCTTTCCAAAAGAGAAATGATGTTTTCTTTTTTCATCAGCAATCGTTGTTGATGAGTGTTTGATGAATACATATCTATCTGTAAGGCAATATATTACTTCCCTTATTCATCATTTCATCAAAATAATTAGATAGCGGTCAGTTGTTCTTTCGTTACCGTATAAAACCGACCAGTTTTCCTTTTCGGCTCATAATGACACTCACGATGGGGTGCGAACTCATAAGCGGTGTAGGATAGCGAATTGTGTGCGGAAGTAAGTTTCCATACTTCCTGCACAACTTTCCTCACTTGATACTTTTCAACCTTGACCTGTGAATAGAGTAGCAAGGTTACAAGGTCGTTCAGGCAGAATGATACGCTTTCCACGTTCATGTTCGACATGATGTCAAGCAACAACTCGGTCATTTCTATTTCCAGTCGGTTGCGGTTGCTTCGTATAATCTTCTGCAAGGCTGCGGTATGTGTCAGCCTTGGGTTGAACCACATACGGCTTTCCTGTGTTGTGGATAGTTCCCTTTGGGTCAGGAAATAAAGAAATGCAGGTATTTCCGCTTTTAGCTTTTGCAGAAAGTTGGTATCATCACTTTGCAACGGCATTATCTTCCGCACCCAGTAGCGTGTTTCTCCTGCGTCTATGAGTATAGGCAGATATTCGTTGTTGGAACATAGCACGAACTTGGCAAAGAAAACAATCTCCGTTCGGTCTTTGCCTTTGGCTTCCACCTTGTAGGTGAAAGTGGTGCTTAGGTTTTTCAACCGTTCGCTGTCTTCCCTGCGGTTGAGCAAAACTTCGTCCACAACGATTAGCAGCTTTCCTGCCCAGTCGGAATTGAACTGGCTGCGGAAATCTTCGTTGGTGTTGAAAGTCACGTTGTTCTCAAACACGGCTTTCAAGAAGTTCAGGAACGTGCTTTTGCCTGTGTTGCGTTCTTCTGAAACGAGCAGGACAATGGGCAGCTTCTGTGTCGGCTGTAGATACAGCAGTTGCATATAATCCATGCCCAGCTCGTATTGTTCCCCGAAGATGTGCCGCATCAAGGATTGGATGTGGGAGAAGTCCCCCTGCTGCGGTTTATGCTCTATAGGCTCGTAAAGGTTCAGAAATCCCTCAATCTCCTTTTGGTAGTTCAAATGGTTGGGAACGGTGCAAAAGCCGTCATACTTGGGGACGGTGGCAAGATAGTTCTTTCCATAGTCCTGCCGTAATGTGCTGTTGTTCCATACGACACGTTTCTTTTCATAACCGCCATTGGCGCATGGCTGATTGACCACCTTGTACAAAGTTGTTCCTACGCGCATATATTCTTCCTCCTTCATAGGCTTAGATTAAAGGGTTGTGTTCACCTAAGATTCTCTGAATGTCGGATTGTCGGTATCTGACCTTGTTTCCAACTTTTACAGGCTTCAGATAGTTTTTCTTAGACCAGTGCCAGAGTGTGGTATCACAAACACCGCACATCTTTTTCACTTCCTCTTTGGTTAGATACTTCTCCTTTCTTGCTTCCGCAATGGCGGTAGAAAGTTCATGCTTCGCACGGCTGATTAACTGGTTGGAGAATAATAGCAAATCTTCTCCTGTTACTTCCAACTTGATGTTGCCGTTTCCGTTTTGGATAATTGCCAATATGTCTGTCATAGGCTTCTTGAAACTGCCGGTTGTAAGACTTCCCGTTTCGGCAGTATTATAAACGAAAAGCCACTACCCCGATTAGGATAGTGGCGCAAATATATAATGAAAATCAATTGTAAAACAATGATATTCAATTCGTTAAATTCGTAAAAACGAAAAGCGAATTAAACGAACTTCAATTGGATAGATAGAATTTCAATTCCTCAATGGCTTCATGGTCTTCACCAATGTCTTTTACCAGTTTCTTGCTGTTTCCAAACGGAGAAGTGAGATTTCTGTATGCTTTCTGGATACCTCTTTCGTGGACGATTTCTTGTTCCTTGAACTGCTCGTACAGTGCGTTTCTGAAAGTCTTGATGGGACACTTCCGCATGAATCGGTATTCCACCAGTGCGATAAACAGTCGTGCTATATCTGTTTCCGTAGCATGGGTTTTCAATCGTGTGCCAATTCTTTCAATCAGTATGTCATGCCTTTCTATCAGAAGTTCTGGCAACGTGCGTGTGTCGGCTTTGCGTCCTGCGGTCTTTGGCTGTTCTTCCTGCAACATATCTGTTTCTTCCTCGTCCATGTCTTCATCTTCTTCTATTGCCCATTCCACAAGAGAGTTTTCCTCAATGGCTTTCTGTTGCTTCCTGAACACTTGCCAGTCCTCTTTGGTTCTCATGCCATTGGCGATGCTTTTTCTGATAATGAATTTGACCATGCCGGAAACAAGCCATTTGTATAAGGTGGGAATATCCTTTCTTTTGGTCAGTTCCTCACCCTGTTCCACCATGCACTCATAGCTTCGTCCGTAATAGAGCCATGCGAGCATGGCAGGGACAATGCTTCTCTTGTTCGGGGTATGAAACTCATTCACTATCTTCTCGGCAAGGTCTGATTGTAAAAGAACATTTTCCAGTTCCTCGAAATCAGGGTTTCTATCATCGCCTATTCTCTTGCGTGCTGCTTCTTTATATTTCGGAACAAGCCTTACAGCCGTATTGAAAATATTGAAGAATCCTTTGAACTTCTTGTCGTTCATTTCTTCTACGAAATCAGCATATTCATCCGAATGGCTGTCGAGCCATTCCTTTATCAGTCTTTTGAAATTGTCATATTCTTGTTGTCCCATACAAGTATCAGTCTAATAGTTTTACAAGGTCTTTCTTCATTTCTTCGTCAATATCCCTGTATCGTCTGAAAGCCTTGCTTCCCTCCTTGTGTCCCGACAGTGCGGAAACAAGGTTCGGGTCTTTCACTTTTTTATAGATATTGCCGATAAACGTACGTCTTGCCAGATGGCTGCTTGCCACTTCATAAATAGGTCGTTTGATTTCGTTGTGCGTCAACGGATCTAAGATTGTTACGATGCGGTCAACTCCAGCCAACTTGAATATCTTTTTTATGGCATCATTGTACTTTTGCTCGGATATGAACGGCAACAGTTTTCCCTCATATTCTTTGTAGCGTTCAAGGATTTCTTTCGCTTTGTCGTTGAGTGGAACACGTACCGTAACCGGATTCCCCTCTTTGGTTTTCTTGGGAATATACTCTATGGCTTCATTGACCACATTTAGTTTGGTCATTCGGTAGAGGTCGCTCACCCGACATCCTATCAGTGTCTGAAATATGAATATATCTCTCTGTATTGCCAGTTGTGGGGTAGCTGAAAGGTCGGCATTGAAAATTCTATCTCTCTCTTCAAGTGTTATATAATAAGGTGTACCGTATGTACATTCTTCTATCGGGAATTTGTCGAAAGGTCTGTTTGTGGTACGCTTGTTATCGAAGCACCACAAGAAGAATGTACGTATTCTTGAAAAACAGTCTATCAGCGTGTTCTTGCTTCTGGGTTGTGGTGTCCTCTTTTCGGGAATGGCTTCATAAATGCTCGGGTAAAGTTCATAGTACTGGTATTCGTTCTGAAAGAAATCCCACATATCCCGAAGCGTGTCAGGTGTTACCAAATCCACGTCAAGGATAAAGCCCTTTTGTCCTCTCTTCGTTGCCCTTACATATAGTTCATAACGTGCTAACGCACGTTGTACTACTCGAAAGTTCTTGATGCGAACTTCTGATAATTTATGCTTGACAAGAAATTCAGCAAACAAATCCAGCAAGGTGGGTTTGGTTTCCGCTGCAATCTCTTCTTCTGTTTTATATCTGTTTGGATGATGATATTTGTCTATGAGTGTGCTTAGCCATTCGCTGTCAGCTTTCGGTGTGTACTCTTGACTTATCAGGTTGATGATGTTCTGTACTTCGTTGTTCAGTGCCAGTTTCTTTTCTTCATGAACAAGGGCTACTCTGTCTTTATAACCTTGCTTCTCGCTACTCCAGTGATTTGGGTTAATTGTCAGCTCACTGGCAGCTTTAATGTCCTTTTTACCATCTCTTAATCGGAAATAGATTGTAGCTACACTATTGGTGTCGTTTTTACTTGCGGATTTTCGGATAAAGGCTGTTGCTTTCATAATCGGGATTTTTAGTAACGGTACAAATATATAAATTGTTCCCAAATTGTTCCCAATCATCCCGAATTTATTTCAATCCGATTAAATAGAATTAACTAAGTGTGTGTTTGTAATGTATTGAATATTAGTGTATAATGCTTTATTTTTCTTTGATTTTCTATTTAATAGGATTGTTCCCAATTTATATATTTCAAATGCGGGTCTGGGTATAGAAAGGCTAAGTAATTGATAATTCATTACTTAGCTTTTTCTTTTTTTAATTCTCCTGCATTTTCCTATATGTGCAAAAAAGGATCAGTGAAATCTTTCAGTTCTTTTACGTTGATTTCTTTACTTTACATCTGAAATGATGAAATAATTCAGTGCCACTTTAGGAAGAAGAAAGTGGTAACCGTTAGTTTTCATAATTGATGATGATTTGTTTTAAGCAAATATACAATTTTACCAGATCACTCCTCAGATTATTACGTTGATCCCTTTGAGTTACGCCAAGGGTTACAAAAATTAGTGTTTCCGGGTGGCGTCTTGTTTGATAATGAAGTATTTAAGATATTCTGTAGAATATCAGCAAGTTATAAAGAAGATAAAACAAAAGCGACAAGCAATTTTCACTGCTTGTCGCCTTCTGTCGGAATGAGGCGACTCGAACGCCCGACCCCTACGTCCCGAACGTAGTG
>ERZ825159.3347-NODE-3347-length-11556-cov-3.221198_pt1 | contig 11556 bp, 6 predicted proteins | sample MGYA00519932_ERZ825159 | MGnify/ENA primary metagenome ERZ825159 (study PRJEB31778, sample SAMEA3449191) | human gut metagenome | biome: human gut; feature: human-associated habitat; material: faeces | place: United Kingdom | collected 2010/2012 ...
AAGATCCGTTATGTAGTCTGCAATGGTGATGAAGGAGATCCGGGTGCATTTATGGATCGAAGCGTTATGGAAGGTGATCCTCACCGAATGATTGAAGGGATGATGCTGGCAGCTTATGCAGTACAGGCCCAGGAAGGATATATTTACGTTCGTGCAGAGTATCCGCTGGCAGTACGAAGACTGCAGATCGCTATCGCTCAGGCGGAAGAGAAAGGACTTTTGGGAGAGAATATCCTTGGAACAGGATTCAGCTTCAAATTACATATCAATCGCGGAGCAGGTGCTTTTGTATGTGGGGAAGGTTCCGCGCTTACAGCTTCGATCGAAGGCAAGCGAGGCATGCCGAGAGTAAAACCACCGAGAACAGTAGAACAGGGATTATGGGAGAAGCCAACCGTATTGAATAACGTAGAGACTTATGCAAATATCCCGATGATCATTAAAAACGGAGCAGACTGGTACAGCCGTATCGGTACACCGCAAAGCCCAGGAACGAAAGCGTTTGCCCTTACCGGAAATGTAAAAAATACCGGATTGATCGAAGTGCCTATGGGAATAAGTTTACGTGAAATCATCTTTGATATCGGAGGCGGTATCAAGGACGATAAAGGGTTCAAGGCAGTTCAGATCGGTGGTCCATCCGGTGGATGTCTGGTAGAATCCCAGCTTGACAGTAAGATGGATTTTGACTCACTGTCAAAGATCGGTGCCATGATCGGTTCCGGTGGACTTGTTGTTATGGATGAAGACACCTGTATGGTAGAGGTTGCAAGATTCTTTATGAACTTCACACAGAGAGAAAGCTGTGGAAAATGCGTTCCGTGCAGAGAAGGAACTAAGCGTATGCTGGAGATTCTGGAACGTATAGTTGCCGGAAACGGAGAAATGAGCGACCTTGATGAACTGGAAGAACTGGCGGACATGATTGAAAATACTGCCTTATGTGGTCTTGGAAAGAGTGCACCAAAGCCGGTTGTAAGTACGATTCATGCATTCCGAAAAGAATATGAAGAGCACATAATAGATAAGAAATGTCGTGCGGGAGTCTGTTCTAATCTTCGTGTGTTTAAGATTGATCCGGAGAAATGCAAAGGATGTTCGAAATGTGCGAAGAACTGTCCGGTAAATGCAATCACAGGAAAAATAAAATCACCATTTACAATTGATAATTCAAAGTGCATCAAGTGTGGAAGTTGTATCGATAACTGCCCATTTGGAGCTGTTTATACAGAGTAGGGAGGATAGAGATTTATGGGAATTATGACAATTGACGGACAGGCCATTGAGTTCACGGATGAACCTAATGTATTGTCTGTAATAAGAAAAGCCGGGATTGATATCCCTACCTTGTGTTATCATTCGGAATTATCTATCTATGGTGCCTGCCGATTATGCACGGTAGAAGATGACAGAGGGAAAACATTTGCCTCATGTTCAGAAAAGCCGAGAGACGGAATGATTATTTATACAAATACACCAAGGCTGATGCGCTACCGGAAACTGATACTGGAACTACTTCTGGCTGCTCACTGCAGGGATTGTACGACGTGTATCAAGAGCGGCGAGTGTCATCTGCAGGAACTGGCTCACCGTATGGGAGTTCATGAGATCCGCTTTGAAAATGTAAGAGAGATACAGCCAATTGATACAAGTTCACATGCAATTATCAGAGATCCGAATAAATGTATCCTGTGTGGTGACTGTGTCAGAATGTGTGATAATGTACAGAATATCAATGCAATCGACTTCGCGTATCGTGGAACTGATGCACAGGTAATACCGGCATTTAATAAGAAGATTGCAGAAACAGACTGCGTAGGTTGTGGACAGTGTCGTGTTGTCTGTCCGACCGGTGCAATCAGTATTCATACCAATATTGATGAAGTGTGGGAAGCTTTGGCAGACAAGAATACAAAGGTGATTGCTCAGATCGCTCCGGCTGTACGTGTTGCAATCGGTGATAATTTTGGTTATGCCAAAGGCGAAAATGTAATGGGTAAGTTAGTAGGAGTACTGCATCGTCTGGGATTTGATGAAGTATATGACACATCCTATGGCGCAGACCTGACAGTTGTGGAGGAATCCAAAGAGTTTATTGAGAGATTTACTTCCGGTGAGAAGATGCCACTCTTTACATCCTGTTGTCCGGCATGGGTAAAATATTGTGAGAATAAATATCCGGAATTCGTGCCGAATCTTTCAACATGCAGATCACCGCAGCAGATGTTTGGAGCAGTTGTAAGAGAGTATTATAAAGATCCTGAGAAAAATGAAGGAAAGAAAATCGTATCTGTATCAATTATGCCTTGTACGGCGAAGAAGGAAGAAATCTTACGTCCGGAATCTTATACAAATGGCAAGCAGGATGTTGATTACGTGCTCACAACAACAGAAATCGTAAGAATGATCCGCAAATCAGGAATTGTATTTGACAAAGTTGAGATCGAAGCAGCTGATGTACCGTTTGGTATCGGCTCCGGAAGTGGTGTGATCTTCGGTGTTACCGGTGGTGTTACAGAGGCAGTGCTCCGTAGGCTGCAGCAGGGACACAACAGAGTAGACATGGAGTCTATTAAAAAGAGTGGTGTGCGTGGGGACGACGGTATTAAAGTGCTGACTTATAATTATAATGGAAGAGAGATTAAGGCAGCAGTTGTAAATGGCCTTGCAAATGCAGATAAAGTATTGCAGCAGATAAAAAATCACGAAGCAGAGTATGATTTTGTGGAAGTGATGGCCTGCCGCAGAGGATGTATCATGGGTGGAGGTCAGCCGGTGAATGCAGGACCGAGAACCAGAAAAGCAAGAATGAAGGGCTTATATGATACAGATGTAAACACTCAGATCAAGAAATCAAATGAGAACCCAATGATTCTTTCCTTGTACGATACTTTGTTGAAGGGAAAAGAGCATGAGCTTCTTCATAGAAATTTTTCCGGTAAATAAAGTATCTGGTTGTGGAGAATTACATTTGAAATGAAGATATACATTTTCAACAAAAATAGTAATTGAAAATTGTACAAGGTGCAAAAGAGAACCCTAAAAACAAAATATAATGCAAATAAGGACGCTGTTTTTCGTAAATAGCGTCCTTTTTTTACATAAAAAGCGTGGGTATAATAAAGTCATAAGAAATGAACAGTAATAGAAAAATAACAAGGAGGCACCAAACAATGGGCAATTATTATCTGGCAGTTGATATCGGAGCATCCAGTGGACGTCATATGCTGGCATCCATGGAAGATGGAAAGATGAAACTGGAAGAGGTTTACCGTTTTCCAAATGGAATGGATAACAAAAACGGTACTTTATGCTGGGATGTAGATCGTCTTTTTACAGAAATCAAGAACGGATTGAAGAAATGTAAAGAACTTGGAAAGATACCGGCAACAATGGGAATTGATACTTGGGGAGTTGACTATGTGCTTCTTGATGAGAAGGATCAGATCCTCGGAGATACAGTAGGCTATCGTGACAGTCGTACGAATGGAATGGATGAGAAAGTGTATGAAAAGATTTCCCTTTCCGCATTGTATGAGAGAACAGGTATCCAGAAGCAGATATTCAATACAATCTATCAGCTGATGGCTGTAAAAGAGACTCATCCGGAGTACCTTGAACAGGCAAAAGCAATCCTGATGATTCCGGATTACTTCCATTTTCTGCTGACAGGTGTGAAGAAAAATGAATATACAAATGCGACAACAGGACAGCTTGTGAATCCGACGACAAATGACTGGGATTATGAACTGATCGATATGCTCGGATACAACAAAGAGATGTTCCAGCCGGTATCTATGCCGGGAACAGTTGTAGGCGAATTTACGCAGGACATTCAGAACGAGGTTGGATTCAACTGCAAGGTTGTTCTTCCAGCCACTCATGATACAGGCTCAGCGGTACTTGCGGTACCAACCAACGATGACAATGCCATTTATATCAGCTCCGGCACATGGTCTTTGATGGGAATTGAGAGAAAAGAAGCGGACTGCTCACTGAGAAGTATGCAGGCAAACTTCACAAACGAAGGTGGATACGATCACCGTTTCCGTTACCTGAAAAATATCATGGGACTCTGGATGATCCAGTCTGTAAAGAAAGAATTCACAGAGGATCTTTCTTTTGCAGAGATTTGTGAGAGAGCTTCCAAAGAGACGATCACATCTTTAGTAGACTGTAATGATGACTGCTTCCTTGCTCCGAAGAGCATGATTGAAGCTGTGAAGAAGTTCTGCCGTGATTCCAAGCAGCAGGTGCCTGAAACAGTGGGCGAGATTGCAGCAGTTATCTACAACAGTCTTGCAAAATGTTATGGCGATACGATCGAAGAGATTGAAGCATTAACAGGAAAAAAATACACTACAATCTATGTTGTCGGTGGCGGTGCCAATGCAGGATATCTTAACGAACTGACAGCAAAATATACAGGAAAAAAAGTTTCCGCGGGGCCTTCTGAAGCTACAGCAATCGGAAATATTGTTGTCCAGATGCTACATGATGGAGTATTTAAAGACCTGCCGGAAGCGAGAACATGTGTTGGAAAATCGTTTGATGTAAAAATATACGAAAAAATGTAGGAAGTAAAAATGATTACGGATATAATAAATATTTTCACGAAAATGGAGGAAGAAAAGATGACAAGATATGAATCCGCAAAAGAAATCTATGCAAAATTAGGAGTGGACACAGACGCAGCAATCGCAAAATGTAAAGAAATTCCGGTTTCTCTTCACTGCTGGCAGGGAGATGATGTAACAGGATTTGACCACGACGGCCCTCTGACAGGAGGAATCCAGACAACAGGAAACTATCCGGGAAAAGCAAGAACTCCGGAAGAACTGTTAGCTGATATGGATAAGGCAATGAGCCTGATGCCGGGTAAAAAGAAAATCAATGTTCATGCATGCTACGCAATCTTTGAAGATGGTGAATTCGTAGATCGTGATAAATTAGAGCCAAAACATTTCCAGAAATGGGTTGATTTTGCAAAAGAAAGAGGAATGGGACTTGATTTTAATCCAACATTCTTCTCACATCCAATGGTAAAAGACGGACTTACACTTTCAAGCCCGGATGAGGAAGTAAGAAACTTCTGGATCGAGCATGGAAAAGCCTGCATCCGCATTTCACAGTATTTTGCGGAGCAGACAGGAGTTCCTTGTGTAATGAATATCTGGACAGGTGACGGATTCAAAGATATTCCGGCTGACCGTATGGGACCTCGTGTACGCTACAAAGAGTCTATCGATGCAATCCTTTCCGAGCCATTTGACACAAACCTTGTAAAACCTTGTGTAGAGTCTAAAGTATTCGGTATCGGTGTTGAGGCTTATACAGTAGGGTCAGCTGAATTCTCACTGAGCTACGCTGCAATGAACAAAGACAAATGTCTGCCACTGATGGACAACGGACATTATCATCCAACAGAAGTAGTATCCGATAAGATTCCGGCACTGCTTACATTCTTCCCGGAGATTGCTCTGCATGTTACACGTCCGATCCGTTGGGATTCAGACCATGTAGTTCTCTTTGATGATGAGACAAAAGAGATCGCAAAAGAGATCGTTCGCTGCGAGAACGGAATTGACCGTACATATATTGCACTGGATTACTTTGATGCTTCCATCAACCGTATCTCCGCATGGGTAACAGGATTCCGCAGCTTCCAGAAAGCACTGCTTGATGCACTTTGTCAGCCAAGCGAGATGCTCAAAGAGCTTCAGGATACAAACCAGATGAGCAAGAAGATGGTTGTTATGGAACAGTGCAAGACACTTCCAATCGGTGATGTATGGGAAGAGTACTGCCATCAGTGTGGTGTAGAAGCTGAAGGATGGTTTGACGAGATTCAGAAATATGAGGATGAAGTGCTGTCTAAGAGAGCATAATAAAGAGTGAAAAAATGGGGGATATCAGGAAATTGATATGCCCCATTTTTGTTCGAAAATGAGAAGTTGGTCAAGGAATGGAGTATCCTTTTTAAAACAAATTCAGATATTCCAGCGCCTGGCGGATTCCGCCGTCTTCCAAGGCGCCGGTCACATAATCAGCCTGTGATTTCAAGTCTTCAGATCCATTTCCCATAGCAACCTTAAATCCGGCAGCCTGGAACATTGGCAAGTCATTATTGCTATCGCCGAAAGCAATAACATCCCTCTTTTCGTATCCAAGTACATTACTCATAACACTGATCGCAAGTCCTTTGGAACAGCCTTTCATGACAAATTCAATCGTTCTTCCAACAAAAGATCCACTGTGAATAATATAATCATACCATAGGGATAATTCCTGGCATAATTTCTCTGGATTACATCCGGGTGTGCGCTTGGCACTTATTTTGTTAAAGTGAAGATTATGTTCATTTCCACGAATAGGAAGCAGTTTGTCACCGAGTTCCTGAGTGATCAGATCAGCAAACCAGTCTATGTCACTTGTATATTCATCCAGATTATAGTACATATAATCATTGCCTTCCAGTACAGGGATAAAACCGTTTGCCTTAATGATCTCTACGGTCTTCCATGCCAGATCGGTTGGCATCTCACGCTCAAATACCCGCGTTCCATTATATTCGATATATGCTCCAAGATTAGCGATAAGTCCGTCAAATCCAATCTCCTTCATAAGATATTCCGGAACAAAAGCGTTTGAACGACCGGTACAGATGAAAGTCTTGTGTCCGTTTTTTCTCAGCTGTTGAAGTGCGAGCTTTGTATCTTCTGGTGTTCCTTTTACAATATCTAAAATTGTTCCATCGGCATCAAAGAAAAGACATTTTCCCATTGTAAGTATTCCTTCTATATTATAGTATTATCTCTCTCCTAAAAATCCCATGAATTTACGCACAGAGTAATTCAGGATAAGATCCTCCGGAATGTCAGCTTTTCGAGCCAAAGCTTCGGCATACTGGAAGTCACCGATATGTTCGGTGCCGTGGCTGTCACTGGAGAACAGAACCGGATAATTAAAGTGCTTGGACAGATTCAATATTAAGAGATCAGCGTAGGTCGTATCCCCACGATATCCATCCGGACTTAAAGAACTGTTATTGATCTCAAGCAGAACATGGTTCTCCATTGCAGCACGGAAAAGCGCAAAATAATCTACAGGGAATTTTTCGTCATCGCAATGACCGATGATATTAACATTAGGATTCTCCATAGTCTTGATATAAGCACGGGTGTTCTCATCTGCTGTTCCGGATTTAAAAATTGGACGATGCATACTTGCTATAACATAATCCAGAGACTCTAAAATTTCATCATCAAGATCCAGTTTTCCTTCCTGATCCAGAATATTTACCTCTGCACCGTAAAGCATTCTAACACCGAGACGCTTTGGTTGTGCAAATGCAAGGCTGCGGAAATAAGAAATGCGTCCGCCACCAAGCGTTTTTGGACCATGATCGGAAATTCCAAGCATCTTAAGCCCAGCTGCATTGGCAGCTTTTGCCATATCAGTCATGGTCGCACAGGTTCCGTGCCCGCTGGCGATGGAATGTGTGTGGATATCAAATTCATAAGAAGCCATATAATCCAACCCTTCTTTCTAATCGTTCACGCGGCAGACATTGTGTTGATTCATTCGCCATGCCGCATATATACCTTAAGTATGCGGTATTTTAAGTAAAATGTCAATAAATTCGAGGTGAAACGTAAAGAAAAAACAAATAAAACACAACATGAACCGTATTGGGATTTATTGTAACTTTACAGAAATATAATGTGGGATGTATTGTGTTTTGATTGACTTTGGGGGATAAATAAAGTATAATAAATGTTAATATTGGAAGAAAGGAGTTTAAGAGCAAAATGGGACTTTATACTTATGACAGTACTCCCATCCCGAAGTCGGACAGAATTCCAAAACTGGTAGAAAACCTGTATGCGAAGATGCCTGAGATTGAGTCGGCGAGAGCGGTACTGATTACGGAGTCGTACAAACAGACTGAGAATGAACCAATGATCATCCGTAGAGCAAAAGCGTTCCAGCATATTTTGGAGAATATTCCGATCACGATCCGTGACCTGGAACTTGTTGTTGGAAGCAGTACACTTGCTCCAAGAGGATGTCAGACATTTCCGGAGTTCTCTTATGAGTGGCTGGAGGCAGAGTTTGATACAGTTGAAACAAGAAGTGCTGACCCGTTCTATATCTCTGAGCAGACGAAGAAGGAACTGAAAGAGGCGAATGCTTACTGGAAAGGCCGTACAACAAGTGACCTGGCTACAGCATACATGGAGCCGGAGACATTACTTGACATTGAACACAATATCTTTACACCTGGAAACTATTTCTATAATGGTGTAGGACATGTGACAGTTAAGTATGGTGAAGTTCTCGAGATCGGATTTTCCGGAATCCGCAAGAAAGCAGAAGATGAGCTTGCTTCTATGAAGGTCAGTGATGGTAACTATCAGACAAAATCACGTTTCCTTGAGGCAGTGATGATCAGCTGTGATGCAGCAATCACATATGCCCGCCGTTATGCAAAGCTTGCACTTGAGATGGCTGAGAAATGTTCTGATCCGGTAAGAAAGAAAGAACTTCTTATCATTGCACAGAATTGTGCGAATGTACCGGAGAAGGGTGCGACAGGATTCTATGAAGCTTGTCAGTCCTTCTGGTTTGTACAGCAGCTGTTACAGATCGAGTCCAGTGGACATTCAATCTCCCCTGGAAGATTCGACCAGTATATGTATCCTTATTATAAGAAGGATCTCGACAGCGGAAAGATCACAAGAGAGTTTGCACAAGAACTGTTGGATTGTATCTGGGTTAAATTAAATGACCTGAACAAGTGCCGTGATGCGGCTTCAGCAGAAGGATTCGCAGGTTACAGTCTGTTCCAGAACCTGATCGTAGGAGGACAGAATGAAGAGGGCATAGATGTTACGAATGATCTTTCATTTATGTGTATTACATCATCTATGCATGTATTCCTTCCAATGCCTTCTCTTTCCGTAAGAGTTTGGAATGGATCACCACATGAATTCCTGATTTATGCAGCAGAACTTACAAGAACAGGAATCGGACTCCCGGCGTATTATAATGATGAGGTTATTATCCCGTCACTGGAGAGCCGTGGACTGACTTTACAGGATGCGAGAGACTACAATATCATCGGATGTGTAGAACCACAGAAGTCCGGCAAGACGAACGGATGGCATGATGCAGCATTCTTCAATATGTGTCGTCCGCTGGAACTGGTATTTTCAAATGGTGTGGACAAGGGTGTACAGATTGGTCCAAAGACAGGTAATGTTGAGGATATGAAGACATTTGATGAATTCTATGATGCATATAAAGCGCAGATGGATTACGCAATCGCACTACTTGTTAATGCTGACAATGCTATTGATATGGCACACGCAGAGAGAGCACCGCTTCCGTTCTTGGCAAGTATGGTCGATGACTGTATCAAGAGGGGAAAGACACTGGAACAGGGAGGAGCTGTATATAACTTTACAGGTCCGCAGGGATTCGGTGTTGCCAACATGGCGGATGCACTTTACGCAGTAAAGAAACTCGTTTATGACGAGAATAAGATCACGATGCATGATCTGAAGATGGCTCTTAGCACAAACTATGGAAAGGGCCTGAGCAACGAGGATGTTGCAGAGATGGTATCAGAAGTGGCTTCTGCTATGAAGTCTGCCGGACAGCCGGTAGGCGAGAAAGAAGTTGCGGCAATCCTGAAGACTGTTGTTGCAGCGACAGAATCAGAGCAGGTGAAGGCGAATGGTGAGAGAATCCTCAAGCTGATTGATGCAGTGCCGAAGTTCGGAAATGATATTCCGGAAGTTGACGCATTTGCAAGAGATGTTGCCTATACTTATACAAAACCACTGGAGAAATATAAAAACCCGCGTGGAGGTATGTTCCAGGCAGGATTGTATCCGGTATCAGCAAATGTACCGCTTGGCGGACAGACAGGAGCTACACCGGATGGACGTCTGGCACACATGCCTGTAGCCGATGGAGTATCTCCATCAGCAGGTAAGGATGTAAGCGGACCGACAGCAGCTGCAAACTCCGTTTCCAGACTGGATCACTTTATTGCTTCGAATGGAACACTGTTCAATCAGAAGTTTCATCCGTCTGCACTGAGTGGAAGAGAAGGACTTGAGAAGTTTGTAGGACTGATCCAGTCATACTTTGATCAGAAGGGAAGCCACATGCAGTTTAACGTTGTCAGCCGTGAAACACTTCTGGACGCACAGGAGCATCCGGAACAGTACAAACATCTGGTTGTACGTGTAGCTGGATATAGTGCACTGTTTACGACATTGTCCAAGTCACTGCAGGATGATATCATCCGCAGAACAGAGCAGGGATTTTAAGAATAAGAGGGAGACAGCATGGAAGAATATCTGAAGACCAAAGGAAGAATCTTCGATATCCAGCGGTATTCCATCCATGATGGGAATGGAATTCGAACCATCGTGTTCCTGAAGGGGTGCGTGCTCAGATGCCGCTGGTGCTGTAATCCGGAATCACAGCACTACGAGATCGAGACAATGATGGTGCAGGGAGAACCAAAAGTGATCGGTGAGGACACAACGGTTGCGGAAGTGATGAAGACGGTAGAAAAAGACCGTACTTATTATAGAAGAACCGGAGGCGGACTTACACTTTCCGGAGGCGAAAGCCTTTGCCAGCCGAAGTTCGCGAGAGACCTTCTGCGAGCAGCGAAAGAGTCAGGAATCACAACTGCGATGGAAAGTATGGGATGCGCACCATACAGCACAATCGAAGAGATTCTTCCATATTTAGACCAGTATCTGCTGGATATCAAACATATGAATCCAGAGAAACATAAAGAATTTACAGGACGCTCGAATGAACTGATGTTAGAGAATGCAAAGAAGATTGCAGACTCTCATATGACAGAGTTGAGCATCCGTGTTCCGGTAATCCCGGGATTCAATGATACAGAGATAGAAATCCGTGATATTGCCGAATATGTCCGCAAACTTGGCAATGTAAGAAGAATGCATCTTCTGCCTTACCACAGGCTGGGACAGGATAAATATGACGGACTGAACCGCCCATACCTGATGGGGGATGTAAAACCACCGACAAATGAAAAGATGGGACGACTTTTGAAAGTAGCAGAAGAAGTTTCCGGTGTAGAGTGCCGGATCGGTGGTTAAAAATAAAAAACACAATCAGATAATCTACACGAAGTCGAAAACAGAGAAAATAGTGAAAATAATCACAAGAAACAACAAAAACAACGGCTGTTCAAATTGACTAATGTGGGATTGTGTGGTAAAATAAGTTAAGAAACAACACAAAACAAAAGTTTTGACACGATTCCAAGGAGGAGAAAAAATGCAAAACGAATACGAAATCAAAAAAGAAATGTGTGAAATCGGAAGAAGAGTTTACAACCGTGGAATGGTTGCAGCTAATGACGGAAACTTTTCTGTAAAACTGAACGACCATGAGTTCCTGTGTACACCAACAGGTGTCAGCAAAGGATTCATGACACCAGAGTACATCTGTAAAGTAGATGAGAATGGTAATGTTCTTCAGGCAAATAAAGGATTC